>Ga0315295_10001955_pt1 | contig 17569 bp, 16 predicted proteins | sample YL17G14_0_MG_FD_204453 | JGI IMG/M metagenome (GOLD analysis project Ga0315295, IMG submission 204453) | Sediment microbial communities from Yellowstone Lake, YNP, Wyoming, USA - YL17G14_0 | ecosystem: Environmental > Aquatic > Freshwater > Lake > Sediment | place: USA: Wyoming | collected... | reverse complement strand
CTCCACTCGGGGGAGCTGTGGTTGAACGGCCGCCCGGCCCGCAATCTGCAAACCGACCTGATCGACCGCTGGTCCCCCATCCACTCCGGGATCCCGGAGCTGCGCGCCATTGTGAACGAGCATTTGCGCGGGATCGCCAAGTCCGGGAACCTCATCGTGGAAGGCCGGGACATGGGCACCGTGGCCTTTCCGGACGCGGAAGTGAAGATTTACCTGGACGCTTCCCTGGAAGCCAGGTCGGCCAGGCGCTTCGCGCAGGGGGTGAGCGGGTTGAACAGGGAGCAGCTTCGCCGGGGGATTGAGGAACGGGACGAGTTGGACCGCAATAAGCCCGTGGGCCGGCTGGAGAAGGCCGGGGACGCCCTTTACATCGACACGTCGGACTTGACCATAGAGGAAGTTTGTGCCAAAGTAATACAGGAAATCCGCAAACGCCAATCAACCGGGAGCCAGTATAATGAACTCAGAACCGAAGAAAAGCCCTGAGCCGAAGATTGAGAATCGCCTCCAAGAGGAATATATCCAGACCTTCGCCCAGGTCGAGGAAGGGCAAATGCTTCCTGGGATCGTGGTCGAGGTCGGCAACGATTACGTGTACGTGGACGTTGGGCTGAAATCCGAAGGGAAAATCCCCAAGGCCGAGTTTCCGGAGCTGCCCCAGCGGGGCGACACGGTCTACGTAATACTATTGAGCAAGGAGAGCCGGGGCGGTGAGGTGATCGTCTCCAAGAAAAAAGCCGACGAGAAGCTGTTCTGGAAGAATCTCCGCATCGCCTTCGACCAGCACCAGCCGGTTGCCGGCACGATCGCCCATAAGATCAAGGGGGGCTTCGAGGTCGATTTGGAAGACGAGGTCAACGCTTTCCTGCCGCAGTCCAAAGTCGACGTCGGGCGCTCGGTGGACCCCAACCTGTACCAGGGAATGAAGACCTTTTTCTTCATCGAGCGGCTGTACCATAAGAGCAAGGTCAACATCGTGGTCAACCGCAAGGACTGGCTGGAGCTGGAGAACAAGCGTAAACGGGAGGAGTTCTTCAATAAAGTCAAAATTGGCGACGAGGTGGAGGGTAAGGTAAAAACCTTCACCTCCTTCGGGGCTTTCGTGGACCTGGGCGGCTTCGACGGCCTCTTGCACATCCACGACATGAGCTGGGGACATATCAACTCCCCGAAGGAGCTGGTTTCCCTGGGTGACGAGCTGCGGCTCAAAGTCATTCGCCTCGACCCGCAGGAGAAGAAAATCAACCTCAGCCTGAAGCACTTCACGGAAGACCCCTGGACCCATTTCGAGGAAAAATACGTTGCCGGAGATGTCGTCAAGGGCCGGGTGACCAAGCTCACGGATTTCGGCGCTTTCATCGAAATCGAACCGGGAATCGAGGGTTTGGCGCACATCTCGGAGCTCTCCTGGGTAAAGAAAATCAGACACCCGAAGGAGTTGCTCAAGGAAACCGACATCGTCGAAGCCAAGATCCTGGCCTACGACATCCAGCAGAGCAAGCTATCCCTGGGCCTGAAACAGGTGCTGCCCAACCCGTGGGACGATATCGAGCGCCGGTACCCGGAGGGAATGCGCCTCAAGCGGAGAGTCAAAAACCTCACCAACTTCGGCGCCTTCCTGGAACTGGAGGAGGGCATCGACGGCCTGCTGCACCTGGACGACCTGTCCTGGACCAAGAAGCCGAAGCACCCGTCGGCCGTGGTCAAGGTTGACGACGAGATTGAAGTGATGGTCATCGAGCTGGACAAGGAGAACCGTAAGATCAAGCTGGGGGTAAAGCAGCTGACCGAGGACCCCTGGCGGTCGCTGGCCAAGGCTTTCCCCCGGGGCAGCGTCGTCGAAGGGCAGATCACCGGCATCACCGACTTCGGGTTTTTCGTGAAGGTCCAAGGGGACATCGAAGGGCTGATCAACAAGTCCAACCTCTTCGATCCGGCCGTCGAGACCCTGGAGGAAGTGCTGGCGCGCTACAAGGTGGGGAACACTGTGCGGGCTAACGTCGTAGAGCTCAGCGCGGAGAAGCAGAAGCTGGGCCTGTCGCTGCGGGAGTACAACCGCAAGGTCCAGCAGGAAACCATGGTGCAATATATCCACGACGATTCCAGCGGGGAAAAAGCCACCTTCGCCGAGTTGCTGAAGGACAAAACCAAGGAATAGCGGAGAGCGGACGGTCGAGCGTCTCCTTATGCTCAAATTCGAGATCGACCGCAACAGATTCGAAACGCTGATCGAAATCAACACGTTGATCAACTCCGATTATTCCGACGTCAAGGAACTGCTCAACAAGATCATCGAGTCCGCCACCAGGCTGATGTCGGCCGAAGCCTCCTCCTTGCTGCTGGTGAACCCTGAGAACAACAAGCTGTACTTCGAGATCGCGCTGGGAGTCAAAGGCCCGGAGGTGCAGCGCTTCTCCCTGAACATGGGGGAGGGGATCGCCGGCTGGGTGGCCGCCAACAACCGCTCGCTGATCGTTAACGACGTGCACGCCGACGGCCGCTTCTTCTCCGACATCAGCAAGCAGATCGGTTTCCCCACCCGGGCCATTGTGGCCGTGCCCATGCGGGTCAAGGACCGCTGCGTGGGAGTGATCGAGATCATCAACAAGGCCGGCGGCGGGAGCTTCACGGATGAAGATCTCCAGTGGCTGGAGATCTTCGCCACCCAGGCCGCCATCGCCGTCCAAAACGCCCGCTCGCTGGAAAAAGTCAAAGAGGAGATCTACCTCCTGCAGGATGAGATCCAGGCGGAGCGGGGGTACCACACCTTCATCGGCTCCAGCAAGGCGATCCGCGAGAAGCTAGACATCGCCCTGCGCGCCGCCCAGACCGACTCCTCGGTTCTGCTGCTGGGCGAAAGCGGCGTAGGCAAGGAGCTGTTCGCCGAGCAGATCCACCTCCACAGCCCGCGCGCCAACGCCGCCCTGATCCGGGTCAACTGCGCAGCTCTGCCGGAAAGCCTGCTGGAAAGCGAGCTTTTCGGGCACGTCAAGGGCGCTTTCACGGGCGCGACCAGCGACCGCCGGGGCCGCTTCGAGCTGGCCGACGGCGGGACGATATTCCTCGACGAGATCGGCGACCTGCCTCTCAGCCTGCAAGTCAAGATGATGCGGGTGATCCAGTCGAAGACCTTCGAGCGGGTGGGCGGCGCGGAACCGGTCAAGTCCGACGTGCGCATCATCGCCGCCACGAACAAGGACATCGAGAAAGAGGTCGAGGAGGGCAGGTTCAGGGCGGATCTGTACTACCGCCTGAACGTGCTGCCGATCTACATCCCGCCGCTGCGGGAGCGCCGCGAGGACATCCCGCTGCTGGCCGACTTCTTCCTGAAGAGATTTAATCGGGAGATCAAAAAGCAGATCAGCGGCTTCAGCCCCGAGGCCATGGACCTGCTGCTCTCCTTCGCCTGGCCAGGGAACGTTCGGGAGCTGGAAAACGCGATCGAAAGGGCGGTGGTGACAGCCCAGGCCGACCTGCTCACCCCGGAGGCCTTCATCCTGGCCGTACATGCCCAGGCGCGCGAGGACCAGTACGCCGGCAAGCAGCTCAAGGAAGCCGTGAACGTGTTCAAAAAGCATTTCATCCGCCAGTCCCTGGAAATGAACCGCTGGAACCAGACCAGGACGGCAAAGCTTCTCGGAATCCAGCGGACCTATCTGTCCAGGCTCGTCAAAGAGCTGGAGATAAGCCATTAGCCGACCCTATAAGGAGTGACTCATGTCGACCTCGGAAACTGAAGCCAAACCCCGATTCCTGGAGCGCCTTGCGACGATACTGCAGAAGGGCCGCCTGATCCTGCTGGTATTGCTCATCGCCATTTTAGCCGGGGTTATCGCCTATTTCGTCTGGACCGAGGTCCAGAACGGAGCCCGGGAGAAATCCGCTTTATGGGTGGAGAAGGCCCAGGACTTGCAGGAGCAGTGGGTCGGTGAGGCGGACGCCGCAAAGAAGCAGGCTCTGGAACAGGAGTTGAGCGAGCTGCTCGCGCGCATATTGTCGAAGTACCCCCGCCAGTACGCGGCCCAGAGGGCTTACCTCCTGCAGGCGGACATGGCCTACCGTGCCAAGGACTGGGGCAAGGCCGCCGGCAGCTATCGAGCCCTGGCCGACCGCTTCCCCAAGTCCTACCTGGCGCCCCTATCGCTGATGTACGCGGGAGTCAGCTACGAGGAAACTGGCGACGCCAAGTTGGCCCTGTCCAGCTACCAGCGGGTGCAGGATAGGTACAAGGGCTCCTACCTCGTCCCGCGAGCGCTGTTCTCGGCCGGACGCCTGCTGGAGACGGACGGGGACTTCACCGGCGCCCTGAAGGCCTACAACCGGCTGGAAGATGACCATCCCGATAGCAATTGGACAAAGGCGGGCAGAAACCGTATAATCGAGCTCAAAATCGAGGGAAAGATCCCGGAATAGCTGCCAACGCGCGAGCCCATAAACCCAGGAGGGACCAATGGCCAGAAGAGGGCTGAAATTTTTCGAAACGAGGTTTTTCGGGCTGGTCATCGGGGTCCTGGTATTCCTGCTGCTGCTGGTCGTGTTGACCCAGACGGTGCTCATCGACAACCTGGAGCTGAGCGTCTTGGACTTCAACTTCCGCCTGAAAAACGTCGTGCGCGGGACCCGTGTCCAGGAAGGCGTCACGGTAGAACAGCGCAACCCCAAGCTTTCCCCGGATATCCTGATCGTGGGGATCGACGAAAAAAGCCTGGACAGCTTCGGCCGCTGGCCTTTCCCCCGGTACACGCACGCCAACCTGATCAACACCTTCACGCGGATCAAGGAACAGTCTGAGCGGGAGGCGGCGCTATTCCTCGACATTTTCTTTGTCGAGCCCTCCGTCCCGGCCCATGACGCCCTGCTGGTGAAGAGCATCGAGGAGAACCACCGGGTATTCCTGGAGACGATCCTGGAGCGGGTGCCCAACGCCCCGGGTACCGAGGAGGAGTACTTCGCCCGCCAGGAGCTGCTGTACGAGCGCTACGGCAGGATCCGCAACATCTCGGGGGACTGGACCCGGGTGGAGACCCTGCATGGGATCTACCCGCCGCTGAAACCGTACGCCCGGGCCGCCCGCGGCTACGGCCACCCCAACTTCGTCGAGGACGACGACCAGGTCTACCGGCGCCAGCCGTTGATCGTCAAGTCCACCCGGCTCCTGGAGGAGATCCGGCTGGAGGATTTGACCCCGGCCAGCCTCACGGCGGAGGAGCGGGCAGAGTACACGCGGTTGGCCTGGATCGACAACCAGAACCTCTTTCACGACGTGGCCTATCCGCTCACCGCCGAAGTGATCGAGGATTTGAAGGAAACCATGACGAGGAGAGCCCCGCAGAAAGCGGAGGACACGAACAAGGACCAGGAGCCGGACACCTTCTACCACGTCGTGCGCAAGTACAAGGACAACTTCCTGCCCTCGATCACCCTGGCGCTGGCCCTGGAGTACTTCCACAAGGGGCTCGCGGACATCGAGGTGGTTCTCGGCAAGCACATCCGCATCCCGTCCCCCGAAGTGTTCAACCCCGGCACCGGAGCCTGGGAGCCTTACGCGCTGGTGGTGAAGCCCGAGGTCCGGGACGAAGAGGGGAACCTGGTGAGCCCGGCGGTGACCCGGACCCTCCCCGAGATCCTCATCCCGATCAGTGAGAAAGCCCAGCTGCTCATCAATTTCATGGGAGTGGCCTCCAGCGCCTCGCCGCAGGGGCACCAGACCTTCCCCATCCGCTCCTTTGCCGGCTATGCCTCGCGCGCCTCGGGTGCGGACCCGGAGAAATGGCCTAGGACCATGGCCGTCCCCGGCAAGATCCTCATGGTCGGACCCTTCGCCAAAGGCATCGCCGAGGATGAGAAGACCACCCCGTTCGGGCTGATGTTCGGTGTGGAGATCCACGCCAACGCCCTGAACACAATTCTAATGCACAACTTCCTGTACTACGTGCAGCCTTGGGTGAACGCCCTGATCCTGCTGGGTCTTGCCCTGCTGACCGCCTTCATGGCCTCACGCCTGCCCACCATCTGGTCCCTGGTGCTATCCCTGGTGCTGATCGTCCTCTTTTTCTTTACGGTCACCCTGATCTTCGACCTGTACAACCGGGTCATCACCTTGTCCGGGCCGGTCTTCGCCATTCTGCTCTCGTTCCTGGCGGTCATCGTGTACCGCATCATGACCGAGGAAAAGGACAAGCGCCGGATCCGCGACATGTTCGGCAAGTACGTGAGCCCCAGCGTGGTGGACCAGATACTGCAGAACCCGCCGGAGCTGGGCGGGGTGGACAAGGAGCTGAGCGTTTTCTTCTCCGATATCCGCGGCTTCACCACCCTGTCGGAGAGCCTGACCCCCCAGGAGTTGATCAACCACCTGAACCTGTATCTTACCGCCATGACCGACGTGATCCTGGAGTACCAGGGCACGCTGGACAAGTACATCGGGGACTCGATCATGTGCTTCTGGGGCGCGCCGCTGCCGCAGGCCGAACACGCCATCCTGGCCTGCAAGTGCGCTTTGCGCCAGATGCAGGTCCTGGAGGAGCTCAACGCCGGTTTTTCCCAGGATCGGAAGATCAACATCGGCATTGGCATCAACTCCGGAATCATGACCGTAGGGAACATGGGCTCGTTGGGGCGTATGAACTACACGCTTACCGGCGACAACGTGAACCTGGGCGCCCGCCTGGAGGGTACGAACAAGCAGTACATGACCAACATCATCATGAGCGAGTACACCTACGGGCTGGTCAAGGAGCGGGTGCTCGCCCGCGAGCTAGACAACATCCGGGTCAAAGGCAAGAACAAGCCTGTTCAGATCTACGAGCTGGTGGACGTACTGGAGGGGCTGGAGCCACCGGCGCCCCCCGTAGTGGTGAAGGGGAGGGCGGGCTGAGACCCTTTCACCTGATCGTTCGCCACAGGCACCTTTTTCTCACGCTCGCCCTGGCGCTGTCGGGCTGCGGACTGGAGAACATACCGGTGTTGAGCCCGCCCAGCTCTCCGTTGGCCACGGGTGAACTCTTTCAATTCCAAAAATCCTCCGCGAATGGCGACCCGGGGGTAATAGAAGAAGCCAGTTTTCTGGGATACGATTTGTACTACAAGATATACAAGAACGGGTCTTCGATCGATGTAAACATTCTCACGATCGAGGAGCTGCAAAGCAAATTTCGCAGGCTCACGAGCTACCACCCGACCAAGGGTGTCCTGGCTAGCCCGCTCGTGCCGATCAGCCTGCTGGACCGCCAGAACCTGACCTCGTTCAGGATCGCAGTAGATTTTTCCGGAAACCTGACCGAACCCACCCGTCCTTCGATTTACTCGATTTCAGGGACTCCGGATCCTCCCAATACCAGCATCAGTATTTTCGATTTTCGGAGGGGCGTTACTTACCCGAGCACGAGTGAAACAAAGCGATTCGCCGGCTTTTCAAGCACAGACGCGGACATATCCGCTGACATCTGGACGGACATCGATAACGGTTCCCCGGTCTGGATCGCAGTGTACGTTGTGAGCTACGGACTAGACGCCACCTATGGACCGCTCTACAGCATTCCCTTGTATCTGACCTACATCCAACTTACCTTGCCTCACTCCTGAATCGATGAACAGGGCCATAGGATCGGCTTTGAGAACTTGATAACCAAGAGGGTATAACAGCATGTTATATTACTTCACCGTCGGTCTGACATACGTGGTCATCGGGCTGGCCTGCGCCATATACTACGTATTTATACTGCGCAAGCCCGTGCTGGGGCGTTTCTGGGGCGCCCTCATCGTCGGGCTGGTGGGGTCCTTTCTCGGCGGCCTGATCGACCAGCTCTTCGCCAATGTGATCGCGGCGCTGGCGGACTTCAACTCCGTCAACGTGTTTGCCTCGCTGTTCACGGCGCTGGTTCTGATCACGATTTTCTCCAGAGTCAGCTCCCCGAAGTAATGGCCGTGCCTTAGTGGCCGGTTGCTGCTAGGATTTCTACGCTTTATTCACTTCGTATAATAAGAATTCTGTCTACTTAAAGGGATCTTGTCGGTCCTAAAGTTGACTTGGCTCAGCGCACGTCATTGGGGTTGTCCGTGCTTATCGAAGAATGCTTTGTACAGCTTGAAGTGTTTTGTCTCCATGTATGGTATCTTTGCCAATGGCGACTTATCGAAGGAAAATATTTCGGATCCGCGTAAAGACATCAAGATCGGCGAGTGCGTAGCAATGAGGAATTGGGACTCCCCCAGACGAGATAGGTCCACGAGCAGTTCGAGAAATTCAAACAAGGTGCTCGCCGAGAGAGCGTTTTCCGGCTCATCGAGAAGGTACAAGCCGCGAATCCTGAACCTGTTCACGAAAAAGGACATGTAGCTCTGCCCGTGCGACTGCACTAGCAGGGATTTGCCGCCGTACACCGACAGTACCTCCGGGTCATTGATCGCCCATTCATCGATGGACTGGGCCAGGCTGCGGAAGAGCTCCGCGGAGAAGAACGATCCGGGAACCGGCTGGCCACCGCTCCACTCCCCCTCCAGGAAGGAAGACAGGCCTTCCTCGTGCGGATTGTTGATCAGTCGTGCCCTTTCGATTCCCTCCCAGATATGGATGCCGCACCAGCGTGCGATGGCCTTCAGCAGCGTCGATTTGCCGCTTCCGTTCTCGCCCGCGAAGAAGGTGACCGGCGAGGCGAAATTCAGAGAAGAGGAGGCGCGCAGGATCTCCAGGCTAAATGGGTAGGATTCTACCGAAGGGAAGAGGTCGTGGCGAATCCTGACCCGCCGCAGGTGCATCGTGTCAGTCTTCGGGGTATTCGATCTCTCGGGAAGATGGGTTGATGTAAGGATCCACCCAGGGGGCCTGTAGCTGCCTGCGGGAAAGGTCGACGTAGGAACCGATCAGTTCCGGCTCCGCGCGAATGCCGGCGAGCAAGCCCCAGATTTCCCGCGCCCTGCTGAGGTGCCCGGCCGGACGGCACGCGGTCCCCAGGTGGTAGGCGATGCCGAAGAATCCGCTTTCGGTGAGAAAACCACGGATGTTCTCGCGCTTTAAGGCGACTTCCAGGTATCCGGCCAGGGTCGAAAACTCGAAGGTGGGGTTCACGAGTCGGATTTCCTGGACGCTTTCCGTGACGATGATGTCCAGGGCGGAAAGCGAGTGCAGAATCGAGGCCGGCTCGAACCTGCCGGTCCGGTAATAGAACCAGCCCAACTTGGCGTGGGCCTGCAGGGCGAAGGAGGCGTCATCCATCCGGTACAGCCGCAGAACGTGGTCCAGCCCCCTGGACAGGTAGGCGGTCAGAAAGGCGTTCCGGAAGCGCTGTGAGGCAGGCGCCGTGGAGAACTCGGCCTGCTCGTTGACAATGGCGAGCAGTGCTTTCTCCATCTCGTAGTACCTGTTCTGGATCTCGTAGATCCCGGCGAGCCGATAGAGGATAGCGTACCTGTCCTGTGTGACCCGCAGGCTGGAGGAGCCTTCCAGGGCTTTCTGCAGCCGATCTTCCGCCAGGGCCAGCGCCCCCTCGCGGAAATAGATTTCGGCCATCACTATCTCCGCCTCCGGGAAGATCCCGGCCGTCTCGATGGCCCGGCGCAGGAGATCCAGGGCTTCCCCCAATTGCGGGTCGGCGCGGTCGGCGATCAGGGTTTTGGCCTGCTCCAGCAGGACCCAGGCATCAGGGGCCGGGGTGCTTTGGGCATAGGCGAGAGGGGAATAAAAGAGAATGATGCAGAACAGCAGCCTGATCGCTCTGATCACCACCCTACCCGCCCTTCTAGCTTCGGAGGATTACGGCCTAATGATTACTTCGGAGCCGGGGCCGCCAGAGCCGCCCCCTACCTCGCCTGCGCCGCCGTCCAGCCCTCAGCCGATGGCCCCCATCATGAACACCATGGTGAAGATCGCGGTGGTTTCCACCAGCCCCAAGACCATGATGAAGTTGCCGAAGCCCTTGCCCGTCTCGGCCATGGCGTCCGAGGCGTGCGCGCCCGCCACGCCCTGGAACCAGGCGGAACCCCCCAGGGCCAGCCCGCCGAACAAGCCGGCTCCCAGCTTGGCGATGGAGCCGACGGCCGATGCCCGGATAGCATTCATCAGAATCATGCCGTAAATCGTCTGCGTCAGCGGGGCGCCGACGAAAGCGATGAGCATGAAGGGTGCGGCTCTATTCTGGGCGAAGCACTTCTTCCACCCACCGATGGCCGCGGCCCCTGCGGACATGGCCCCCAACGCGGAGCCGAAGGCGGCTAGCCCCAGTGACGCCGCGAAGCCCAGTTCCCCAATATCCATTACTTGTCTCCTTTCGAATCCGAATCCTTGAAGGGCTTATAGGAAAAGCCCGCCCATTCCATACCGATGTGGCCGGAGAACTCCAGCATGTTGAGCCGCACCCCGTGCACGATGACGGACATGGCGCCCAGCAGGAGGTTGAGGCTGTGGCCGAAGAACAGGATGAAAACCGCAAAAATGCCGGTGGGAAACCCGAACCCGATGCCCGCCGCCAGGGCGTTGAAAGCCTTGGAAATCTCGATACCGGCCAGCCCTACGGCGAACAGGCGGACGTAGGACACGACGTCGGAGAAGGTGCTGATGCTGTTCAGCATCTTGAGTGGCAGCTTGGCAAGGCCCAGGAAAAAGCCTTTGAAGAATTTGCCCTTCTGTTCTCCGAATATCGTGACCACCACCAGGCCCCCGATGACCAGCCAGGTCCCGATCGGATTCAGGGGCTGCTGCAGCAGGATCCACTTGATTACGAAAAACATGCCCCACAGGATGGAGAGCCACCCCAGGTCGTTGTAGGCGATGATCTTCGGCAGGTTGCGGACGAAACTGATCACGTGAGCCAGGGTCAGGTGCACCGTGCCGATGATGAAGCAGATGTACATGATGAACTTGGCGTTGTCCTCCCCGAACGTGGCGATCTGCGGGATGACTATCCTGGAAAGGAAACTCCTCTTGGCGATGGCTTCCACGCCGAACCAGGTCCCGGTGATAGCGCCCCAGACCACGGTGCCGATGCTCAGCACGAAGAGCAGGAAGAAGGGCTCCGGCGGGCTTTTCTTCATTTTCAACCGGGCGTAGAGGGTGAACCCGAACAGCAGGAAGCCGTAGCCCGCGTCGCCGATGAGCATGGCGAAAAAAAGACTGAAAAAGATCAGGAAAAAGATGCTTAGATCGACCTCCCTGTACCCGGGAACGGTCCCGAGAATGTTGAACACGGGCTGTATTATCCGGATCCAGCGGGGGTTCTCCACCAAGGTCGGCACCGCATCGTCCTCGAGCGGGTCGTCGCTGGCCAGACCCCAGCCGTGGGCAGCCGCGGCCCGCTTCAAGCCCTCGACCTTGGTTACGGGGATGAACCCGGCAAGGTAAGCGACGGGGCCTTCCAGGGACATTCCGGCACGGACGGTCTCAAACTGGATCCGGCGCCCGATGTCGGCCAGGCCCGCCTGCAGCAGTGGCCTTTCCCCACCCAGTTGCTCGAGCCTCTCCTGCTGCTGGCGCGCTTCCTCCAGGGCCTGCACGATGAGCTCCCGTACCTGGGCGATCCCGCGCTCCGGGACGGGGACCGCGGGAAACGGCAGCGCCGGAGCTTCGCCCGTGGCGACAACGGCTAGCCGTACCGTCGAGCGGTCGCGGCCGACGACAAAGGCGCTGATGCCTTCCGGGATCCGGGCGAGCTCCCGCTCGCTCACCTCGTAGAGCCGGACCTCGACCCCCTGATCGCGGAGCCGGCGCGCATCTTCAGGCCGATACTCACCCCAGGCCGCGAGGCGGTCCTCCTCCTTGCGCAGCTGCTCAGCCTTTTCACGGGCCGCCTTGAGACTTTCCAGGCAGGTCTCGATTTCCCCGGCCAGCTCCAAGGCACGCCGGGCACCGACTTCGCCTGCGGGCCCGAAGGTTTTCTTCTTTTTCTCCGCCTCTAGCGGTAGCTGTTGGAGGGCTTTTTCCACCTGCGCCTGGGAGTCGCGCAGCCGCGCGAGCTCCTCCCCGCCGCCGGCCCGTTCCTGGATGTGGACAGTGCCCAGCTTGCGCAGCTCTTCGAGAGACTCGCCGCGGTAGCGGTCCAGCACGATGACCGAAACTTTCTTCATCTTGACGATCATGCGTTCACCCTGACCAGCTTGCTCTTGGCGATCTTCCCGCGGACGACAGCCGCCGTCTGCTGGTCGCCCAGGTAGATCTGGATTTTCCGGATATTTTCTCGGGCCTCCGGGATTTTTACCTTCTCGAACAGGTTGACCCTCTGGCTGGTGATCCGCAGCTCTTCGCCTAACAGCTCGGCCTGCTTTTTCAGGATGTACACCTCGGCATCGAGGGCCGCCAGCCGGCGGATGATCGCCAGAGCCGCGTCCACCCACAACGGTGTGAGGAAAAGGTCGTACGGCTTTTCCTCCAACTCGGCGGCCTTGAACAGCGGGATGTCCACTCCGGCGATATTGCCCGTCTCCGTCCCCACCCCGCTCAGGCTCATTAGGCGCGACAGGTCCGCCTCTTCCCCGAAAACGGAAACCCAGGTCTCCAGCTGCGCGCTCAGGGCGGTGCGCTCCGCTCGCCGGGCCTGCTGCTGGGACTCCACGCGCCGGATCTCTATCTGCAGCTGCTGCTTCTTGAGCATGAGCGTGGGCAAATAACGCAGATAGCGCTTCAGCGCGTCCTTCTGCTTCTTCTGCTCGTTCTTGGTCAGCTTGATCTTGGCCACGCGCGTCCGCTCAGGCCTTGGGCCAGAACTTCTTGATCAGCTCGGTGCGCAGGCCGGACTCTTCCGGGAGGAAGCAGTCGCCCAGGATCCGCCAGCCCGCGTCCAGCGCCTTTTCCAAGGGGATGTTGACGGACAGGTCCATCATCTCCCGCTCGAAACTGACCCCATACTTCAGCAGCTTCTGGTCCCAGTCCGACATCCTGAAACCCATCGCCTTCTTCTCCAGCGACTCCAGGTATGCGGCGTAGAGCTTGATCATGCCGTCCATCAGCGCCCGATGGTCCTCGCGGCTGTCCTTGTTGACCAGCTGCTTGAGCCGGGAAAGGGAGCCGAAGGGCTCGATGCGCCCGTTACGCAGGTAGAACTGCCCCTCGGTGATGTACCCGGTGTTGTCCGGGATCGGGTGCGTGACGTCGTCGCCGGGCATGGTGGTGACCGCCAGGATCGTGATGGAGCCGGCCCCCTCGAAGTCCACGGCTTTCTCGTAACGCGCCGCTAGCTGGCTGTACAGGTCGCCGGGGTAGCCGCGGTTGGAAGGCACCTGCTCCATGGTGATGGCGATCTCCTTCATGGCGTCGGCGAAGTTGGTCATGTCGGTCAGCAGCACCAGGACCCTCTTGCCGCGCAGCGCGAAACGTTCGGCCACGGCCAGGGAGATGTCCGGGACCAGCAGGGATTCGACGATGGGGTCGGAGGCGGTGTGGACGAAGAAAATCGTGCGGCTGAGCGCCCCGCCCCCCTCCAGGGCGTCCCGGAAATACAAGTAGTCGTCGTACTTCAAGCCGCAGCCGCCCAGGATGATGATGTCCACCTCCGCCTGCATGGCGATGCGCGCCAGCAGCTGGTTGTAGGGCTCGCCGGACACCGAGAAGATCGGCAGCTTTTGCGACTCCACCAGCGTGTTGAAAAGGTCGATCATCGGGATGCCGGTGCGGATCATCTTGCGCGGAATGATGCGCTTGGCCGGGTTCACGGACGGGCCGCCAATCTCGATCAGGTTCTCGGTCAGGGCCGGCCCCTTGTCGCGGGGCTCCCCGCTGCCGTTGAAGATCCGCCCCAGCAGGTCGTCCGAGAAGGAGACCTGCATGGAGTGCCCGAGAAAGCGGACCTCGTCGCCCGTGGACACGCCCCGGGAGCCCGCGTACACCTGCAGGGATACCTTGTCCTCGTAGAGGCGGATGACTTCGGCTAGCGAGTCCCCGTGCCTGGAGCTGACGACCGCCAGCTCCCCGTAGCGGACCCCGCCCGCGGTCACCGTGATGACATTGCCCGCGATCGCGTCGATCTTGCTATAGACTTTACGCATTCGCCTGCCTCTCGCTGAAGCTGGACCGGATGTCCCGCTCGATGGTCTTGAAAGGATCCGAACCCCAAGCCGCGCCGTTCCAGTCCAGGAATCGCTGGCGCAGCTGGTAGAAGAAGGAGCGCGCGGCCGGCTTGTCAGCCAGGTTGAGCTTCGCCCCGATGATCTCGGTGAGGAGGCGGAAGGTATACTGCTGGCGTTCCGTGTTCACGGCCGCGTCGACCGGATCGAAGGAGTTCTGCTGCAGGAAGACGGCATCGATGAACTCACCCTTCAGGTAGAGGATATAGTCCTCCAGGCTGGTTCCCTCCTCCCCGACGACCTTCATCATCTGCGAGACCTCATTACCCCGGTACAGCAGGCCGCGCGCGAACTCCGTCATCTTTTCATCCACGGCGCTGGGATACTTGCTCCAGCTCTCCAGCGGGTGTATCGCCGGGTACTTGCGGGACTCCGCGCGCTCCCGGGACAGGCCGTGGAAGGCGCCCACCACCTTCAGGGTGGCCTGGGTGACGGGCTCCTCGAAGTTGCCGCCGGCGGGACTGACCGTGCCGCCGATGGTCACGGAGCCGATGCTGCCGTCCTTCAGCCTGACCACCCCCGCCCGCTCGTAGAAGCTGGCGATGACCGATTCCAGGTAGGCCGGGAAGGCCTCCTCTCCGGGTATCTCTTCCAGACGCCCCGACATCTCTCTCATGGCCTGGGCCCAGCGGGAGGTGGAATCCGCCAGCAGCAGCACGTTCAGCCCCATTTGCCGGTAGTACTCGGCGATGGTCACCGCGGTGTAGACCGAGGCCTCCCTGGCGGCCACCGGCATGGAGCTGGTGTTGCAGATGATCACGGTGCGCTCCATGAGGGCGCGTCCCGTGCGGGGGTCCATCAGCTCCGGAAACTCCCGCAGCGTCTCCACCACCTCACCTGCGCGTTCGCCGCAGGCCGCGATCACCACGATGTCCACCTCGGCGTGCCGGCTGGTCACCTGCTGCAGGACCGTCTTCCCGGACCCGAAGGGGCCAGGGATGCAGTAGGTGCCCCCTCTGGCCACGGGGAAGAAGCTGTCGATGATCCGTACCTTGGTGATCAGCGGCTCCACCGGCTTCAGACGCTCCGCGTAAGCGTTGACGGGGCGCTTGACCGGCCAGTCGAAGACCATGGTCAGGGGGATGATGTTCCCCTTGGAATCCGCCAGCTCGGCGATGCGGTCCTTCAAAATGTACTTTCCTGCCGGGGCGAGTGACTTCACGGTGTAGGTGTCGTACAGGCCGAAGGGCACCATGATCCGGTGCTTGAAGATCCCTTCGGGAACGGAGCCCAGACTCATGCCCCGGCTCACCTTCGCGCCGATCTGCGCCTCCGGGGTGAAATCCCACTGGCGGTCCTCCGGCAGGGCCGTATGGTACACCCCGCGCGGCAGGAAAAAGCCGTGCTGTTCCGCGATCAGGGGCAGGGGGTTCTGCAGGCCGTCGAAGATCTGTCCGAGCAGTCCTGGCCCGAGCTGGACCGACAGCAGCTCGCCGGAAAACTCCACGGGGTCGCCGATGCCGATCCCGCGGGTGACCTCGAACACCTGCAGCTCCGCCCGGTGCCCGCGGATGCGAATCACCTCGGATTTGAGGCGCTGGCCCCCGCTGGCCACGTAGCCTACCTCGTTCATGAACACATCCCCGTCCACGTCGACGGTGACCATGTTGCCATTGACGCCGACTACTCGGCCCTGCTTTTCTGTCATGCCGGTTCCTCACGAATGGAATGGGTGATGGATGCGTACTGCGTCTGGAAGTTGGCGTTGCCGCGCTCGCGATCCGTCAGCCGGCGCTTGCGCTCCAGGAGCTGCAGGCGCAGCGAATACAGGACGAGCCTCGATAGATCAAAGTAATGCCCGACCTCCAGCTGGTCCAGGTACTCCCAGCGCGCCTGGTTCAGGAGGTCCTCCGCCGCAAGGGGGGAACCTTCGGCGAAGGCCTGGCGGGCGATCTCGGACAGCCCGATCAGCTCGCCGCCCTCCGCCAGGTCCGGCTCGACGGACTTGCGGCGGGCCCGCAGCTTGACTAGCTCGTTGCGCAGGGCAGTTTCCCAGCTCCGCCACCTGTCGAGCACTGCGCAGCCGCTTTTCGGCGTTCCTCGGACCGCCAGGACGGCCTCAGTGAGCACCCGGAAATCGGCCTTGCTCACCTGGGGCCGGCACAGCTCCAGATACTCCTCGCGAGGCAGCGCCCGGTCGGTCTGGTAAAAGAGCATCGGCAGGGTGGCGACCAGGTAGTAATACTGGCTCAAGGGCGCGAGCTCTCCGGGGCGGCTGCCTGGCTCATCAGCTCGGAAAGCCTGGGGTTCAGGTACTCAGCGAGGATCTGGGCGATGCCCTGGTCACTGAAATCATAGTAGGCCGACCCGTCTTTCAGGCCGATCCGGAACCCCGACTCCAGCGTCGTCAGCGGCTTCAACTCGAAGCCCTTCTTCAGCTCCTCTACCAGCCGGCCTTTGAGCCCCTTCTCCAGCCTTTCCAGGTCCCGCGGTGGCAGCAGCGCCTCCAGGGTGGGAACCTCCTTCCCCGGCCAGGCCTGGAGGAGCGCCACGATGGCCTCCTCCAGGCCCTTGCCCGATAGGGCTTCGCGCGTTTCCTGGCGCAGCAGGGAGTTGAAGATCTCTACCACGCCCCGGCGTACTCCCAGGATCGTGTTGCGGGCGGCCTGCTTCACTGCCTCCCGTGAGGTCTGCTCGAAGCGCGCGGCCTCTTCGCGCGCCCGGGCGATGATCTCCGAGGCTTCCTGCTGTGCTTTCTGCAGCAGTTCCCGGGCATTTTTCTCCGCCTGTTGGCGGATGCGGGCCGATTCCTGCTCCGCGGCCTGCACGCCCTCGGTCTTGATTTTATCGAGGAGTTCTTGAAGTTGTACTTCCATGGGGCCCTCTGTTCGAAATGATGAAGCTCAAATAATATATAAAAACACTCTGCTCTTCAATCGCCCAGGTACTTGATCACCTTCTCCAGCCGCCGCTTCACCAGGCTGTACACGGCTTCAGGGAAATCCCCTTCCCGAGTCCTGGCCAGGATCTGTAGATCGATCTCGCGAAACATCTCCTGCGGGGAGGAGAACCCCTGCGTATCCAAGGCATCCAGGCTGTGAACCAGGCTCTTGATGCCGGTGATCTCCCGGATCAGCAGGCTCTTGTTTTCCAGGTAGACGTAGTTGGTGATCTCCCGGTTGTCCTTCCGGCGCTGACAGATTTCCAGCAGGTCGCCGACGTCGCTTTCCAGATCCTCGAGCTCTACCTTGAGGATTCCGATGAACTTGCGCAGCAGGTCCTTCACCGGGCCTCCCGGCTATTCCTTGCCGGTCAGGACGCGCTCGATCTCGGCCAGGTCCTGGGCGATCTTGTCCGCCATGGCGGCCGCGGCACTGCGGAACCCATCGAGCATCGCCTTTTCGACGCTTCCCCCCTGCCCCGCGACAGCCTGCACCGTACCGGAGTACATGATCTTCCCGTCGGCGACGCGGATTACCCGGGTGGTGGCCGTGGTCTGCGATTTCCAGATGTTGTACTTCTTGCCCTGCAGCTCGACCTGGCTGACGTTGTACCCGTCGCTGAGCACCATGACCAGGTA
>Ga0315295_10001954_pt1 | contig 17574 bp, 19 predicted proteins | sample YL17G14_0_MG_FD_204453 | JGI IMG/M metagenome (GOLD analysis project Ga0315295, IMG submission 204453) | Sediment microbial communities from Yellowstone Lake, YNP, Wyoming, USA - YL17G14_0 | ecosystem: Environmental > Aquatic > Freshwater > Lake > Sediment | place: USA: Wyoming | collected... | reverse complement strand
GCATATCACGGAACTTGATCTTTTAAGGCGCTTCACGTAGGCTATAAGCAATGACAGCAACGCATTCAAAGGGGGCGTACTATGGCGACGATCACCATTCGCAACCTGGATGACTTCATAAAAACTAGATTGCGGGTGCGAGCGGCCAATCACGACCGGTCAATGGAAGAAGAGGCTCGGATCATTCTCAGGGATGCACTGCAGGATGCGGACGAGAAGCGAGGGCTTGGGTCACTGATCCACAAACGGTTCATGTCGGCGGGAGGCGTGAAGCTCGCTCCGCCTGTGCGTAATCAGCCTGCTCGCAAACCGGATAGCCTGGAATGATCGTCATCGATACCAACGTAGTTTCCGAGCTGATGCGACCCGAACCCGAACGTTCGGTGTTGGGCTGGATGGACGGCCTTCGACGGGCGGAGATCGGCATTACGGCCATCACAGTGGCTGAGATCCTGTACGGCATAGGAGCGATGCCCGAGAGTAAGAGGAGACAGAGGCTCTTCCAAGTGGCGCGAAGCTTGTTCGACGAGGACTTCGGCGGGCGGATCTACCCATTCGACCATCTGGCTGCCGTTGAATACGCCGACATAGTGCTCCAACGCGGCGGGCTCGGCAGTCCGATCTCGATGCCCGATGCGCAGATCGCAGCGATATGCCGCGCATCGGATCACCAACTGGCGACCCGCAACGTCAAGGATTTCCATAATACCGGCGTTTCGCTCATGAATCCCTGGGAAATGTGAGGCAGTATCCCTCGGTGGGCGACACGCGGTGCATCGGCCTGTGGGCGTGCATCGAGCTGGTCGCGGACAAGAAGACCAAGGCCCCGCTGGCTGGGTTCAACGACTCGATCCGCAACGTGTCGGGGCCGCTTGCCAAGATCTTCATGGACAACGGCCTGTACCTGTACTGCAACTGGGACTACATCTTCATCTCCCCCTCGATCATCATCAGCCGGCCGCAGATCGACGAGATGCTCGAGATCGTGGAAAAGGGACTGAAGGAGACAAGGGACATGGCAGAGACACAGGACCTCGCCCAGGTGCAGCAGTACATCGCCGGCCTGGTCGAGCGGGCCCGCACAAGTTCATGAAGCAGATGACCGAGGTGAAGGGCGCCTTGCGCGACATGAAAGGCAAAAAGTCCGTGGGCGTGGTGGAGCACGACCAGGAGAAGGGAATCATGAAGATCGCCAAGCCGATCGGCGTGATCGGCGCCCTCCTGCCCCTGACCAACGGCGAGGCCACCCCCTTCGCGAAGGCGATCTTCGCCATCATCATGGCCCCCACCCCAAGGCCCAGAAGACTAACGACCAGGCCATGATCCGCGGCGCGCTGAAAAAGCACGGCTGGCCCGAGGACCTGGTGATCGGCATCGAGGCGACCACCCTGGACAAGTCCAAGGAGCTGATCAAGCAGGTGGACCTGATCCTGGCTACCGGTGGTGGCCCCATGGTCAAGGCCGCCTACTCCAGCGGCAAGCCCGCCCACGGGGTGGGCGCGGGCAACGCCCTGAGACGGCGAAAGTCGACGGCATCTACGTGACCTACTATACGAAAAAGATCACGGGCTTTTTCCCTTTTTATAGAAGAGTCGAGGTCCATGTTTGGGAAAAAGCTCTGAAACTGGTGAACCTTGGGCAGGGGGACGCGGCTCGCTCCGATCGTGAACGCTACCTCAAGGTCGCCCCTCCTGGGGTGTTGCCCGTAGAGATCCTGAGATAGTTGAAAAACCCTTCGCGAAGGCAAATCCCGACGGCCGTGTCGGGCTCCTGCGCAATCTACGCGTTTTTTTTCTAGTCTTTCACCTTGGTCAACGAGAACGTCCCCTCGACTGTCATATCCGGAGGATTGTAGCCGCCCTCGGGGAAATCCATTACAGCTACGAGATCGCCCTTCAAGCTATCTTTTTCCAAAGTGCCCTCAAGTCTCAATTCCTCCGAGAAATAATCAGAGGCAAAGGAAAAGGTAAGGGCGACTTGGTCGAGCCCGGGAGCGCTTTCCCGTTTTGCTATATTGACGCAAGATCTTGCGCACCTGCTGGGGCTCGGTGATCACCGCCATCACTTGCATCGGGCAATCACAGCGGCTGCACACCAGGGGGGTCCGCCCTGAAGACCGTGGCTAGTAGCCGAGCCCACATGGCACGGGATTCGCTGCTGCTCTGGGACGCCTATGCTCAGGCTGTACTGCGGTGCGTGATCCTGCTTCCAGGCCTCAGGGGCCAGAGGCACCAGGTGGAACACACGATGACGGGGCGAGAGGCCGCGAGTGGCCAGCGCCGCCTCGATGATTCGGTGCTGGTTAGGCAGGAACGAGGGAAAGCCAAAGTGCTTTACGCTTTACTATGGTAGAGGAGCTTTACGGCCGCCTCGACGATCTGGTCCCCGCTGCGCCCGGTCAGGAGCGAGGTGCCGGCTTCATAGCCTCCTTCGGCGTAGGCCCGGGCAGTGGCAGTGTAACCGGGGAGGCAGCCGTTCGCCAGCTCGATCACGAACGTGCGCGCGAACGGGGAGCGGTACTGAATAGTCAGCCCGAACTCAACGAAAAGCTCTCCCTGGATGCCCACGATCCGGTCATCACCGATGCCAATAACCTGGATCTCCACGGGTAGCTCGTCGTCCCGCAGAGGAAACCTCTGACCCTTTTCCTGCAGCAGGATATAGCCAAAAGTGTCCTCCGCGCCCAGTACCTTCAGCTCTGCGTTCCACAACTGCTCCGCTGTGGCGCCGGATGACTTCAGCGCTTCCCATTCTTCTCGGACAACGGTCACCTCCGCCTCCGCCTCTGCCCTTGTGGGAAGCCTACGACTCTCGATATCTATCTCGGCAGAGCCCACCCACAGGGGCAGGGAGTCGTGGAGTTCCAGGGCGTCCAGGACACGCTCGGCCTCTTTCGCCAGCTCGGTTCCCACTCGCTGCGCCTCTTCGAAGGTCTTGCCCGAACGGAAGAAGCGGGGACTCTGGTTGCCCGAAGCGCCCTGGGCGAACAGGAAAGCCAGACCCGGTTTGCGGACGGCGAGGTGTTTGCGCAGGTAGCCCGGGTAGTCGGCACTAACCAACAAGTTGTCCGAGTGCAAAAAGGTTGGGTGCAGCGCGTACTTGACCAGGCAGCCGCGCCATTGGCCTTCCAGGTCCTGCACACCGACGATCCAGACCTGCGGATCGGCGATACCCCGGGGATCGTGCCGGTTACCACCCACTCCCTGCTCTTTCCCGCAGTAACCTTTCCCTATGCCGATCCTGGCGGCGAACAGATTGTCATTCGCCTCCTCCACCACCTGGACAAGCTTACGTTCCAGTCTCACCAGGTAGGCCGCATCGGGCTGGAGCCCCCTCTCCAGGGCCTCCAGGTCCAGCCGCCCGGAAGCCCAGGGGCCGGAGTGGGTGTGGGAGCAGCAGACCATCAGCTGGCGCGCGGGGATTCCGGTCCGCGCGCTCACCTGCTCCCGCAGAATCCTAACGTATAACTTGGAGTACATCAGGATGTCCAGGGTGAGGATGGCCAGCCTGGTGCGGCCGTCGTCCAGGACAAGGCAGCCGGCGTACAGCGGGTCGTGCACGCCGAGGTTGTGCCTTGGGTGGTGAGGATAGCCGGCCAGCTCGATCCCCGGAGGCGGCGAGATGTCGGTGAGGGCCAAGCCGGCCTTAAACGGGTCGCTCATGATGCAACCTCCGCGGTCATCCTCCGCTGGATTGCTATGTATTCCAGGTACTGCCGCTCGTACAGAACTTGCAGCCTGTCGCGCGGTTCGATTCGCCGGTCGATCCGGACCAGGTTGGCCGACTCCTCCCGGCTGCTGAACACCCCTGCGCCGATCCCTGCCAGGATTGCCGCGCCCAGGCAGCCCATATCCGGGCTGGAGAAGGTGACGACCGGTTTTGCGCAGACGTCGGCGATGATCTGAGCCCAGATCCCGCTCTTCGAGCCTCCGCCGAACAACCGCAGCTCGTGGACCGGTCTGGAGATCCTTTCCATCAAATCGATCTGTTCCCGGATCTGATAGGCGATTCCTTCGAACACACTCTTCACCATCCGGCCCGCCGTCACGGAAAAATCCAGCCCGTATAGGAAACCGCGGAGGTCCTCGCCGAAATGTAGGGTACTGGTACCGGCGAGGTGAGGGTAGAAGTAGAGCCGGTTCTCGGTCCCATCCAGTTGGAGTACCATTCCCTCCAGTTCCTCATAGGCCTTTTCGGGGAGTAGCGTATTGCGGAACCAGTCCAGACAGCTGGTGCCGATCCCGGACCCCTCGAGCACCCAGTGCCCCGGGAACAGGTCGGAGAAGCAGGGGATGCGCATGGCCTGATCGATGACCGGCTTGGTGCATTTCTGGGTGATGGCCATGGCTGTGCCGAGGCAGATCGTGGTCCGCTCCAGGTCAATCCCCGCCCCGAGGGCCGACACCTTCTGGTCCTGACCGCCGACCACCACAGCCGTATGCGGCGAAAGCCCCAGCTCATCCGCCGTTTCACGGCTCACCGTCCCGGCGCGGCTTCCGCTCCACCGAATTTCCGGAAGCTTCTCGCTGGCCAGCCCGAAACGGTCCAGGATTTGCGCAGACCAATCCTGTCGATGCAAGTCGTAAAGCAGGGTTCCTGAGGCCATGGTGTGATCGGTGACGAACGCGCCACACAGGCGGGCCAGAAGGAAATCCATGGCCATCAGGATTTTGTGAGCCTTCCGGTAGACCTCCGGCTCGGAGTCACGCAGCCAGAGGAGCTTGGGCAGGAGGTACACGCTAGACACCCGCTTGCCAGTCACCGAGAAGCTCTCTTTTTCGCCGAAATCCGCCAGAACCCGGTCCGTCTGCTCCTTGGCTCTGGTGTCCAGCCAGCTCAACGCGTTCCGTAAGGGGGCTCCTTCCCGGTTCACCGGCACGAACGAAATACCCTGCGCGCTGACGCAAATGCCCCGGATGTCGCGTCGACTGAGGGCAGCCTCCGCCACGATGCGTTGGATGATGCTCTTGCTGACGTTCCACCAGTCTCCGGCGTTCTGTTCGATCTGCTCGGCGGTCCGGGTGATCAGCGGGTAGGAGCTGTCGGCGCGGGACAGGATGTTCAGCTGGCGGTCAACCAGGATGCCCTTGCAGACCGTAGTCCCAAGATCCAGTCCGATTAAGGCGTCAGCCATGGCGAATGCCATTCTTCAACCGCGCACTCCCGTTTCCGTGTGATTTCGTATTTCCGACGGGCTTGGTGTCGGCGGTCCGGTAGCTCGTGGAGATCATGCTGACGCTGTCGCCCCGATAATACGTCACGAACACGCCAAGTACCTTCCCCGTCGAGTCGTGGAAGATGTCCGTGACTTTCAGGATGGGATAGCTGGAACTCACTTGCAGCCGCCTCTTGATCTCAAGGGTCGGCTTTACCGCCTCGATGAAGTTCTGTACGTGGGACATTTCCAGCTCTTCAGTTTGCAGCCAGACCGGAAGGAAGTCCACGCGGATCAACATCTGTTCGGTGATCTTCGAGGCCAGACTTACCGGGATGTAGGCCTTGTCGAAGGCGATCGGCTTCCCTTCTAGGGTGTCGATCCGCTCCGCCAGGTAGCAGGGCTCCATCTTGAGCAGGCCCAGGATGTCCGTAATGTCCTTGGGCGGGACGATCCGCTCCCAATACACAAGCTTGCGGCCCGTTGAGGGGGCCGCCTTGCGGATGGATTCGCTATAGTCGTTAACCAGAATAGGCAGCTTGCGAGGCTGGGTGGAGCGAACGATGGTGCCTCGGCCTTGATAGCGCTCGATGAAGCCCTGCTCCTGCAGCAGGCGAAACGCGTGCCGGCAGGTGATCCGCGACACGCCGAAGCTTTCACAGACCTGGCGCTCAGTTGGCAGCTTGGCACCGGGACCATACGAACCGTCGAGAATCTGGCTGCGCAGCATGTTGAACAGGCGAAGGTAGGCGGTCTCTTTCACTTCAGTCTAATTCCTAAGCCACCAGTTTGCGGAAAAATGAAATTCGCCGTCAAGTGGTTCGGGACGGCTCAGAATGGTGCCTGCAAGGGCTTGACAGATTTCGTTATCGTATTCTATACTTGGATATAACATTATGACCATTATAGCCGCTGGCGCACGGGGCGGTCAAGGCGGCCGGGAACGGGAGCTGAAGCGATGCGCGTGAAAAGGTATTTATTCAGCCCGCTACAGCAGAGCGACACCTGCTGGGATATCGCCAAGGCGCATGACGGGCAGATCTACGTGGGGGCCTGCTCGGAGCACACCGCGGGAGGGATCGGTGTGCTGGTCAAGTTCAACCCCGCCGGCGAGGACTTGCGCTATGTGGCCAACATGGCCGACATCGCGGGTGAGAAGGTGGGGGACACCCATGCCCCCCAGGGCAAAATCCATCTCTCCCTCTCGCCTTCCCGCCAGGGCTTCGTTTACGGATCCACTCACTGCACCACACCCCCGGCCGGCGACACCATGTGGGACCCTTGGGCCATGTACATGGATGCCAGGCGCTGCTTCCTGGGAGCTCACTTGTACCGCTACGATCCGAAAACCGACGACACGGTGGATTTCGGGGTCGTCACCCCTTACGAAGGAGTGTCGCTGATGATGCTGGACGAGAACGTCCAGCGCCTTTTCGCCGTCACTTACCCCCGGTCGCACCTATACAGCTGGAATCTGAAGGCCAGGGATGTCGTGGATCTCGGCCGTGTCTCTGAGCACTATGTGCTGGCCTTTGTGAAGTACGACGACCAGACGATCTTCTTCAGCGACTATTACGGCAGGCTGCTGAGCGTCGACCCGCTGGAGATGAAGGTGCGCTCGCATGAGGTGCAGCTGACCCACCCCGACTTCACCGTGGGGATGCGGAACTGGATGTCCCACGGCCTCTTGGGTCCCGACGGTTGGGTTTATGCGGGGATGTACTCCTACCCGAACCTGATCCGCTTCCGCCCAGAGCAAGGGAAGATCTTAATCGAAGATCTGGGGCCGGGGATCGAAGAGGATGCGAAGGACGAAAGCATAGGATACGCCTTCAAGAACGGCAGCCCGGTAGGCTTGATTCTGAAAGGGGACAAGCTGTACTACACGCAACTGGTGTACCTGGGTCCCAAGGAAGCCATTGGATCCTACATTGCCTGTTACGACATACGGAACGGCGGGAAGCGTTTTATCGGCATGCTGGAGTCGAAAGGGTTCAAACCCCTAGTTTGGAAGGGGGTGCTCGGCGACGACGGGAGGTTTTTCTGGGCCGACTTCGATGCTACGCCGCCCAGCCTGTGGGCGGTGGAAGAATAGTCAGGAGTGGGGAAGGCGATGAGCGAGGCAAAAAAAGCCAGTTTTTTCGAAGAGCCTGTGGATTTCGGCAGGCCGATCGTCACCAAGGGGCGGGTGTTCAGCTTCCCTTTGCGTTCTTCGATCCGGAAGTCGAACATCGGAGCCGGGGATTGCCCATCGATCATCTGGGACCGGCAGAACGCCGCGTTCTACGGCTTGGTGACCGGCGAAGAAACCCACATCTACCTGTTCGACAGCAATTCCACGATCGAGGACATCGGCAGAGTTGAAGGTGTCCGGGCCCTATCCGGTTTTCTCGTGTTCGACGAGGCCGATCATCTGCTCTGCTGCCTGACGGACGGCGGCGACACGCACCTGTTCCTTCATCCGGTCGCTCAGGAACGGCGGATGTACTCCCACATGTGGGGCCATTTCATGTTCGGTCCCATCGAGCCGTTCGGCACGAGCCTCAAGGGTGAAAAAGCTCTCGCAGGCCGGCTAAATCCCTTCGACAGGCGCATATATCTTTTAACCAGCACCGGCGGGCTGTTTCGGCTCGATCTGGAGAAGCGCGGCGTGGAAAGGATCGCCACGATAAATCCCCACAATCTTTCCCCAGTGCTTTGCGCCGACCCGCTGACGGGTGATCTGTACGGGGTCTCCGGAAGGGGAAGGATATGGAAGTGCGGCCGCGCCGGTGTCGAATACCTCGAGATTCAGGTCCCCACGATGAAGAACAGGGACTACGCCGCCCTGGCGAGCGGCTTGATCTGGCACGGCCAGTCGATGTTCGGCTCCACCTTGCAGGATGCCTACCTGTTCGAGTTCAATCCAGGCAATGGGATAATGAAGAACCTGGGCAGGCCCGACGAGAACACCGAGATCCGCGGGATCGACGTGCTGCCGGACGGTAGAATCTTCGGTATCACAGCTACCCGCAACCGAGGTATGGGGCACATCTTCTGCTACTCTCGCGAGCGGGGCTTCACCGACCTAGGCGTAATCCAAGGCTGGCAGCCCATCAACGATTTCGCCTACGAGCCGCTGTGTATCCGCGCGGGGGGGAGCGGGGATTTCCTGATCGGCAATGGCGAGCGGAGAAGCAACGTTTTCCTGTACTGTTCTTCCCCGGAGGAATAGAGACTAGTGGAACAGGCCACTGGCAAGAAGCGCATTGGCAGGGGTGTCCGGATCACGAGAATGATCCTGGAGCAGTACAGCATTTTATTGTTAGTGATCGTCGCCTGCGGCGTGTTCTCTTTGTTCAACCCTCGGTTCCTGACTTTGGAGAACCTGATCAACCTTTCCCGGCAGATTGTGCCCCTCGGAATCATCGCCTTGGGGGCCATGTTCGTCATCATCGGCGGCGGCCTGGACCTGTCCGCCGGTGTGGGCGCGACGATGTGCGGCGCTGCGTTGGGAGTCACCTTCGTTCTTACCCGGAACGTGGTGCTGTCCATGGCGATCGGCATCGGCACGGGCCTGGTGATCGGAACCCTCAACGCCGTGCTGGTCACAAAGGCCGGCTTCGGGGCGGTCATCGTGACTCTCGCGGTCATGACCATGCTGCAGGGCGGGATCCAACTTCTGCTCGCGGGGCGGATCGTTTTTCTCACCCATCCCGTATTTCAATTCATCAGCCGGGGCGTGCTGGCCGGCATTCCGATTACGTTCCTTTTTCTTGTGGCCGTTTTTCTGGTTTCCTATTACCTGCTGAACCACACCCGCTTCGGAATCTATCTTTACGCCGTTGGCGGCAACATCAGGAATGCGGCGGTGGTGGGCATCCGGGTCGAGCGGATCCGCTTCATCACCTTCCTGCTTTCGGGTCTCCTGATGAGCATTAGCGGCATCGTGCTGGTCAGCCGGCTGGCTCTCATCTCCCCGAATTTGAGCGGCTTCCCCCTGCTGCTGAACGGGGTATCCGCTGCGGTCATCGGCGGCATCAGTGTCACCGGCGGGAGTGGCAAGGTAGGCGGCGTATTCCTCGGCGTGATATTCATCGGCGTGGTCAGCAACGCGATTAACTTCCTGAATGTCACGCCGGAGGCTCAGGATTTTTTTCGAGGTCTGCTGGTGGTTTTTGCTCTCATCTTCCAGCAGTTGACGATCCGGCGGAACCAGACAGGTTCTATTTGGTAAGGAGGTACATGGGCAAGGAACAGATACATTGGAGTTCGGCATGTGGCAGGTGCTAGGCGGGAAACCTGCACCTGGGGTCTATAATCAACGCTCCGCAGAGGGCGTAAATAATGCAAAGGAGAAAAGATGAAAGGTACAAAGAGACTCCTCACTCTGGTATTGGTCGGGATGATGGCCGTTACCTTCGCGTACGCGGGGGCCAAGCCCGAAAAGGGCAAAGTGACCGTCGGCGCGGTGATGGTCGACATCACCAACCCGTTCTTCATCCAGGTCATGGACGGGGGCAACCAGATGGCCAAGGCGCTGGGCGCCGAGATCATCTGGAAGAGCTCCGAGGGAAGTCTGGAAAAGCAGCTGGCTTTGATCGAGAGCTTCATCGAGCAGAAGGTCGATTGCATCTGGATCGATCCCCTAGATCCGGAAGCCGTGAAGCCGCCGATCCGCAAGGCGCTCGCTGCGGGCATCCCCACGGTCACAGGAGCCAACCTGGTGGAGGTACCCGGCAACGTTTCCACGCCGTTCCCGTCGTACGATGCCTTCTACCAGCTTACCGGCATGATCGGCGCCTATATGAACTACAAGGGCAACGTGGTGTATATGTCCGGCATCCCCGGAAACTGGATCCTGGATGCGTACCAGGACGGCTTCGAGGACGGGATGAAACGCTACAAGGACATGAAAGTGCTTTCGATCCAGCCGGCAAAGATGGATCCGGCACTCGCCAACCAGATCATGGAGAGCTGGCTCACCACCTACCCCAAGGGTTCACTGGACGTGGTAGTGTTCACCACCGATCCCGATATGTACGCGGCCATCGAAGCGATGAAGAACGCGGGCCGCGCCGGCGAGTTCGCCATGTTCACCCAGAACGGCGACCTTCCGGCGGTGGAGATGATCGAGAAGGGCGAGAACGGCGTAAAGATCGACCTGCTTTCCCACGGAATCCGTATCGGGGCCTTCAACCTGATGGTGGCCATCCGGATCGCCAATGGCGAGAAGTTCCCCTCGACCTTGTGGTTCCAGTACGTGCCCGTCATGACCAAGGAGACCTGGGACCGGATCGTAAAGAACGGCTACAAGAAGGTCGTTCAGAAAGGCGATCCATTCGGAGCGGACTACATCACGCCGGAGAGGGCCAAGGAGATCATTGCCAACGCGGCGTCCGAGTTTACGAACTGGAAGGCGCCGAAATAAATATAGTTGCCACGGGCGGGATCGCTTGATCCCGCCCGAACCATCAAGCGGTGAGGCGATGAGTTCCATCAAGCAGGCAGTCAGCTCTCGGATTAAGCTGGTAACGCTCATCGGCATAGCGGTTGTCCTGATCGTGGTCTTCTCGCTGGCGACCCCCTTTTTCCTCAGCACTAAGAACTTCATCAACGTGGTCGTGCACAGCTCTATCCTGGCCATGCTGGCTATCGGGATGACTTTCGTCATCATCTCGGGAGGGCTGGACTTGTCCGTAGGCTCGATCATCGCCTTCGCCGGGGTCTTGGGGGTCCTGGCCTACGGACGGACGGGCAGCGTAGCCCTGGGGCTGGCGATTTGCGTCCTCTCAGGCTGCGCCATGGGCATCTTGAACGGCCTGCTCATCGGCTACATGCGGATCAACGCGTTCATCGCTACGATCGCCACCCTGGCCATATACCGGGGAGCCACGCTGATGATCACCGGAGGCCGCACGATCTCGGTGACTAGGCCCGCTTTCAACTATCTCGGGCAAGGCCAGATCCTGCGAATCCCAGTCATCATCATCCTGCTTGTCCTCATGTACGCGTTGTTCCACTTCGTGCTGCGCCGGACGGTTTTCGGCAGGAGCGTTTATGCCATCGGGGGCAATTCATTAGCTGCCCGTGTGTCCGGCATCCGGGTCCGTTTTATGACCCTCGTGGTGTACGCCCTGTCAGGCATACTGGCCGGCATCTGCGCGGTGTTCGTCATCGGGAGGTTGAGCTCCCTTCAGCCTTGGGCCGGTCAAGGGGCGGAGTTTGAAACGATCGTAGCCATCGTGCTCGGAGGAATCAACATTGCCGGAGGGGAAGGGGATCTTCTGGAGTCTATGGCGGGCGTAGTCATCATCGCGATCATCCTCAACGCGTTGAACCTCATCCAAGCCATCAATCCCTTTTACCATTACATCGTCAAAGGGGCGATTATCATCGGGGCCATCGCCATCTACGAACGTCTCAAAATATACGGCACGCGTTGACGGGGAAGCTGCGATGGAACCGAAAGGGCATAAATACCAGGAGTTGCGGGTCGAGGATATCAGCAAGAGCTTCCCGGGCGTGAAGGCCTTGAGCGGGGTAGGCGTCACCTTCCGCAGCGGGCAGGTCCACGCCCTGGTGGGGGAGAACGGGGCGGGCAAATCCACCCTGGTCAAGATCATTGCCGGGGTGTATAAAAAAGACAGCGGCCGGATCCTCGTCGACGGCGAGGAGGTCGACATCCATGACCCGCGGCAGGCCGGCTCGATGGGCATCAGCGTCATCCACCAGGAGTTCAGCCTTTTTCCCGAGCTCAACGCCACCCAGAACCTGTTCATCGGCATCGAAGACACGCGGCTCGGGGGCTTGAGGCTCAACAAGCGGGCCATGGACCGCAAGGCCCGCCAGACCCTTCAGCGCCTGGGGTTGTCTATCGCAACGAACGTTCCGGTCAAGTACTTTTCGGTGGCCGAGCAGCAGCTGATCGAAATCGCCAAATGCCTCCTGCACGACTCCTGGCTGATCGTGATGGACGAGCCCACCTCAGCCCTGTCGGAGTCCGAAAAGGAGACGCTGTTCAAGATCGTCCGCGACATGCGGGCGGAGGGCCTGGCCATCATCTACATCTCCCATCACCTGGAGGAGGTCGCCGAAATCGCCAACCAGGTTTCGGTGCTCCGTGACGGCAGACTGGTGGGAACCTTCGACGCGGCCGGCATTACCCAGGCCGAAATCACCAGCCATATGGTCGGTAAAGACCTCCAGCTCGTCTTCAACCGGACCCGCAAGCAGCTCGGCAAGACGGTACTGGAGGTGCGGAGCTTGGGAATGAACGGTAAGTTCGAAGGCATCAGCCTGGAGCTGCGCGAAGGTGAGGTGGTGGGCCTTTGCGGTCTGCTCGGGTTCGGTCACGCGGATGTCTGCGAGGCGCTCTTCGGCTTGCAGGCCCACGACGCCGGCGAAATCCTTTTTGAAGGCAACGTTATCCGGTTCGCCAGCCCGCTGGAGGCGATCAAGAGCGGAATCATGTACGTACCGGAGGACCGGAAACGAAAAGGCCTGATCAAGGACATGAACACCGAGGAGAACCTGTCCCTGATGTCGCTCGCCTGGATCAGCAGGCTAGGATGGATCGACATCAAGAAGCAGGGGGACCTCGCCAGTTCCCTGATCGAGCGCCTCAACATCAAGGTCTCGACCCCTCGCCAGAAGGTCGATAACCTGAGCGGAGGAAACCAGCAGAAGGTTGTTATAGGCAAGTGTCTGTCGCGGCCCCCGCGGATCCTGATCCTGAACGACCCGACGCGCGGGATCGACGTCGGGGCGAAGGAGGAGATCTACAAGATCATCGATCGGCTGGCGAACCAGGGGGTGGCCATTATAATGATCTCTTCGGAACTTCCGGAGTACGTCGGCTTGTGTGACCGGGTGCTGGTCTTCCGGAAGGGGAAGATCGTGCGCGAGTTTCACCATCGGGAATTCGACCAGCGGGAGATGCTGGCCTACATGCTTGGCACCGCCCAGGCCTTGAAGGAGTGACGGCGTGGCGAAACCGGACCAAGAGTTCCAGATTGCCGTTCCCACGAGAATCGTTTTCGGCGCCGGCAAGTCACGGGACCTGGGCAATCTGCTCTCGCAGAGGGGATACCGCTCGGTGATGGTCTGCACGGATGCCAATCTGGTCGAGGCCGGCGTCCTGCAGGGAATCGAGTCTTGCCTGCAGGCGGCGAAAGTCGATTATTTTGTTTACGACCAGGTGAAGGAGAATCCCGACATCGAGACGGTTCTCGCCGCGAAAAAGCGGGCCCAAGGAGAGCATGCGGACTGCCTCGTCGGCGTCGGAGGGGGGGGTCCGATCGACGTGGCCAAGGCTCTGAGTGTGGCATTGACCCACAAGGGAGATATCCGCGACTACATCGCCTACACCACCGGACAGAAAAAGCCCATCGACGGAAATCTACTGCCCATAGTTGCGGTGCCCACCACTGCAGGTTCCGGCGCGGAGGTGTCACCGGTGGCGGTTATCGTCGACAAAGAGATCCGGACGAAAGTGGGTTTTTTCTCCGAGCGTCTTTTTCCTGAATTGGCCGTGATAGACCCCGCGCTATCGGTGACTTTGCCCCCGGGGCCAACGGCCGGGGCGGGGCTGGACGTGTTCGCTCATGCCTTCGATGCGTTTGTTTCCCGAAAGGCCACTTTGTATACGGACGCCTTGGCCAAGGGCGCCATGGAGAGCGTGTTTCGGAACCTACGGACCGCGGTGTGGCAGGGGGACGATCTGCAGGCTCGGTCGGCCATGTCCGCCGCGAGCATCATGGCGTTGCTGGCCATATACCTGGGCAAGGGAGGGGCGGTGCACACGATCGGCGAGCCCCTCGGGACGATCTGTGATCTACCTCACGGTTATGCCTGCGGGATCGCCATTCCCGCGATGATGAAGTACCTGCTGCCTGTGTGCAGGGGGCAGCTGGCGGAGATCCATGCGCTGAGCTGTAGCTTTGCACACGGCAGGCGGGAGGCCGAGGATCCCGCCAGCGCCTGCATCGTAGGGATGAAGAGGCTCATTCGTGAAACGGGCCTGCCCGCGCTCAGCGCCGTCCTTTCAAAACCCGACATCGACAAGCTGAGTGACGCCTCCGCGGCGCACCTGGCGGTCGACCGCGTGCCGATGCCGATATCCAGGAAGGACTACATCAAGCTGTACGGCGAGATCCTCAGCGATGGCTATCTGGAGGAGACAAGATGAAGGAGTTCAGATACAGCCCGTCCAAATGGGTTCCATTCCGGGACGTGGAGGTGCTGGAACGGGTGCGGCGCATCACGCGCGAGCAGATCGACAAGCACCCGAATCCCGAGTTCAGGATCCAGGTAGTCCCCGACGACCAAGTGGAGTTCATATTCATCACCGACATGTTCTTCCGCATCATGAAAGCGGCGGAGGAGCACAGGCACTGCGTGTTGATCCTTCCCAATCCGAACCATGGCTACATCAAGCTGGCCCACATCCTCAACAAGCTCCGGACCGACTGCAAGCACCTGAACGTATTCATCATGGACGAGTACGCGGACGAGAACGGCAACATCGCCCCGGAGTCGTTCCCCCAGGGCTTCATGCGCTCGTTCAAGAACTATTTTTACGGGAAGCTCGATCCCTCCTTGAGGCCGCCGGAGCGCCAGCTCCACGGTCCCACCAACGAGAACATCAATGACTACGGAAAGATGATCGCCGACCTGGGCGGAGCGGACGCCTGCTACAGCGGCCCAGGCTGGACCGGGCACCTGGCCTTCATCGAGCCGGGCTCACCCGAGTTCGACGCGGATCTAGAGGAATGGAAGAAGATGGGGCCGCGGCTCGTCACCCTGAGCCCGTTCACCATCGCCCAGAACTCCCTGCACGGCAGCTTCGGCATGAGCGGCGACCTGGCCCTGGTCCCGCCCAAAGCGGCGACGATCGGGCCGGCGGAAGTGATCGCCTCCAAGTATCGGATGCAGCAGCACGCCCTGGCCGTCGCCGGAACGAACGTTTCCTGGCAGCGCTTCGTGACGCGCCTGATCCTGCACGGTCCCGTGACGCCTATGGTGCCCGAGTCTCTGCTGCAGACGTTGCCCACTGATGTGGTGGTCTCGGAGAATGCCGCGCGTAACATCGAACCGCGCTGGGACTTCGCCTACTGATGATCATCCGCAAGGCAAACGTTCTGCATTTCGATGCCCTCCAGGCCGGCACGGATGTGCGCGTCGATCAGGGCCGTATCCTCGAGATCGGCCCGCAGCTTCAGGCCGGCGCGGGAGAGGGAGTCGTCGATGCCGAGGGGCTGTTCGCGCTGCCAGGGTTGATAGACATCCACACGCACGGCTTGAAATCCGAATCGGTCCAGGATGGCTCGCTGCTGGAGTATTCGCGGATGCAGCTCGAGCAGGGTGTTACATGCTGCGTCCCAACCCTGTACGGGTCGCCGGAGACCAACCGCCGGCGCCTGAGCGAAGCCATGCGGGAAACCAACGACTTAAAGCGCACGCCCAACATTCTCGGCTTTCGCCCGGAAATCATGTACGTGACTAAAACCGGGGCTGGTTCCACCGGGTCATTGAGCGGCATCGAGCAGGGCGTCAGCTTGAGCCTCTATGAGGCGGCCAAGGGCAAGATTCCGATCTGGGACGTCTCCCCGGAGCTGGACGGCGCGATTCCCTTCATCTACTGGGCTACCGACCGGGGGATCGTGGTCAGCCTGGCCCACACCCGAGCCTCGGCGGAGCAGACCCGACGGGCGATCGATGCGGGTCTAACGCTAGTCACCCATTTCTACGACACCTTCGACTCTGCCTTAGAAACCGACCCAGGGGTCTATCCGACTGGTTTGACGGACTACATCCAGATCGAGGACCGGGTGACGGTGGAGATCATCCCCGACGGCGTGCACGTGCATCCATTTCTCGTGGAGAAGACGCTGCGCTGCAAGGGGCTCCAGCGGGTCGCCTTCGTGACGGACAGCCTGCGCGGGGCGGGAAACCCTCCCGGCGTCTACGATGGCCTGGCTCCGGGTGAGAAGATCTCCGTGACCCTGAACCGCGGTATGCGCCGGGTCAGCGACGATGCGCTTTCCGGCTCCTGCCTGACCCACTTGCAGAGCTTCCGCAACGCGGTGCGGCTATTTGGCAAATCCATCCGTGAGGCATCGGTGTTGTGCTCCCGCAACGCGGGGCGGTTGTTGGGATTGAAGAAAGGGTACCTAGCTAGCGGGATGGATGCGGACATCATCCTGCTGAACAGCGAGCTGGACTTGGTGGCGACATTCCTATTGGGAAACCTTTCCTACAGTAGCCGTTGACTCAGCTTCCGGGATGGACCGGCCGGCCCGCGACGGGCATCCGGGAGGTGTGACCATGGCGGGTCCCCTGCGGCTCCGCAGCTTCCGTCTGTATTTTTTCTCCGAAACCATCTCAACCTTCGGCACGGGCATGCTGTTCACGGGCATAAGCTGGTACGTGCGGGAGGTCTCGGGCACGAACGCCGCGGTCGGCCTCGTGTTGTCCCTGACGATCCTGAGCGGTTTCGCGATCTTTCCGCTGGCAGGTACGGTGGCGGACCGCTTTCCGCGGCGCTCGGTCCTGCTCGCTGTGAACCTGGCACGGGGCTTGCTGTTCGGCGTCTTTTTGCTCCTGAGCCTCGCCGGTCCCCTTGACTTCCGCCTGATCTACATCCTGGTCATCGGCAATGGTGTCTGTTATGCCTTCTCCACCCCCGTGAGCCGCAGCTTCTTGCAGGAGATCGTGGAGAGGGACTACCTGCTGGCAGGAAATGCGCTCATGGAGATGAGCATGCAGGCCGGCCTGTACATCTCCGCCGGGCTCACCGGTATCGTGTTGAAGCTGGCCGGCATTCAGGTGGTCTTCGCCGTGGCCACCGCGACCTGCCTGTCCGCCTCCCTGCTGCTCGCCCGAATGATAGCAACTAGTATAGCTTCCCTTAGGCCGAACAACATGAACGAAGGCCCCGCGCCAGCCACGGACTGGCGTAGCGAGAAGTGGACTTTTACGTAAGCCGCTGCGAGGGAAACACGATGGGCAGAAAGGCAACTTCGGGGTCTTCCGGTGGGCTCAAAGCAGAGGCTGGCCCCGTGCGTCGGTGGCGGAGGGGCAGACTACCCCCTCGGGGACAAGGAGATGGGATCAGTTGAGGGAGGCGGGATCCAGACCGGGGGGTGGCTTGCCTGTCTTGATGAGGTGTCGCAGGATCTGGAGGACCTGCGCGGGGTCGGTGATCACGGCGATAACCTTCATCGGGTTGTGACAACGAGGACAGCTCAGGGGGTCCGCTTCGTAGACCTTCTTGATCAGGCGTGCCCATGCGGCACGGCTTTGCTTGACCGACACCGACAGCTCGGGCCGCGGCTCCTCGGGCGGGCCGATGCGGAGAGCGGGCTGGGGTGGATGGTCGCGCTTCCAGCCCTCGGGAGCGAGGCGGAGCAGGTGAGGGCTACGCGCCCAGGTGCCGC
>Ga0315295_10001953_pt1 | contig 17583 bp, 12 predicted proteins | sample YL17G14_0_MG_FD_204453 | JGI IMG/M metagenome (GOLD analysis project Ga0315295, IMG submission 204453) | Sediment microbial communities from Yellowstone Lake, YNP, Wyoming, USA - YL17G14_0 | ecosystem: Environmental > Aquatic > Freshwater > Lake > Sediment | place: USA: Wyoming | collected... | reverse complement strand
GCCCAGGATTCGAATTCGTATGATCCCCCTGGCCTTCTGGATCTTGGTCAAACCTACTACTGGCGGGTGGACGAGGTCAACAATCTCAACCCCAGCAGTCCCTGGAAGGGCTCGATCTGGAGTTTCACGGTGGAGCCGGTAGCTTACCCGATCAAGAACATAACCGCCACGGCCTCCGGGTCGAGCAACGCCCAGAGCGGGCCAGAGAAGACCATCGATGGCTCGGGCCTCAATGCCGCCGATCAGCACTCCGTGGTCGAAGCCGACATGTGGCTCAGCAGCAGCGATGATCCGGTGTGGATCCAATATGAGTTCGACAAGGTCTACAAGCTCAGTGAACTGTGGGTCTGGAACTTCAACACCACGTTCGAGCCCGATCTGGGCTATGGGTTCAAGGACGTCACGGTGACCTGGTCGGAGAATGGAGCGGAATGGAAAGGTCTCGGTGATTTCCAGTTTGCCCAGGGGCCTGGCTCCGCCAGCTACGATGATCCGACGGTTGTGCCCCTGGGAGGCGTGGTGGCCAAGTACATCCGGCTGACCGCGAGGAGCAATTGGAGCGCACTGGGCCTGCCCAGGAAGGGTTTGAGCGAAGTGCGATTCTTCTCCGTGCCGGTCTTGGCGCGGGAGCCGGACCCTGCCTCCGGTTCTACCGGCGTCAGTCCACAGGTGACGTTGAGCTGGCGAGCGGGGCGTGAAGCAGCTTCGCATCTGGTGTACGTGAGTACGGATCAACAGGCGGTGATCGACGGCACCGCCGTGGCTGTCAGCGTGGTGAACCCAAGCCACAGTGCAGCTCTTGATTTGAGCAGCACCTACTACTGGCGTGTTGATGAGGTCAACGATGTTGAGGCACCATCAACCTGGCAAGGTGACGTCTGGAGCTTTTCAACGTCCGAGTATCTTGCCGTGGATGATTTCGAGTCTTACAATGACATTGACCCGCCCGACCCCGACAGCCACCGGATATTTGAGTCGTGGATTGACGGTTTTGCAGTTGCAGCCAACGGGGCGCTCGTTGGTTATGATCCTCCTCAGCCTTCCTACGTCGAGAAGGCAGTTGTTCACGGCGGCAAGCAGTCCATGCCGCTGTTCTACAGCAATACCAATGGCGCAACGTACTCGGAGGCAAAGCGCACCTTTGCGACCTCACAGGACTGGACCAAACACGGCATTGTGACGTTGGTGCTATATTTCTACGGCACGCCGGGCAACACTGGCCAGTTGTACGTGAAGGTCAACAACGCCAAGGTGGCCTATCCCGGCGACGCAGCGGACATAGCCAGACCACGGTGGAAACAGTGGAACATCGACCTTGCGTCGCTTGGCATTGCCCTGCAGAGCGTCACGACATTGTCCGTGGGGATCGACGGTAATGCAGCCGCCGGCACCTTGTACGTGGACGACATTAGGCTGTATCGGCTGGCCCCCCTGGCTCCCCAGGAGCTGATCTGGATCGAAGCGGAGTCGGGCTCGCCCACGGCGCCGCTGATGACGGTGGACGACCCGACTGCCTCTGGCGGCAAGTACATAAGCACGGAAGACCTGGGGCTTACGGGCGCCCATGTTGACGGGATAGCCACGTACAGGTTTACGGTCAAGGGCGGCGTGTACAAGCTCCAGGGTCGGGTGATCGAGCCGGCGGCGAACGGCAACTCGTTCTGGGTACGTCTGCCGGGTGCCACGCTGAATACGACGCCGGCGGCGGCGGATAACGGCTGGATGAACTGGGGCTTCCCGGCGGGTGCGAGGACGTGGCAATGGAGTGAGTTCGCCAACGGGGCCACCGGCATTCGTTGTACCCTGGCCGCGGGGACCTACACGCTGGAGATCGCGTACCGGGAAGATGGAGCCAGACTGGACGCCATCGTGATTACGGATGCCGCCGAGTAATCCGGCGGGGGATTTCAACCTGGAACTGCTGATCGATATGGTCTTCTTCGGCCAGTCCCCTGCAGTCGGGATATTCTCTGGGCAACGGCTCGTCTATGATCTCGCCGGGCTTTTGTTCGGGAAGCAAGCGATGGACTTTGGGTCCGTAGTGGTCACCCGGCTTGCGACCGGGCTTCTTCGGATTCTGCTTAGGCGTTCCTTTGGAGAAAGGAGCGGCTTGACCTTTGCCTGTCCGCTGGGCCTGTTCCAGCAACGTGGTCAGCTTCAGCACTTGGGCCTCCAGGGTATCCACGCGGATGCGGAGTTGCTGATTCTCTTCCCGCAGGTGCCGGTTTTCCTCCCGGAGTCGCCGGTTCTCGTCAAACAGGTTCTGGTACGTCGGCTGCACCATAGCAACCACTCACATGGCTCGTTGGATTGCGACTTTCGCAAATAGCAACACAAAATAGTCTGGCAGGCAGGGCCGATGAAGATGAGCTTCTTACGGAAAAGTGCTTGACTCATCTGGAGGGGGGTGGAATAGAATGATAGACAGGTGGCCGGTTTCGTCGGCCGGTCAACTCGGTAAACAGATACGAAAGGAGTTGCCACGATGTCTATGGCGCCGCGGAAAGCAGCAGGTTTCACCCTCATCGAACTCCTGGTGGTCATCGCCATCATTGCTCTCTTGATGGGCATCTTGATGCCTGCATTGAGCAGGGCGAGAAAACAGGCATGGGGTGTCAGTTGCGGCAGCAACCTCAGACAGGTTGGCGTGGCCGCCAACCTGTTCGCCCAGGACCACGACGGCAAGATCCCGCGTGCCGATGATCTGAAGCTGCTGGCCGGGCACACCCACGAGGAAACCACCCGTTGGTTCAAAGCCTTCATGCCGTACCTGGCCCAGAACGTCGTCAACGGGGACTACCGCAACGTCAAGATCTATCGCTGTCCCGCCTATCCGGAAAAGAAACAGACACTCAACTTCGCCGTGAACGGTTGGAAGGACGGGAGCGCTCCGGTTGTCGGGTTGACCCGACTTCTGGACATCAAGCAGCCGGGAGAGAGGATCTACCTGGCGGACTTTGAAGACTGCACCCCGGAAAACGTTGTGACCAAAGAGACGGACGGCGGCCTGATGAGAGCGGACGTCTTCATACCCGATCACCTGGGGGCTTCCAGTGTGCCGTACTCGACTTGGGCGGGTCGCCGCATCGCACAGAAACGTCACAGGGAGGGCTACAACGCTCTGTTTCTTGACTGGCATGTCACGTACGTAAAAGTAGACCCGGATGATCCTGAGTTCAAGCGGCAAGAGATCAGGATGTGGAAGATCTCCAAATAGAGGCATCTCGCCAAGCCCTCCGTCTTGTGGCCGGTTGCGCTTCGAGCCTCAACTGCCCGACTCCCTGTTCGAGCGGACGCTCGCGGCGCGGTATCCGGGCGTTCCGGACAAGACGTTGTTCGATGCCTCGGTCCAAGAGAATTGACGAGGGCCAGGCAGGAGTCGTTGGGTCAGTCGATGACCGCGAGACATAGAGAAAGGGGAACAGAATGAATCGACGTGAGTTTTCAAAGAGTGCACTGTTGATGGGGATCGGGGCCGGGGTGGCAACGGATGTGCGGACGGCGGCGTCGAATCCTGGCGGGGAGTTCTATGAAGAGCCCGAGAAGAAATTGTCTGTGCGGAAGTTCGATGTGGTTGTCGCCGGGGCCGGGACGGGGGGCGTTGTGGCGGCGATTGCTGCGGCCCGGCAGGGGGCCAGGACCGCGATCATCGAGGTCAAGGGGTATCCCGGCGGCACCGCCACCGAGGGCGGCACCGCGCTACATAGTTTCTATAATCTGTGGAAGGCATTCCCGGGGGTCAAGAAGACGCAGGTGGTCAGGGGGATTCCCCAGGAGATCATCGATCGGCTCATGAAGGTCGGCGGCTGCTCCGGCCACGCCGAGATGCTCGAGAGGTACAACTACGATTCGGTTTGCACCGCAATCGATACGGAACTATACAAACTCGTCACGTTCGAGATGCTCGTCGAGGCGGGCGTGCAGGTCTTCGTCAATACCCTGCTAGCGGGGGCGATCATGGATGGCTCGCGGGTTCGCGGCGTGATCGTCGAGAGCCGCTCCGGACGCGAGGCGTTCTATGCGAAGTCCTTCGTGGACTGCACCGCCTACGGTGACTTGGCCGCGTACGCCGGGGCGAAGTACACCGAGCCTAACGACTATGCCGTCTGCAACAGCGTAGGCATCGGGAACGTCGATATCGATAGGTACTATGAGTTCTTCCGGACGAACAAGCTCTCCGGCCAACTGGCCAGGGGCATGCGCAGCGGCCGGGCGGACCAGATTGTCCGTGCGGGAGCCGATACCTCGGCGATCAATGTGCCCGGTCTGGCCGAGGCGGCCAAGGCCATCGGCATATCCTTCATCACCACGACCGTCCACGACAACTACCTGATGTTCATTAAGTGCAACCTCAAGCTGCCGGTGAGTCCGACCAGCAGGGATGAAGTGGCCAGGGCCGAGTTGGAGATCCGTAAGCGTATGGCCAAGGCGGTTGAGCTGTTCCGCCAGTATGTCCCCGGCTGTGAGAAGGCGTTCATGGCCCGCACGAGCCCGAAGCTCTGCATCCGCCGGGGCCGGCTCATCGAGTGCGACTATGACATCACACTGCGGGATGTGCTCGATGGCCGGCACTTTGACGACGAGGTCATGGTCTACGGCTTCCACGATTCCGCCCCGCGGCTTCAGATCAAGAACGGCGGTACCTACGGCATCCCGTACAAGGCCTTGTGCGCCAAGGGTATCGAGAACCTCTACGCCTGCGGCATGATGATCACCTCAAACCACGACGCCCACATGTCCACGCGCAACACCGTCTGCTGCATGGGCCAGGGCCAGGGGACAGGCACCGCCGCGGCCCTCTGTGCCGCGAAGAATCTCGGCGCCCGCGACCTCAAATACGCAGCCCTGCGAGAGGCCCTTACGAAAGCCGGCGTGCATCTGGAGAACTAGAGGGCCAGAGTTGGCGCTTGGGAGCAAGAACAAAATGGTGAAACGAGCAGATGCCACGGTGGTTGGTCTCTTGTTCGGCAGAGGATGGGCCGAACTCGTGTAATCGTCGGCAATGGTGTAAGACCAGGCGCCGTCCTTGCCGGTCATCGTTTCAATTCGGTAAGCCTCCACCTGATTCACGTGCCGGTAACAGTGCCAGGCAAAGATGGACACACTTCATTTCGCCACTTTGAGCCGCGTGTCGGCGAGATCGAAGGTGCCTCTGGTCTCATGCGGTAAGCGGAAGCGCAGGGTGGTCTCGTCTTGGAACTTGGTTTTGATCTCGAACTCGATGGTGTGCTCACGCCACTCCTTGGTGAGCGAAATCTGAGCTTCCTGGGCGACCTTGCGCCAACCGTCGGCCAGCTCGAAATCGACAGATTGACCAGGTGTGCCACGCACGCGAAAGGCGAAGCGGTAGCGGCCGCGGTCGAGTTTGATGCCGTTGCCAAAGGTGTAGCTGAGACTGGATTCCCGGCCAAAGTCACCAGTGACTCGGATGACTTGGCGACCGACGGAGCCTTCCACAGGGCCGTCACCACGGATCTCTTTGTTCAGACCCTTGTCCCCATTGAGCGTCCAGTAGCGCCAAGGATTGATGAGTTCGATGTTCGGATCAGGAGTCCACGGCGTCACGGCTTTCACCTGAGGCAGGGGCTGTGCCTTCACCGCCAGCAGTTTCTCAGGCACCTTGTAATGAAGGCTGTCGTCGAAGGCGGGACTGTCGAACTTCACATTTTTCAAAGCGGCCTCCTTCGGTGCCTCGCCGATGCCGATGAAGCCCAGCGGATGCCAGCCACCGCAGAAGTAGTTCTCGATCGAAAATCGTGCGCTGGGCATCATCCCGCCCTGACGGTCGAGGAGGGCGAGGGCAACGATGTATTGCCCTGGTTTGATTTCCGCCGGCAGCGCGGCGAGGCCTTCCTCATGATACGACACGGTGGGGCGGCGATAGGCGAAGGCCGCGCTATCCCAGTCCTCGCCGGGCAGCCACTTTCGAATGTCCACACCGCTCAGCGGTGCCAACCAGACGGGCTTCTTCGTCGCGAGATCAAGCAGCGCGACGGCCACGGGCCAGTCGAGGTAGAAGGGGGCGCTGCCGGTATTTCGCACGGAAAGGCTCACCGTGAGTTTCTTGCCCGGCTGCACGGTGAACGGATAGCTGACGGAATCGAGCACGAAACGGTAGCCGAAGGCTTTTTGGAGTTCGGCGGCGCCGGCCAGCACCTCGCGGTTCGAGGTGTTGTAGTTGGCGATCCAGCCGAGGTAGCTCGCGTGGTAGCGGCGGATCTTGTCGATCATGAAGCGGCGGTAGGCCGGCACCGTCATCGTTTCATCGGGCGTGCGTCCGAAGGTCTCCGCCGGCTTCGCGCTCTCGCGCTGTTTCTGCCAGTTGTATTCCACCTCGCCTTCGATAGGAGCACGTTTCCAGGTGTCCCGATACACGTGCGTGGCCTGCCACGGGAACTGATCTTCGGGTCCGTCGGGCGGCTCGCGGCTGATGTTGGCAAAAGTGTCGTAGTAGATGCCGAATCCGGCCTGCATGAACTCCGCGTCATTATGCCGGACAAGCACGGGTTTGTGCTTGAACGCCTTCTGAAACGCTTCCGTGAACAGGCGGCGCTGCGCGGCCGTCGGCGCCGGATTGTGATGCTCACCCCAGTAACCGATGAGGCCCATCTGGACGGCAAAGATGCGCGGGTCATTGTCCCAGGCCTCGCCGAGCTTCGCCACCAGACGCCGCAGCCTCTCCTGAAAAGCCGGGCTGTCGTAGTCGAAGGCGTGCAGGTCCGCGGGCCAGTGCTGCTTTCCAGAAGACCCATTCCAGTCCAGATACACGCGCGGCACAAGTTTGACATTCAGGTCCTCAAATCGCTTGCCCTTGGTTTCGGTGATCTTTTTCGTATGGGCGATGATGCGCTCCACGGTGTCATCCGCGCTGACTTCGATGTCATTCCACTTGATGTATTGGCGCTCCAATAGCCCGTAGCCATCCTCCTTGTATCCGCGGAAGCCTTTGAGCGGATTATTGATCGCTCCGGGGAACTCGGGCGGCACGACCGTGACCCAGCCATTTTGAACCGATGTCCCGATTGATCTCGAATGCTGCTCGTCATCCGCCAGGGCGCGCTCCACAGGGAAAAACGCACAAGACAGCAGAGCGAGAAGGGGGAGGTGTCTTGTTTTCATGATAGTCATAAAAGTAGAACCATCCGAGCGACATTCAAGGCTTTGGAGCGGAGTCGTGTTTTCTTTCTCCCAGGGTCTTCTGGCCAATCTCAATATCTCTCTCCACCGCTGGCGTCAGCGACGTCCAGGAAAAAGGCTCTTTCGAGTTCGATGGAATCGGTAGCCGGTTGAATTTGCCGCCCAGTTCGGCCAGGCGCTTCCAATGAGCCAATGCCCTCTCGAGGGCGGTGACGGCGACCGCCTGCTGCTTCGCGTCGTTCTTTACGCGCGCGGTGGCGAGAGCCACACCCGCGCGCAACTTCTCAGCAAAGTAGCTTCCGTAGGCGACCCAGGCTTCGATGTCCGTCAGTTCGCACTCCAGTGTGGGCGACGGAGTCGTCTTGGCGCGAATGGCGGCCACCCGTCGCGACGCTTCCGCGCCATCGCGGTCGAGCTGTGCCGCGAGCACGAGAGGCGAGAGTTTGCCAGGCTCGGCAACGCCGTCGGCTTTCACGAAATCGGCGATGTTGACGTAGCGCTTCGTGTCGAGCACCGGATGATTGATGAACGAATCAATATCGAAGAAGGTGCGCGCCCCATTATCCCTGTCCACCCAAGACGAAAAGCCTTCCGCATAAAGCGAGCCATCCCAGGTGCCCCGATGAAACGAAGCGAAATGGAGCGGCACCTGGCTGGCCAGTTTCCACGCCTGCAACAGGTCATCGCCCAGACCCACGCCGAAGCGTTCCTCCAGCAGCGAGGCAAAGATACGATCGGGCGTCGCCCCGTCGTAGAGCAGGCGTCCCCACACCGCGTAGAAGAGCCATTGCCGCTCGAACGCGAAACGCCAATTCTTGTGCGGCCCCGGCGCCGTGATGTAATCGAGCGCCGGCACGTAACACTCGGAGCCGATGATGGCCCCGCCCACATAGTCCTTGCGCTGGTTCTGCACGAAGGCCCGCACGAAGTCGGGCTGGCCCCAGCGCAGGATGAACATGTCTTCGTTGCGCATGGTCCACACCACTTTGTGGCGGGTCGGCGGCGGATTCCAATAGGCATCCGAGAGTTTGCCGCCGTGGACCATGAACAGGTCGGGCGAGGAATGGGCGTGCGACCAGTTGTGCTTGAACTCGACATAGACCGGCCCGGCGATGTTGTTGGTCAGACTCTCGATCTGGGCGCGGGTCCGGCGGTCGTTTTCTTCGCTCGTGGTGCCGCCGGACTTCAGGTCGGCGGAAAGCGGCGCCCGGTAGATGAACCTGGCCGGACGCTTGGCGTTGGCAATCCCTGTGAAGAACGTCTGGTCCAGCCAGGCGCGCCGCTGGTCCGGCGTCATACCGCCCATCTGTTCGCCGAGCGTAATACCCAACCCCGTGAGATCGGGATACTCATCGAGCACCTGCGTCACCACTTCTCTCGTATAGCGGACGACGATTTCATTGGTTTCAGCAGCCGGACCAATATGCCGCCAGTTTTCGCTCCAACGTGCGACGTTGTGGGCGCGGGCGAACTCCGGGGAAACAAAGATGTTCCAGTTCAGCAGGTAGGTCTCAATGCCCCGCTCCTTCGCCATCGCCAAGATGCCGCGCCACAGGGTCTGCCACTCAGCCAGTTCGGCATCAGTGAACGGGGAAGCCTCCGGAAAGCTCTTCGGACGAACCATATAGTGGAAGGGATGCAGGCTCCAAAGCGAGAGCACGTTGAAGCGGTTCTCCACCATCATGTCGAGGAAGGCTTCCCAGAATTTGAGATCGCGGCAGGTGGCATCGTGCTGCTCGATGGCCAGGCTGGTGCGGTAGCCGGCCCACGGCAGATTGAACTTGATGGCGCGGAACTCGAACTGCGCCTTGACCGTGCGTTCCTGGATCTTGTTCCAGGGCGTGCCCATGCGGATTTGCTCCGCCACGTCCAGCACGCCATACATCGCGCCGCGTTCGTCGCCGCCGGTGATACGCAAGCGGCCGTCACGCCTGGCAAGGCTGAAGCCTTCCGGGCCTGGATTCATCGCCACGCCGGCCGATGTCAGCACGACGATATCAGGTTGGGCAGAAGCGCCATCGGGCGGCAGTCGTTTCGTCGCGTCTCCTCGCTGTTGGAGAGCGGATTCGAGCTTGCCGAGGGCGAAACGCAGCATGGGCGAATCGGGCGCAGTGACCTTGACTTCGGCAGCTTGGAGCGCTGATGCGCACGCAAACAACGCGACGGGCAGCAACATGAGACGGATGAGGTTGGATTTCATGGTTCTTGTTCCTGGTTGATTATTTCATAGCAGCCGAGCCGTTTGGCGCTCATATCCTCGCCGGTGATCCACAGGATGTTAGGCCTTTGCTCCGCGGCACTTTCCAGACACGCAGAGAGAAGGCACAAGGCGGTAATCCATTTCATCATTCCTGTTTTCATGCGAGTACGTCTTTTTGATTTTTGGGGTTCCGATCTAGGACTGAGAAAACGACCCGGAATTGCAGCAGAAGTCAGTCGCGTTTCTGAGTTCCATTGCAATCAGGTATTCCCGCGCCTCCCAAGTCAATATATTCCTTCAAAACCGCCGCGTCGGCAAACTTCCAGTCGGGAGCAATCGACAGGTTTCTAAAGGAATCCGCATGGTATGTGTTGTCCATCAATCGGCTGTAGGCCATCCACCAGCAGTATGCTTTGCCCATTTCCTCCCTCGCCTTATCGCTTTCTCCAGCCTTTTTATATGTGGCACCACGAACTTTGTGTGCATAATAAGTGCTGAGATAGGCCATCTGTTTGACATTGTTAATGGCGACTTCCAGATCGGCATTCCCGCCGCTTTCCATGGTGTTGATTAAAGAAAGCGCCTTCTTGGCATCCGCTTGCATTTCATCGGCAACCACGTATGAGGATTTCCTGCCTTTGCATTCACCTGCCGCCGAAGTGGCGATATCACAAAGACTCGACCCCTTTGCCACAGTGGTATCATTTGCAAACCCGTCAATGGTTCTAAAACCGGTGCATCTGCCCGGATCGCTCCAGCAAGCTTCAGGATACCAATGAAAATCCAACTTCCATTCACCCATCACGAGTTCGGTGACCTTGGGCAGTGACCGGGAGGCCAAAGTCCATGCCTCAAACAGGTCTCCGGCAGAAACCTTGGGATAGCGCTTTGCTAGCACGTTCTTGAACACATCGTCACTAATCCCGGGATTGTAGGAAATCCGCCCCCACAACATTTCCATATACCATCTGCGCTCGACTTCAAGCTGTCCATTCAGGGATTCATTCTTATAAAAATAGGTTCGGCTTGGATTATACCCGTCGATGCCAATATACATGCCAACCACGGATTCCTTGTGCGGGATGCCGACTATGAAATCGCGAACGAATTTGGGATCTCCCCAGTTGAAATAGAAGTAATCGTCATTGCGGATGGTCAGCCATGTCTTCATGCCACGCTTGGTGACACCTTCAATATCCCCGGTCCATTTCGGAGTGGTGGTGGAATACATGTGGGCCATCGCATACTTCGCCGAAAAGTCCATGGTGGCATTGGGAACCGCCTTGAGCGGAGCGTAGATGGTGTTCCATGCCTCCGTCGAAGACTTGACGCTGCGATGAATCAGGTTGAACTTTCTCGACGGATTTTCGCTCAAATAGTCCTTGACCGCTTTACCCATGGCATTCCACGTCCACTGCGTGTTTTCCTCCTGGGTGCCGTCCATGCCATCTCCGGACGTGATGCCGAATCCGTCAAGCTCCGGATATGTTTCCAGAAGCGCCCGCATGCTTTTATACATGTAGTCGATGGTGGTGCTGTTTTTCGGATCTTCTGTTAAGGCGGGATATTGGATTTTCGCATAATCGACGTAGATATTCCAGTTGAAGAAATAAAACTTCATGCCCCTATCGTGGGCATACCTCATCACTTCCCTCCAGAAGGCGACACGCTGATCGTGATCCATCTCTTTTACAAAGCCGTCAAATCCTTCAATATTCGGCAAGCATGCCTTTGGATAATCGGACAGTTTTACAAGTGCCGGGAAGGGGTGATGAACCCATACCGATAGCACATTGTAGCGGTTCCGGGCCTGTTGATCGATCAATGTCTTCCAAAACGACATATCCCAAACATGGGGGATTGCCTTCTTGGCTGAATGTGAAGACCAACCGCCGACATAGGTGGGAATTCGTCTGTCAAGTGGAAGGTTCAGTTTCATGCCCCGGTTCAATAGGAAGGGTGATTCTTCACCGTCATAGTTACCGCTGAATCCGTCGAAAGAAATATTCTCGGCAATTTGCAGTCCGCCATACATCGCGCCGACGGCATCACCACCCAGCACCCAACAACTCAAGTCGGGCTTGGTCGTGGTGCGGAGCGCGTAGGCTTGAGTGCCCAAACCGGCAACAGGTTTGCCACCTTGGGCTGAAAGCATGGAGGCGACGGTTTTGTCTGTGGCGACTGCGAGGACGATCTGTTTACCGGAGCCGCCCTCTGCCAGCGCGGCGAGATTATGGGTTTGGACCGTGTGCTTTCGCTTTTCCAGGGCGGCTTTGATGTCGCCACCGGCAAAGGCGATCTGGGGTGTGGCTGGATCAAAGTAAAGCCGGACGGTCTCCGCCGACGAAAGTGCGGAAAAACCCAGGAGCACTAAGAGCGTCCAGGCGGAAGTGGCGATGCGGGTGAAGGGCAAGGTCTTCATGGGTAGTCTTATTTGTGAAATCCTTTCTCAGAAGCGGAGCGTTTGCCGTCATCTTTGAGGTTGCCCGGCTGCCAGTTGCGGGCGATGTCGAGATCGGCGGCCACCTTTTCCGTCAACGCGGTTACATTCACATGGCCCACGCCGACCGGTTGGTGCATGACCGTGTTGGCCCAGTGGCTGCCCAGTTGCGGGCCGATGTTGTGCGTGTTCCACACCGGCGCGACCCGCGCCGGGAAGCTTTCTTCGAACGTCACGATCTCGCGCGTCACCGGATCCCGGAGGATGGGATAGGACGCCGGGTTGCGCACGTCTGTGGTACCAAAGCGATAGCGCTCGACGTGCACAGAATAACGCGTCGGCGCACCGAGAGCTTCTACGTCATTCCAACCAGTCGGAACATCGGGCAGCTCGGTTGAACCCAGCCTCTCCACGGCAATCAAAGCCAGGATCACCGGACGCAGACTCCCCAGAGATGGACTCGCCGTAGATAGTATTCCAGACATCATGGGTGGTATTGTAAAGGCACGGCACATGTAATGTCAACATCCTCGGGGTGGTCGTTCGCGATGGAAGAAACCCCATACGCTCGGAAGAAAATCGGTGCGGCTGTACCTACCGCGACACAGTCTCCACAGACTTCACCTATATGAGCCAAATCCTTGCGTCACCTATCCATTCGCACAGAATCATGCCTGCCGGCTGTGGGACCAAGGTACCTGGACTTACGGGGCGACTCTATCTAACGTTCTTCTCCTGCACCCATCCTCTGTTCTGGTCGATACTCGACAGAAAACAGAAGGGAGCCCTCATGAACAACGCGCAACAAAGCTCTGGCCGGCCGGCTATTCTGCCAGGCCCAAACGGTGGATTCGTCCTGTGTCCCAGCGTCATGACAGAAGAGGAATTGATTAGGTTTCTCCGTATCCCGGAAATCACCAACGCAAAGAATCACCGGTATGTCATCGAGAACCTCAAACGCGTGCACGGCCTGCCCCGGATTCACCTCTGCGGAAGAACTGTGTATTTGACAGATGCCGTAAAGGCGTGGCTTGAGAATCACCTTACCTATGGCCAATAGCTGTCGATTCTGGTACCATAGGTTTGGACCAACCCAAGCCTTTGGCCAGCATCGGAAAGGAGGTACATATGAAAGAGCTGGTTAGGCTTAGAATAAGGCCCTCGCGTGATAAGAAATCCTTTCGGTATATGCTTGACTACATAGATCAGAGTGGCAAGCGACGGCAGATTTCACTGGGTCATTCAGACAAACGCAGGGCGGAACGTCAAAGGTACGAAAAGGAGCTGGAGCTGCGGATGGATGTTGCCGGACCCATCTCAATGAGACTGACGGACTTCTTTCAAGATAGTCTCCTGCGCACGAAGGGACAGGTTCGCGCCACTACCCTCAAGGAGACGGCAAGGGCCATGAGAGATTTCGTCGAGTGCGTCGGGGATATCGATGTGCAGGAAGTTCGGTATGAACACGGTGAGCGGTTCATTCAATACTGCCTTGCTCGAGAGGTCACTGCCGCAACTGTGACCAAGAAGGTCAAGCACCTCAAGAGGGTGTTTCAACTGGCTGAGGATCGAGGACAACTCGATTCGCATCCTCTTCGCAGACTCAAAACGCCTAAGGTGCCCAAACGAAAGATCCGTGTCTATACAGACCAGGAGTGTCACAGCCTGTGCAGGATGGCCCGACAGTACGAAGAGAAAGGTTCTCCGATCAGATGGGAGCTTCTGATTCGTATGGGTCTGGCTACGGGGATGCGTCGTGGGGAACTTCTGAATACCACGTGGCGAGACATTGACTTTGCCAGGATGACTGTCGATGTTGCCCCCAAGAAGGACACTGCGGATACCTGGGAGTGGCACATCAAGGACACCGAACGGCGAACCCTTCCGCTGACCGCTGAACTGGTGAAGCTATTGGTCGAGCATCAGATGTCTCAGCCCGAAGGTTGCCCGTACATCTTTGTTCCAATGGCTCGGTATGAGCGTATCCAGGCACTCGGCCGCGCCGGGCAATGGAGCGTTGAAAAGGGCCGATCACCCCTGTCGAAGTTCTGCCATCACTTCAACAAGATCCGCGACCTGGCGGGTATTCGTACCGGAACGTTCCACGATCTGCGGCGGACCTGCCTGAGCAATTGGATCATTCAGAGACTCAGCCTCCACGAGGTCAAGGAATTGGCCGGACATGCCGGTATAGAGACCACTGAACGGTTCTATCTGGCAGTCAGAAAGGATGTTCTGGACCGGGCCCGGGCAGCCTCTGAAGCATCACGCAAGGGTCAATCCGTTGCGCGCTTGTTGCGCGCCTCTTGTGAATCGGATGGAGATCCGATGACGTTGTCTGTAAGTGCTTTGCAGAGTGAGCGTTAGAAGTAGTAGTCCGAGAACTAACGCACAAGGGTCATCGGACAACAAGTACTATGCCCCCCCGCTCCAAGTCATGACACACGAGGTCCGTTAGTCCGGCTCATCGGGGGTGGCATCGTAAACATCCTCTTCTCGGCGACAACGCCGCCAACCATCAAGTCCACCTGCACCGCGCGACAGCCGGGAGGCGGTTTGGATGGGAGAGAGCCCTGGCCCTGAATAGCCGAAGGTTGTTCTCAATTATCGGGAAGGATAAGTTCACACAATCATCAGAGTACAGAGTACGGTTTACGCGTCAAGTCGATCGGTATGGCTATTGTGTTGTTTATTGTTTTTGGCTTAACATACCGCTGGCTATGTCGATCGTAGTGCTTTTGCTCTGGCTATTCAACACATGGCTCCTTTATAAATCTTTCCCACCACTTCAAAGTGAAAACGCCCTACGAGACATCAAGTTTTCCAGATTCCGCCCACGCGTAAACCGCACACACTCTTTCCCGCCGGCCATAACCACTGGAAACACCAGAATAGGAAGATTTATAACCTGCCGCTCCCATGTAGGACCATGGACTATGAAGAAGACCTTTCAGACGAGCCTGAGCATGGAATCGAGAGCCCGGGACTGCCACACGCTTTTCCGACGACAGGAGCCTTTGGCAAGGTCAATTTTCACCCAAACCTGATCCCCCATATTGTTCCGAGAATACTCCGGTCAAATGTCAGCTGAACGCGATTGGTGTAGGTCCGGTTCACCTTGGTGGAGACCAGTAAAATCAGACCCAGGCTTTGAAGATATGACAGATTCGAATAGAAATGCACATAGCTGAAGGGCTCCTCATTGTACTGGGCGCTGATTTTTCTATAGGCCTCATAGATGTCTTTGACGAAGCTGTCCTGGTGGGAAAGGGCGGCTTTTAATATGAGCAGATTCTTATCATTCAAATCCTTGACCACATCGAACATGATATCGCGTCTGGCTTTCTCAAAATGCTCGCTCAGTGAGACACCCGGCTCCAAAGCCCACAGGTACAGGGTTTTTATCGCGACCCGGACATCAGAATTTGTGTTCTTCACCGTCATGGCCGCGATCTGGCGGATGATCCGTTTGGGCAGGAATTTCAGGCCCACGGCGGCCCGGTCCGTCAGAATGTTCTCAATTTCACCGGCGTTATAGCCGGCGAAGTGAATGATTTCCGGCTGAAGGGTGCTTTTTGTGCTTTCATCCAACGGGGCCAGAAATTTCGGATTATTGCTGAGCAAAATGGCCATGTAATTATTCTCGGATCGGCTGATCAAATAGAGAATATCCTTGTGCTTGTCTTTATCGCTCATTAAATCCACTTCATCGAGTACAAAAACAATCTTCCCCTGCTTCGAATCGGTGAATCTCTGCCATAATTCATCGAGGCTGCAGCCGCGGGGTCTCAGGCCAAGCAAGGATGCAAGAATCTTGAAGCTCGTATTGTGCTGCCGGCAGTTGGCATAGGCAAAATCAATTTGGGCTTGTTGGGAGAAGATGTTCATCAGATATCTGGCCAGGACACTTTTTCCCGAGCCGCGGGAACCCAGAATCAGGACATTGTTGGCAATGCCGGTTTGTTGATACCGAAGCAAGGCATCGATGATTGGCTTTACCTCTTCGCGCATCAGGGGCTTGTCGGGGATGTAATTGAAGTCAAATACGTGGAAATCCTTGATCCTGTCCTTGGATTTATCCAGGTTATGCTGCGTTTGCGATAGGTATTTCTCAATATCCATTTTTCACATGTAAACCATCCCGAACGTATAAAGTGTTGAGGATTTATAAACCTGACGGTCAAATCACCCACACCTGTAAACCGTCCCGGACGCGTAAACTCCCGGCAGGAACAGCGATGCTGCTTTTTGCTGCCTCTGGATGCCAGAATACGGCCTTCATAAACGCAATCACACAGACCATCCGGGTTTTTCGGTTCACCGATTTTAAGGACAAGTTAATGAATACGTCTGGTTGGATACTTGGAAGATGGTTACGCTCGCCATTCCACGATGACCTGGTACCCTGGTCAGGCTTCCTCGATGACACGCCCAGGCCGGTCGCCTTGATCCGACCAATTGGTCGCCTCTGGGCCTATCTTGAGGTATTTTTCAATCTTCAGGCCGTCTTTGAGCTTGAACCTCTTGCGGTTCTCACGGCCCACAGAGTAACTAAAAAGGTCGGCCTTCATATTAATCTGATGGATCTGGTTCTTTACCGTGTGGTGAGATTTATTCAGTGCCCGGGCTATGTCTGCATAGGAGAGGGCCATGTTCTGGTGTTGAAAAAAAACGGAAAGGATCCTTCTTTCCTGTTCAGAAAACCGGTCAATGTCAAATTTCTGCGGTCGGGACTCACACAGAGGTCCTGACAGCGAAGCCTCAGGACCACTCGATGCACTTGGCCGACTGACCGAGGGGGAATCGAACCTGGACGGAAAGGCGGTCGGTCCATCGATCAGCTGCTCGAGTCTTTCAAATCTCCTGGAATGCTCTTCAATGATGGCTGATTGCTCGCCAATTTCCTCATCGTGTTTGCGAAGGAGCATATTCATCGTCGAGAATTGCGATTGAAGACTGCCCAGCTCAGCCGCTATGCGGCGTAACTGATTGCCTCTGGCTCCGGCTAAACGCCTTTTGCCGGTCTTGTTGCGCCCAAGACCATTCTTCTTCCTGAATAGATTCCAAAACCCCATCTTTTTCACTGAATGCAGAATCGCTGTTGCAGATCCAAGCTGTTCATTTCCTGCTCTATCCTAGCCAGTCTGAGTCTGAATGCCTCTCTTTTGACCGCAGAGATATTTATCGTGCTGTCATCAAGAAGGTGGTGAATTTGAACCGACGTGGATAGAAAGAAGGAATACTCGGTTCGCAGGTCTGTCTCAGTAGGGTCGTAGACGGTAAAGGCAGGAGCTTGACCGGGTCGTGACTCAGCTTTCTTCAGCTGTTCCCAGGCCAGCAAGGCCCTTATCTGCCGGAGACTTTCTCTCAGGCTTCGTAATCCTGCCTGCAAGTCTGGTTCTGCCATGGCACAGTGAAGAAGACAGGATATAAAAACTTTACGGTTGGAGGTACGCGTTGTTCCGCAGGCGAATGCGGGGCTTCTTGATGCGTGGTGTTCGCGGGGAGCCGACCAGTCCCTTGCACAAAGGCTCATCAGTCTCATTTGGCGCGTGGCGGTTTACAGATGCCCTCAAAACACACCTGAAGCTCTTTGCCGTCCATAAACACAACGACCTTCTTGCGCTTGCGGCGGATGCGGTCGACGATCGCCTCGCGCTTGAACGGTATCACGTAGACGCTGTCGCCGGCCCGCAGGCCTTCTACAAACTTGGCATGTCGAGCGGCCAGCGGCATGCTCTCCGTTACCTCTGATACTTTCTCGGCCAATTCGCACGCCCGGTCCTTCCACGTCTTCGGCGCATTC
>Ga0315295_10001952_pt1 | contig 17586 bp, 23 predicted proteins | sample YL17G14_0_MG_FD_204453 | JGI IMG/M metagenome (GOLD analysis project Ga0315295, IMG submission 204453) | Sediment microbial communities from Yellowstone Lake, YNP, Wyoming, USA - YL17G14_0 | ecosystem: Environmental > Aquatic > Freshwater > Lake > Sediment | place: USA: Wyoming | collected... | reverse complement strand
CTCTCTTAACGCATTATTACGGTGAAACAGGAAAGAAGTTTTTTAATCCTTCTCCGTCACTTTTGAAAAGAGCGGGATAAGAAATGAGTGAGGTAAGTAAGCGAGTTGTCATTACGGGCATCAACCTGATTACCGCTCTGGGCCTGGATCTGGAAAAGAGCTGGGAAAATCTAGTAGCCGGGAGGAGCGGGACTAAGAAGATCACACTGTTTGATACATCGGATCATGCAACAAAAATCGCAGCCGAACTGCCTCCGGAGTTCGATGACTACGCGAAGAATTATTGCAAAAAGTATCTGGCCAAGCAAATGGCAAGGTCGACAAAAATGTGTTTTGTATGCACAAAGGAAGCCGTCAGGAACAGCAATATAGACTTCGGAAAATTTGATAAAAGCAGATGCGGGGTGATTTTTGGCCTAGTGGGTACCGGGTATTCTAGTCAGGACATACTGAAAGATTCAAAAAACCTGATTATCAAAACAATGTCGAATGCCGTATCTGCATGGGTATCTATAGAATATAAATTGGAAGGGCCCAGTTATACCGTATCGACTGCATGCTCATCAGCTGCGTATGCAATTGCCAATGGCTATGACCTTATTAAATTAAACAAATGTGATCTTGTCATTGTCGGGGGAGGCAGCAGCGGCGTTAATCCTGACGAGATTAGGGGATTTAATGATCTGTTTGCCCTTTCCACGAGAAATGATGAGCCGGAAAAAGCCAGCAGGCCCTTTTCAATAGACAGGGACGGTTTCGTAATGGGGGAGGGGGCAGGCATCTTGATTCTTGAATCGGAAGAATCAGCCAGATCAAGGGGAGCGGAAATTCATGCAGAAATGCTGGGATATGCCTTGACCACTGAAGCCTATAACATCATTTCACCTCAAAAAGATGGTGTCGGGATGGCAAGAACGATGGAATTAGCGTTGAAAAATGCCGGAGTGCGTAAGGAAGAGGTGGATTATATAAATGCTCACGGGACCTCCACGGGCCTTAATGATAAATATGAAACTATGGCTGTAAAAAGGGTGTTTGGTGAACTTGCATACAAGGTTCCTATTTCATCTGTTAAATCGATGATTGGACATACGATCAGCGCAGCTGGAGGTGTTGAAGCCATTATTACGATAATGAGTATGAAAAACAATATTATTACGCCCACGATAAATTATAATCCTGACCCCGAGCTCGACCTCGACTATGTTCCTGATAAGGCACGTGAGAAGAAGATCAGCACCGCGATTTCAAACTCTTTTGCCTTTGGCGGGCATAATGCCTGTTTGGTATTTAGGAAATATAAATAATAGGTATTCTGATAATACAGCACTTTGAAGCATATGGAATTCGAATACTATTTCACTGTGAGAGGATATGAACTGGATTCATTCGGGCATGTAAACAATGCCGTATATCTAAATTACATTGAGCAAGCCCAATGGGAAATTTTGCGCAAAACAGACACTTTTTCATATCTCCGGGAGAATGGCATCATTCCGACCATTATAGAAATAAATATCCGTTATATCAGAGAAACAAAAATATTTGACGAGATGGTGATAAAATCAAAAATTGGGGTCGAATCGCCCTATTTGGTCTTTATGCATAATATGTATAACACCACAACTAAGCTGAAATCCTGCAAGGCAACTGTCAAATATCTTTACTTAACACGGGAGAGATCCCTGTGCGATTTACCAGAAAATATCCTTGCCAAATGGGGGGTAAGTATATAAGACTATTATGGAAAAATCAGTAATTTCTGAATGGGAGCGGCACGGCTGCATCGGGGTGCTTACAATAAATAATCCACCACAGAATTATCTTGAAGGATTTCAGCTTGCCCTTCTGGAGGATTTGAAGAGGTGGACCAATGACGCTTCTTTAAAAGGAATGATCATTACCGGGAAAGGAAGACATTTTTGCGCAGGCTTCGATAAGGAAGACCTTTTTAAGATGACGAACCGAGAGCTTTTGCTGGAGGAATTAAGAAAGAACAATGCCATTCCTTATTATATTGAGGAACTACCGATACCTGTGGTGGCGGCAATTGCAGGCGTGTGCTTCGGGGCGGGCTTAGAACTTGCGCTCTCCTGCCATATTAGGGTGTGTAGTGAGAAAGTCCTTCTGTCCTTTCCAGAGACGGGATACGGAATAATCCCGGGCTTAAACGGTGCTATCAGACTTCCGGGGAAAATAGGGGCGTGCAGGGCTCTCGAGATGGTATTGGCGGGGAAGATCATTAATGCTGATGAGGCATTAGAGCTGGGCATCGTCGATTTCGTCCTTCCATCAAAAAAGGTATTCGATTTTTCTCTGAGCTTGCTGGAAAAAACTGTAAATAAAAACTCAATTGATGTGATCCGCTCAATTATGAAGTCTGTGAATAATACACGGAAAATGCCGTTTGAGGCTGCCACGGAGAAAGAAACAGAAATATTTGCTAATTTAGTTTTTGCCAGGCACAAAATGTTACAGGAACGGAATTAAAGCGGTAGTCAAACTTATTAACTATGTCAGCTGTCGTTATATGTGATTATAATCTTCAAGGAGGTGTTGGATGCCGGTAATTACTCAGGAGATCAGAGATGAGGTAAAGGAAATTGTGTACAATTTCTTTTCTGAAGAATGCGAGGTTGACAGGGAGTCTATAAATAGTGAAACGAAAATCATTGAGGAACTTGAAGGCGATTCACTGATGTTCCTCGAACTGCTTGAGATATTCAAGAAGAAGTATAAGCTCGATTTCGGGGTCCAGTCGATCGGGCAGTATATGGTAAAACATCCTGCTGAAACTGTTGCGAAAGTGATAGACCTTACACTACTGGTCATTGAACATGGAGATAAAATAACTGAATTAGATTGATGTTAAGAATTATTTTTACGCAGGAGGTCTTTGGCTCACTTTGTGTGGGATCATTTTTGGAAGCGAAAGGTTTTTGCAATGTACGAAGTTTTTGGGTGTGGAATTGATGTTGAAGAATTGGCGCGTTTTGATAAGCTCATCGATAACGATGACTATTCCTTAATGGAGGATATTTGCACGCGGCGTGAAATTGATAATATATGCGGCGATAAGAGAGTGAGGTTTGCCCTAAGCTTTTCGTGCAAAGAGGCCTTTTTTAAGGCTTTGAGAATGAGTTGGACAAACAGCGACGTTTTCTGGAAGGATATAGAGCTTTTGTTCCACGACAATGACTTTAATCATTATAAAGTGCATCTGTATAATTATGCAAAGGACATTTTGGTAAAGAATAACGCAGCAATCGGGGAGACGTTCCTTGATTTCAATGAAGAGTTTGTACTTTTCCAAGTTGTCCTGGTAAAGATGTCGGAGGTTAAATGATCAGTCGTGTCTTATGTCATGAATGAGAAAATAGGTTTCCTTTTTCCCGCGTTTGCCATGAAATTTGTTGGCTCCCACCCTCAATATCGAGATGAGTTTGAGGAGAGGCTAGCTTCAGCATCGAAGCTTGTTCCCATTGACTTAAAACGTTTCGGGGAGATGGCTGTGGGTAATATAGAAGAGGAGCTGCAGGCCCAGTATTTCTGTTATATTAATAATGCGGTTGTTTCAACGATACTGAAAAAACGAAATATCGATGCTGATTACGCAGCAGGGTACAGCATGGGTCTTTTTTCAGCACTTTTTCATTCGCAGGCAGTATCATTCGAGGATGGGGTACTGCTCATGCACAATATATACAACGTCGCGCTGAATTCGATCGGCAATAAGAAATATGGTATGGGTGTAATTGTGGGCCTTTCTTGCGAGCATGTCGACAGTCTGATCTCTGAAAATTCCGAGAACGTGGATATGATAGACGTGAGCAACGAACAGGTAATAAACGTGGCAGGCGAATTTGATGAGGTAGTCAAGGTACTGGGGGTAGCTGCAAAAAAAGCCTTTAAAACGAAGATGCTGCCGATTACTCTGCCCTATCATTCAAGGTTTATGGGAAATGCTAGCGAGAAGATAAGGGAATTCCTCGCGGAAGTTGAAATAAGACCCCCTGTGTGTAAGATCGTCTCATGTGTCAATCAGGAGGTGCTTTCGACAGCCCAGGATATCAAGGAGGAACTCTGCTGTAATGTCAGCGAAAGAATGCGCTGGTTTAAGACGATGAAGAAACTGCTGGAGCTGGGTGTGACCATGTTTATTGAGTGTGGAATGAGCAAGAGCTTGACTCAGCTGGCGAAATTTATCGACTCCGATAAGAAGATTTATAATATCACTAATTTTTCGAAGATGTCAGTGACCTGTCCCCCAATCATTGTACCACAGTCAAAGTAGTACTTAATTGCTCTGACTGGCCACAGTAAACTGGCAATATCGCTCTTGGAGCTGGTGGACGATATCCCAGTGAACTGTGTGGCCGAATCTCATTGTATTCTCTTCGCCAGCTCTCAATTAAAACTTTTGCTTGCCTCAAGGTAGTAAATATCTCCCTGTTGAGAAGCTCATCTCTGAGCTTGCCGTTAAATGATTCAATCCAGATTCAGCAATAGAGAATATAGTTTCTATTGCGTAGCAATAGGGATTGATATAGAAAAGATTTTAGGAATCAAGCAGATACGTAGTATATGTGTGGTATTATGAATGGAGATAACGCGGTAAGATATTCTTACAGAGGTGGGGATGGATTTTCAGATCGGATTTACGGACAAGGAGATAACGCAGTGGGGTGGGATGTCATTGATGAAGAAACTTCTGGATCAGTCAGAGATTGACGGTTTATTGAGTTCATTGGAGTTGCCGCAGCCAAGATCGAACCGTGGCTACAAGCCTGAGCAGATCATCAAGAGTTTTGGGTAAGCGTGTGGTGTGGAGCGAACCGTTTTCTGCATGCGAAGGTAACGCGTCAGGATGTGGTGATCCGGCGGATATTTGGGTGGCGGAGGGTATGAGGTCAGGACACGTACAAGAGATTTTTTCACAAGTTTACTCAGGGTCTGAATCAACGGGTGTTTACGGGAATGTATCAATGGTTTTTCCGGGGGATTCAGTGTGACAATTACACGCTGGATTTGGATTCATCGGTGTTGACGCGATACGGTGATCAGGAGGGAGCCGAGCGAGGCTATAATCCGGCCAAGCCTGGAAGGAATACTCACCATCCGCTGGATAGCGTTTCTTGCCGACTGTCGGATGGTGGCGAATCTATGGTTACGGAGCGGCAGTTCTCATACGACGAACAATCTATTTTGCTTTATAGAGGACACATTCACCAAGCTTCAGTGCAAGAAGATTGGTTTGTTACAGGGGGACAGCGGTTTTTATGGTGTGAGAAGACATTCAGCTCTTTCATGATCCTCTCAAGAGGGTTATTCGTCCTGATCCTTCTCCAACGCTCCCGAGGGAAGGCGTAATAGCTTACGGTCTCTGATATTCCCTCTTTCACGATATCAGCCGCTCTGCTTAGTTTCATTCCCTGAAGCTTTTTTATCACCAGAGCTGCCTTCCGCAAGGCTTCCCCTCTGTCTTCCTGCGCATGGATCGCCTTGAGCATGACTACGACTTCTTTTACTTTCCCTTTGGGGACAACGGTGAAAACGTTCCGGTAAAAATGCACGACACACCGTTGCCATGATGCTTTCGGATAAAACTCTCCCAAGCTCTCTATGAGGCCAAGGCATTTGTCCGATATGAACAACATTACCCCTTTAAGCCCTCTTTCTTTGAGATATCTCAAAAAAGCGCTCCAGCTTGCCTTGTCCTCTTTGGCTCCTTCCGCTACTCCCAGGATCTCCCGATAGCCTTCCTGATTTACTCCCACTGCCACCAGCACAACATCCGCCGTAAAGATCCTGTCGTTATTCATGAAAATTACTGGCGTCTATTCCCAACGGAACAACTTGATCGACAGGGCGGCAGCAACTATGAGGAAGACTACAAGAACCACGAGATCTACCCAGATTGATGCCAAGTCCCCCCCGAAAACGATCACCTCTTGGAACGCATCATAAAGATAGGTTGAAGGCAGGAAGCGTGCTATATTATTTATCCAAACGGGGAGGATATAGCGGGGTATGGTGGCGCCGCTTAAGAAAATCATTGGCATGAGTAAAATATTCGCCATCGCAATCGCAGATTGGGCAGTCGGGGAGAAGCTGGCGATAGTAAAACCGAGGGCGGAAAAAGAGGCCGTCCCAACGGAAAAAACGATGAACAGGGGAAAGCCCCCCCCAAGGATCTCTATATGATAGAAAACCTCTGCCGCAAGGATAAGCACGGCCATTGAAAAAAGAAGGATAATATAGCGGCTCATAACCATCCCAAAGACGAAGACCCATTTTGGTAGGGGCGCGATCTTGTATCTTCTCAGTATTCCTTCGTCGCGGACCGAGGCTATCACAATGCCGATTCCAAAGAGCGTCCCAGTAAAGATGCTTATGCAGATAACCCCCGAGAGGACACCCGACACCGTCCTTGGGTTTCCCCCGCCGAAGGCGGAAACAAAGAGTACCAACAGGAGAAGTGGGAACAATAAGATCCAGAAAAAAGATTGACGGTCGCGCAGGGAGAGCTTAAGTGCTATCAGTGTTTCAGTGAGAAGCAGCTTCATTCATCAATCCCTTTTCCGGTCATTTTAATAAAGACATCTTCCAAAGTGGCCCGCGATACATGGAGATATGAAAAGGTGTTATTCTTCTCCTGCAGATATTTCACCAGCTCCACTATGGCCGCTTCAACATTGTCTACCCACAGGGTATATTCTACATCCTTTTTGACGCAATCGATGATAGGGGACAGTTTTTTCAGCTCGGTACAGTCAAAGTTTTCTTTCGAGGCCACCCCGAATCGTATCTGCGCATTAGAAGCGGCAACCAAATTCACCGGGGTATCAAGCGCGATTATCCTGCCCGAATCCATGATCGCCACACGGTCGCATAGCTTTTCTGCCTCTTCGATATAATGGGTCGTTAGGATAAGGGTTTTCTTGTCCTCTCTAGCCTTCTCGATGATCTTCCATATCTGGCGCCGCCCCCGGGGATCGAGGTCCCTCGTGGGTTCGTCAAGAAAAATAACCTTCGGATCATTGATAAGGGCCAGGAGAATGGTCAATCTCTGCCTCTGTCCCCCAGAGAGGTCTTCGATCATGTTATTTTTCTTTTCCTCTAGAGACAAGCTGTTAAGCAGTCCGTCAACATCCAGGTGGTGACTGTAGTAAGCCGCGAACTGTTTGACTACTTCGCTGACCTTAAGTTTCTTATAGAAAGAAGTAGACTGAAGCTGAACACCAACGACATCTTTCAGTTCCTTGCGCCCTTTCCGGGGATCCATACCGAGGACGTAAACCTCACCGCTGTCCTGTTCTCTGAGTCCTTCTATGATTTCGATCATGGTTGTCTTACCTGCCCCATTGGGACCTAGAATACCAAAGATTTCACCATCGAGGATACTCAGGCTGACATCGTTTACCGCTGAAATTTCTCCATAGCGCTTGGAGAGGTTCTTTATAGTGACCGCTTCAGTCATAGATAATTCCAATTTTGCCATAGACCATTATCGGGAATCAGTACTGTCCCAACGTTGATGTTTTAGAATTTTGTAACATCAAGTAATAAAGTTGTTATTGCCGAAAAATGTCATTTGTCGATTTGAAATTTTGTTTTCCTAAATGCCATAGTCCTGCATCACGTGGGCAGGAGATGGATACCGATGAATTCAGGGGAAACGATCTTTTCTCAGTTAATGGACTTTATACCTACACCATATATGCCCTGGATTCCACCACCATCGACCTGTGTTTATCTCTTTTTCCCTGGGCCATCTTTCGACGAAAGAGCAAGGGCGCTATCAAGCTTCATATCCTTCTGGATCTGAGAGGGAGTATTCCCACAGTAGTCATCGTTACCCATGGAAAGATCCACGAGGTCAACATCCTCGATCAGATTGCCGTCGAACCTGGCGCCATCTATATCTTCGATCGCGGCTATCTCGATTTTGCACGGCTGCATATGGTACACCAGGCAGCAGGATTCTTTATAATCAAGACCAAGAACAACGTCCGGTTTACCAGACTTTATTCTCGGAACGTCAACAAATCCATCGGGGTGCAATGCGATCAGACCATTATCCCGACGAACTTCTACGCCAGGAAGGACTACCCATCGAAACTCAGAAGAATCCGTTACTTCGATTCAGAAGCCAACAAGCGCCTGGTGTTTTTGACCAACAACTTTACCCTCTCAGCAAAGACCATCGCCGATCTTTACAAATGCCGATGGCAGATCGAACTGTTCTTGAAATGGATCAAGCAGCATCTGAGAATGAAGGCCTTCTATGGCACCTCGGAGAATGCCGTAAAAACCAAAATATGGATTGCCATCTCCGTGTATGTTCTGGTAGCTATAGTCAAAAAAGAACTGAAACTGGACCAGAGTCTCTACAGAATTCAACAGATTTTGAGTGTGACCCTTTTCGAGAAAATGCCCATATTACAAATACTTTCAAAGAACAATTGGCCATTTTTAATCCCCGTTACCGACAACCAGTTGAATCTATTCGACTAACGTTGGGAAAGGTGTGATCGGGAATATATCTTCGATGGGAATGGCATTTACCAGGGACAGCCACAACAGCAACAGCCTGCTCCATACGGTGCGCAAAATGCGGCTACATCAGACGACTAATTAAACTCTTTTAAGTCCGTTATCATCAGATCCAGCTTATAAAAAAAGACTTTCTTCCAGCCCAACCGTTTTCTCTTCCAGATCATCCACCGCTGATCTTCCTCGCATGCCTTATTCTGAGAGCGCATGAGAGCGCTCTCAGAATAAAAGCATTTCTTTACTTTAGTTCGCTCTTTGCCTTCGATGCAATGGCAAATTTGGAAGATGAGAATGCTTTCAGAGCCTCAGCACGGTTGCCATTAAGGGCATGAGCCTTGCCTATTAGATGGTTCCGAAAGTCGGTTGCCCTACTTCCTTCGGCGCTATTACCGAGTTGTTGCAGCCCGACAATGGCCGCATTCCTATCCGCCTGATTTGCGGAGTGAGCCTTCGCACCGAGTGAGGCTATCTTTGCTGCGATGCTGTTTGGATTGAGCGACAATGCCTTCGCCGCAAAAGCTTTAGCTTGATCGCCATGTCGGCTATCGTTCATCTGTTCAGCCAAAATCCCATGCGCTCCCGCAAGGAGCGCGGCAAGGTCTGCGTTCCCAGGGTCTTTCTTGAACGCCGCCTCAAGGGTGTTTATGGTAGCCTGATTTGCGTTGCCGTTTATCACTTCCTGCGCCGCTGCATTGAGTTTAGGATCTTTCCCCTTTGTTATGTCTGCGGCAAAGATCGATGCGGCTACGAACATAAAACATACTGTAAGTAATACAACAATTTTCCTTAACATAGTTTCTGTCACCTCCATTTTTAAAGAGTGATCAACTTGCTTAATGACTCATCATTTAGAAGCTCCACATCACCTTCTGACCCTTTATCCACTTCTTCTTCCCTCTCACCCCCTTTCAGCAGCGCTCGGCGAGGGAACTGACCGTTCAGTCCCCTTCTGACACAAACGCTCCAAATCTCGTCACTCACGCCGCTTCATCCCCCTTTGTTCTACACGCCGCAATAACTTGCAAAATCCATCGTCATTTTCCTGTAATGCTTCAGACAAGTCAAGAGAAAAAAGGTGTTAGTTTGAGACGGTCATAAATGCTTCCTTTTGCAGGCTTCGGTTAATCTGAAGTCTTTGCTCTTTGACAACCTGAACCATGGTTTTGTAGTGGGCCAAAAGTTGACTCTTATTTCCCAACCGGTGCACATACCCAGGAGAATAATTCCATAGAGCCTGATGGGGCCTCTCCTCGTTATAGTGATGGATATACCGGCCAAGCGACAAACGGGCAATCTCGACTGTAGGATACGTGGGATAGCAGTAAATCTCTTCCTGCTTGACCGTGCGATACCAACGCTCCTGGCGGCCATTGTCGGTCGGGCGATTCGCACGACCAGGGGAGAGAACCATTTCTAGATCTCGAATGAGCCGCCGGGTACTATGGGCTATATTCGGAGACCCTAGATCCGTTCTCAATAAAGGCTTCGGGGCCTCCGGCTTGATCCCTTCATTCAGGTAGGCTAAAGCCAAAAGATTTTGGACCTCCAGCCGGGTCACCGTCTTGACCACCCCCCATGCGACAATGTAGCGGGAAAAATAGTCGATGATGGTCAGCAGGTAATGGCGAAGGGAATTGACGATCAAAAGGGTCCAATCCTCCCCCCAAATCTGGTTGGGCCGGAAAGGCTCATACCGGGGCGCCTTCCAGGGTGCTTCTCTCAGACTGAAAGAAGAAATCCATCCCAGGGGCTTCAGGATCCGATAACAGCTCGAAGGACTGACCCAATACCCCTCGGGGCGTAAGGAACCACTAATTTGACGATGGCTCAGTTGCGGCTCCATCTTCTTTTTCTCCACCACAGCCTGCTTTTCCACCAGGGTCAATTGCAGGGGAGAGGCAGTGGCTTCTTTCGGTCTCTTTGTTCTGAGCCACCCGTAATAGGTCGAACGGCAAACACCCAGGTTCTTTAACGCCTGGACCTTGGAAATCCCGGTTTGAACCAGGTTTTGGACTTCGGCCATGATCTTTTGCTCCTGTTCTGAACTGTAAGAGGAACCCTTGGAACGATTGGTTAAACCAAGTTCATCTCTTTTTTTAAGAGCATCAACTCCTGGGTCTGAAGGGCCAAGGCCTCCTTCAGCTTCTGGTTCTCCTTCTCCAGTTTGCGGATCCGAGGATCGATACGCGGCTTCTTGCCGCTCAGGAACACTTGGGCTCCCTGCTCCAGGACCTTCTTCCAGCGATAGAGGGTTTGGGGATGGATCTGGTTCCTTTGGGCCACTTCGATACCATTGCCCGTGGTTTCCCATTCCTTGAGAATTTGGAGCTTTTGCTGCGGGGTAAATTTCCTACGGACCTTTGTTTCTTGGGGGATTAGCTGTACGCTCATGCATTTTCTCCTCCTTTTTATTTACCATATTTTGAGCGTCCAACTAACACCTCTTTTTCTCTATTTCTGTCCAGATTTCACTGAAACAGTCTAAAGGGCAATCCCGCCAATCCCGTCATACCTGTGTTCTTTTTCTCCTCTTCGTACTTGTATGGAAGAAGACCTTGTGTCATAATACTTGCACCTCGTTGATGATAGTTTCGTTGTTGCAAAACTACTCTATCACCCTGTTTTTACAGGATCAACGGGGTTTCTATTTTTTTAAGTGGTGGATTATGGATATGTCAATGCATCGAATTGGCCGATAGGTAGCCCATTGTGGGTCTTCAGTGTCAACACCTATTTACCTTTACTGACAACCTCCTACCCAGCCTACCTCATATCGTTACAGAAAGCATTGTACTGAAAACTATAATCTTCATTGATGCTGATTTTCTGCGCGAGAAGCTCGTCCTCGATGTTGATGAAACCGTATTTCTCTAAGTCTCTCATAAACTCAATCTCTGTAGGGTTCACGCCAAAATCCTGCTTGAACATGGCAGCGTCCATCTTCCCCGTATACCGCAGCATGTTCATTAGAAAAAGTGTTAACGGAATGTGTGGGTCGTCAGAGTGAAAAAGGAACGCTGGGAAAACACCTTTTTCAATGCTCTGCATGTAACTATCCCTTCCCTTAAACTTTTTAAAGAGTCCTGCCGTTCTTGATCCTCCACTTCCCGATGTTCCAAAGCATAGATTTTCTTTTTTTGGTAACTCAAATTTTCCATTCGTATAATGGCAAGTCGTATCCTCACTTCGCGCGAATTCACTGATGAAATAGTTAATAAAACCCGCTTTCTCAAATACTGTTCTAATATGGTAGTACATTTCCGATTGATCACTCAATGCACGTTCCTTTTTATCCTGACTCATAGAGCGCATAAGATTATATGTGGCAATGTGACTGACACCGCTGTTAATCGCATAGTCAACATCATCATAAAACATCTGAGGGGTTTGAACATCAAAGCCGTACATTAGATCTATATTGAAATTCCAGCCTGCCTTAGCTATTTCTTGAACAGCATACCTGGCCGTATCTACCGTATATGTCCTGCCCATTTCCTTCAGTGGGGCTTCATTAAATGACTGAATACCCAAGCTTAATCGGTTTATGCCCAAATCCCTGTAGGCAGCCAGTTTGCTAAGTTCGAACGACCTCGGATTCATCTCCAACGAGATCTCGGGCACATGGTCTTTAATAAAGTAGTGCTCTAGTTTCTCCATAATCTTTGTCAGGGTATTCACCGGGAGCAGGGAGGGCGTACCTCCCCCAAAATATATCGCAGCAAGTTTTGCCTCTTCATTCGCAGTACAACTGCCCAGTAATTCTATTTCCTTGATGAGATAGTCGCAGTATTTTTCTATGCCTTCCACGTTCGAATCCGTTTCGAACGGGCAATCTCGGCAAACATTTTCACAAAACGGTATATGCACGTATATGGTGTAACCACCAGTTGGCATAAATTTGCATAGATCCTCAATTGAAGCCGCTCTTTTATTGGTAGTGAAATAGTCGCGAACAATCGGTATGTATTTTTGCAGGAGCTTTTGCCTTGCAATAGCTTTTTCCATAACATTCCTCTCCGTTTAACTGATCGAATTGTCAAAAGTTTCTTATCATTATTGTTAAATATTGTTTATTATCAATTGGTTAATAAAAAACAGCTTCCCTCCCCCTTATAAGAGTGATCCACAGTTGCACCCGCGGCTCCCGGACAAAGCGGCGGGTGCGGCTGTGGGTAACGCTCGGCGTCATATAATCCCCTCATTTTTTCTCTTATAAATTTATTGTTTTTTATTTTAATACTCTCAATTAGCAAAAATCAAGGATTTTTTATTAATTGGTGATCGAAGTCTCGTATGTTGATCAAGAATGGCACTTTGATAAATACAGGAAGAAAGTCTGGATTACGGATAGCAGAAAATTCGTTTATCTCAATATTACGGATGGGCTTATGTAATGTTTCAGACATGTCAAGAGAAAAAAGGATAAATCTAAAGGATAATTGCCTTTGAAAATATATCTTTCAGAGAAGGCAGTGTCAGAAATAGCTCTGTTTTTTTGTTTACTTCCTTCGGTAATCATCGACTCTCAGATCCTCTCTCCATTGCAGAGTAGTAGGTGTTATCGCTGTGCGAGGCTGCACAAGAGATGAGTGTAGATCCCTCGGAGCCGGTTGGCAGGGATTATGCTGCTAGTCGTTCAGTTAGAATCTTAGGACAATGAGGGTTTTCCCATCTAGGAAAGTATCTGGCTACCAACTGAAAGAAGGATTTGGCCTCTGGGGGACCCCGAAAACCTCCCCCGCAGCAAATAAACTCCTTTTAGGCAGGCTAAGTACCCTAAGTACCCCTTTTGGATTTTAAGTCGCTGGGGAAGGCGCTGGGAGCGGCGCCAGAGCAAAAAAAGCCTGTTTTGATGATTCCAGAGATGTGGTGAGCTTCAAAAAGATCCGCAGACAGAAGTCCGGCCATTTCTGAGGGGTCAAAAAAAGGTAATGGAAATTTTCTTGCGGATTCTCTCGACGGTTTCCAGATCCGCCCTGAATGGGATTTCCGTATCCGATGAAAGAGGCAACTGGCGACTCTGGGCGAAGGGAGTGTCCCTGAGCTTTAAATTGTACGAAAGAACCAGAAGCCTCTCCAAATTGACCACATCCTGGATATTGTAGGCGAGCAGGGTCTCCAATGCCTTCTGGTTCTTGTTCCTTCGATAATCCTCCCAGAGTAAGACCGCGAAAAATCCATCAACTCCTTCCAAATGCCCCCGGTCGATTCCTGCCTTCTTCTCACACCCTTTGAGACCCCCAGTATAGCCAAGACTTCTCAGAAGGTATCGAAGGTCAATATGAACCTGGTAGAGTTTAAGCCCAAAATAGCTTTCAATAAAGGGAACATCAAAGCATTTCCCGTTATAGGTCACGATACCCTGTATTTTTGAATATCTTCCTTGAATTCATCAAGATTCTGTCCTTGGACATAGGTGAAAACCGACTTTCCATCATACAATGCGATCGTCGTTATATCATTGCTCCAGGAATCCAGTCCTGTTGTCTCGATGTCCAGGTAGGCGGTCGATTCCCTGAATTCCGGAAAAATCCTCCAGGTCTGGTTGGAAGGCAGGCGGTCCGCGAAGTAGTTTGGGTTGTTACGGGACATTTGGTCCAGCGATTCCTCGATGCCTCGACTTAAAGTGTCCCTCCTCTGCGGAGAAAAGTGGGTAAGGTTTTCCCTGAGAAAGTCCTCCCATGAGCAAATGCCGGACGACCAGATTCTCTGCTCGGATTTAATCCCTAATCCTGGGATCTGCAAAAAAGTATTTTTAAGCATTTTGGATCCTTCGAAATCATACCATTTGCAATGAATAAGGAGCAACCCCTTCGGACCTGGAAGGGAAGCTCTCGAAGAATGGGATTTGATAACTAAATTCCACATTTAAAAAATAGCCGCTAAAAGAAGACCGCTATTCCGATAATTCTGCTCCACGGTTACCCACCTTTAAATACCCGAACTTCTTTTCATAAACCCATTCCTCCTTTGCTGCCTTTTCAAACAAAATCGCGTGGTCGTTTTTCCTTTCCAAATTGAGCCGAAATTTTCCTGAAAACCTTCTCAAAGAGTTTACCGCATCATCCAATACACTTAATTCCTGGTTCTTTCTCTCCAAGAGGTCCTGAAGGTCGGTTATTTTGTGGTCCTTACACTAACAGCCTTAGTCTCAGGGAGCTGATCGGTTCCTAAAACCAGAAGAGAACCGATTCGAAACAGCTGTCCAAATAGCTGAACAGGGAGCTGTAGGCTGTTGGGTGGCAGTTGAATCGACCATAGGGAGCTGAATTCAGCTGTTTTCGATGTCGAGGGAGCTTGGTTACCAGCTGTAGCTGATGGGGAAAAATTAGCTTACCGACCCGATTCTCTTGAAATTCGACAGTACCACAATTGATTGCTGTCTTTTACTTTCAGGTACGCCAAAATCTCGCCATGCGGGACCTTTTTTCTCAGCATCTCAACCAAATCCTCCAGCTTGTCCTTCAAGTCCTCATAAGCCCGGACTTCCGCATTATGACTCTCCATTATTTGATTTAGCATGACATCCAAACTGGCGATCCGGTCGTCCTTTTTTTTCAGTTGGGATTTCAGGAATGCGATTTCATTTCTCAAGGAATCAAGAATTTTCCCATTTTTATTATCGGTAAAGGTGAGATTAGGTTCGGTCATGATGGAGTCTCTCCGTCTTTTTTAATTTTGTTCCAGATGGAAGCTCGTTTTGACAAATCATCCTCCCATTAGCTGTTATCTAGCCCTTTGAAGCCCCTAACCCCATTACCTTCTTGATACTGTCCTTCCACTTTATCAACGGATTATTAAAATTCTCCAGGGTCCTCGGGAGCCGCTGGTTTTTCTGCCTTTTGTGGACTTCGGCAGTTTGAAGGACCCCAGCATTATTGACGCCTTCTGACGAAAATCCGTATTCTTCTGGTCAGAAGAACACGCGAAAGAGTATCGGAGACAAACGAATCAAATTGAGGGTGCATTCTATACCTTGGAGCAAAGCGCCTATCATACCCGGATTGTGCAAAGTGCCATCTTTGCCTTTCGGTGATTTCTGCACTCATCCTAAACGGCATCAGAAATGTTATCAGTTGCAAACCATTTATGCAATAATGTGAGCAAATTGGGCGGTTCTAGGTAATGGCACGATCTCTATCATTTTGGGGTGCCAAATTTTGCCTTGACTACTGCTGACTATCGTCCTGCCACAAAGGCGCAACCTTTCTCGGTAAGGCCGAGCTTGATCAGGGGATAACTGGCGGTAAAAATCGAGAGCAGTGTCAAATTGCAACCCTCGGAAGGAGGATGTCATGTTAAGAAAGAAACTTGAGGAAAGAATAACGAAAGTTAGTGCTCGCATCAGCATCGTCGTCTTTTTTTTAATGGCGTTTGAGATCATGATAATGATTAGCCCTTTCGCGTTTTTCTTCTATTCGGTGTTCAACCCAGTATTTCACTGGTTGGACCGATTTGCTTCTACAAGATGGCTTATCAGTTTTTTCTTGCCCCATATGTTTTCCCTCCGACAGAATTCCTTCGCATCTTGCGCGTGTTTGGGTCCGTTTGTTTCGTGGTTGGTTCCTTAACGTTCGTCGTCTGTGCGCTGCAAGTATACCTCGGGAAGATATTTAAATGGGGGGTTGCATCCGGGGGCCTGTATCTCTATATCCGCCACCATCAGTACCTGGCGCTTGGGATATGGGGAGTAGGTATGAGCATCCTCTGGCCGCGCTTCTTTGTGCTGGTGAGCCTCTCCGTGATGCTTATACTCTATTATTTCTTGGCGAGAGACGAAGAAAAGAGGATGGTGGCCCAGTATAGCAGGCAGTATGAGGATTATATGGGCCGGACCGGCATGTTTTTGCCAAAACCCATGGAGAGATGGTTTTCATTCGCGCACTCGTTGGTCCCTCGGGGGAAGTGGAGATATGTCATTGCCTCCTCGTTGGTGATTTTCTCCCTTATTGGCGGGGGTGCCATTCTCCGAGAGATAACGCTTCGTTCTCTCTCTTTTGAAACTCAGGGCAATTTGACGCTGTTGTCAATGCTACCCGAAGACAACGCCTTGGGCGCGCGCGTGGTGAGTGGGATTCTTAAAAACAACGGAGGACTGGATTTGGCAGGAGATAAGGATTATCTGGGGTATATCATGCCTGTGGATTATATCATGCAGGGCATGATCGCCGATACGGGAGGGGAATTCCATCTCTATAAGAAACATCATACTGTTGGGATGATAAACGAATGGGTGCTTCACCCCTTTCAGCATTTGAGGGATTCTCCGTCGCTCCACATGGCACAGATGCACCACGTCGACCCGGCGATCGCGAGACGGCACCATTGCCCAATCGGGCCGAAGGAGGATAGCGGGGATTGCAATAGCTGTTCATATAGGAGGGTTATTATCGTAGAAATAAAACATGTCGATGGAGGGCATCTTTCGGGGGCCGACCTTTTCGCCTTGAATACTACCCGGATTCCAGTCAGCTTTGTTGATATAAATGCGGGCACAGGAGAAATCATAAATGCCGTGAAAGTTCAGAAGCCAACAGCGTGGCAAGATGTTCCCACACCCGGCATTTAACGCCAGAACGTGAGATAATTCCTTTTGAGTAAGGAGGGATCTTCTCGATTATAGAGGATCTGATCCGGAGAGTCACCTTCCATACTCTATTTCCGGTTTATTTGAACAACTCTTTCTTTTGGATGGAGGCCATCTTGCGCATGCGCTCCACGGCAAAATCGCAAGCTTCGAAAGCTTCTTTTCTATGTGGGGCCGAAACAGCGGCGACCAAAATTGTTTCTCCGTTCTCCAATTGGCCCGCCCGCCGAGCAAGAGCAAGATCCTCGATTTTCCATTTGCCTTTGACTTCGCTGGCAATCGCGGTTAATTCCTGGGTGGCCTCCTCTTCTGCTACTTTATATTCAATCGAGCCAACCTCCCTCCCATCAGAAACCGGCCGTACGATGCCTATATGGATCACAATGGACCCCGACTTCCCTGTTCTCAATCTAGCCAGAACCTCTTGGAGTGCAATGGGTGAG
>Ga0315295_10001951_pt1 | contig 17587 bp, 9 predicted proteins | sample YL17G14_0_MG_FD_204453 | JGI IMG/M metagenome (GOLD analysis project Ga0315295, IMG submission 204453) | Sediment microbial communities from Yellowstone Lake, YNP, Wyoming, USA - YL17G14_0 | ecosystem: Environmental > Aquatic > Freshwater > Lake > Sediment | place: USA: Wyoming | collected... | reverse complement strand
GCGAGAAATTTAAGTGCGGGAATTTATTCTTTCGAGATTAAAATTCCGACTATCGCCCTAACTGAAACGCAAGAAATAGGCTACAGGATTGTTTTTGAGTCCGGTGGTAATACGGCAACTGTTTTTGAAGATTATGAGCTTATATATAGAACACTTTTACGTTTTCCCTGTGATTCTTTTGGGGATATAGATGATGATGGTTTTGTAACCGAGTATGACTCACAAATGGTGTTGGATTATGTAGCTGGTAGTCTTACTCTTACCGAAGAACAAAAACGCAGAGCTGATGTAGATTGGGACGGAGATGTAGATTCTGTAGATAGCACGTTTATTCTACGGTATACGCAAGGATTAATAGACACCTTTTCTGTTTGCACCAAAGATACCGATAACGATGGAGTGCCAGACTACGTAGATTTAGATGACGATAATGATGGCTTCAATGATGATAAAGAAAGATATATCGGCACTGATCCCCTTGATGCCTGTTCTGATAATACTTCCGACCCTGCCTGGCCATTTGATATTAATAATGATACCAAGGTAAATGTGGGCGATATCCTAAAATTTTCAGCTGAAGGCGTTCTTTTAACCAAAGAAGGAGATCCTAAATTCAATCGCCGCTATGATCTCAACGCCGACAGGAAAGTTAACGTTGGGGACATCTTGCTGTATCCAGCTAAAAATGTACTTCTTACTAAGTGTAGTAATTAATAGAATTATACAAAAAGCAGGCCCGGAAGGCCTGCTTTTTGTTTCCCTAAGGCTTGACTTGCAGTTTTGATTCTGTTAATCTTAAATTAGTTTGAAAGAAATTACTTTTGTCCGTTGGAAAACGGGCATTTTTTGTAAAAATATCAAATATAATTAGAATTTATGGATATTAAAGCATTTGCGGCAGCTATAACCCAGGTTGCTGAAGAAAAAGGAATCTCTTCTGAAAAGGTAAAAGAAGTTATTGAACAGGCAATAGCCGCTGCCTACAAAAAAGACTATGGCAAAAAAAGCCAAATAATCCGGGCCAGCCTTGATCCAAAAACTGGTACGGTTAATTTTTGGCAGGTAAAAATTGTTCTTGATCCCTTAATGATTATTTCCGAAGAGGAAATAAAAGAGAAACAAGACAAAAAAGAAGATACAGAAAAAGACCAAGAAGAGAAAAAAGTCAGGTTTAACCCGGAAAAGCATATTTTAATAAAAGACGCTAAAAAAATTAATTCAAAAATAAAGGTAGGTGAAGAATTAATCGTTCCGTTAGAAACTCACGAATCATATGGCAGAATTGCTGCCCAGACCGCAAAGCAAGTTATCATTCAAAAAATCAGAGAAGCAGAAAGAGAATCGGTTTTCGGAGAATACAAATCAAAAGAAGGAGAAATAATTTCTGGCATCGTCCAGAGGATAGAAGGGAAAAATGTTTTTCTGGATATCGGCAAAACATTGGGAATTTTACCAAGAGAAGAACAGGTACCAGGAGAATTTTATCGATCGGGCCAGAGGCTAAAAGTTTACATTCTAAAAGTAGAAGAAAGCCAAAGGGGTCCGGTTATATTTCTTTCCAGAGCTTATCCAAAATTAATTTCAAAACTCTTTGAGCTAGAAGTGCCAGAAATTAGCCAGGGTCAAGTTCAGATTAAGTCAATAGCCAGAGAGCCTGGGTCCCGTTCAAAGGTTGCAGTTTTTTCTGAAGCGGAGGGAATAGATCCTATCGGGTCAGCGGTTGGGCAGCGAGGGACGAGAGTAATGGCGGTAATCAATGAACTTGGAGGTGAAAAAATAGATATTATTGAATATTCAAAAGACCCGGAAAAATATGTTATTAACGCTCTTTCGCCAGCTAAGGTTTTGGAAGTGAAAATTATGCCAAAAAATAAAGCTCTCGCAATTGTTCCAGAAGACCAGTTGTCTTTAGCTATTGGAAAAGACGGCCAGAACGTAAGGCTAGCTGCCAAACTAACAGGCTGGAAAATAGATGTTAAAAGCTCAGTTGAAGAAATTAAAGAAGTTGAAGAAAAAGAGAAACCTAAAAAATCTAAAAGTAAAAAACCTAAAAAATAAATAGTATCTTTACTATTTGGCTTTAGGCCAACAAATTTTATGAGTACTCTTTGCCCATTTGTCGTTTCTTTCGTCGCAATAATTTTTACTATTTTCCTCATTCAGAAAATTCAAAGAGCGCCCTCCGGAGATAAAAAAATGATTGCAATATCCCAGGCCATTCGGGAAGGAGCAATGTCTTATTTAAAAAGACAGTATAAAACCGTCGCGATAGTGGCTGTTTTTTTATTTTTAATTCTGTGGCTAAAACTAGGACCAATCACCGGAGTCGGATTTTTAATCGGGGCCTTTTTTTCCGGAATATCTGGTTTTATCGGCATGATGGTTTCAACCAGATCTAATACAAAGGTAGCTGAAGCCGCAAAAGGGGGATTAAAACCCGCCTTTGATTTGGCTTTTCAAGGAGGGGCAGTGACCGGACTTTTAGTGGTGGGGCTAGGATTGCTTTCAGTGGCTGGTTTTTATTTTTTTATTACAAAAGATTTAAAAGCCTTAGTTGCTTTAGGTTTTGGAGGCAGTTTGATTTCGGTTTTTGCGAGATTGGGAGGCGGAATTTATACAAAAGCTGCTGATGTTGGAGCTGATTTAGTCGGCAAGGTTGAAAAAGGAATTCCCGAAGATGATCCCCGCAATCCGGCAGTAATTGCTGATCTGGTTGGCGACAATGTTGGTGACTGCGCCGGTATGGCAGCCGACCTATTTGAAACTTATGTTGTTACAATAATTGCGACCATGGTCCTTGGAAATCTTCTGTTCCCCAATCATTCAGCTGTCATTTCCTTACCCTTATCGCTTTCTTCAGTTGCCATTTTAGCCTCAATTATTGCCCTCTTTTTTGTTAAGATAGGGAAAAATCAAAACATTATGTGGGCGCTTACCAAAGGACTGATTGTTTCAGGCGTTATTTCGGCAGTTGCCTTTTTCCCTTTAATAAAAAAAGCAGAATCTGATTTCGGTTTTCCCTGCTGGAATCTTTACTTCTCTGCTTTAGCTGGCCTAATAATTGCAGCCGGGATTTTTATATTCACCGATTATTTTACTTCTAAAAAATATCGGCCGGTTCTTTCCATAGCTAAAGCTTCCCAAAGCGGACACGGACCCAATATAATCACCGGTTTAGCTGTTGGAATGCGCTCAACCCTGCCTCCGGTTCTTCTCATTTGCGGCGGCATTTTGATAAGTTTTTGGCTAGCTGGAATATATGGCGTAGCTATTGCCGCCCTATCCATGATTTCTTTAGCCGGGATTATAATTGCCCTAGACGCCTATGGCCCTATTGCTGATAATGCTTCAGGCATTGCTGAGATGTCAGGACTTCCTGAGCAGGTCAGAAAGGTAACAGACAGCTTGGACGCCGTTGGCAATACTACTAAAGCCGTAACTAAAGCTTATGCTATCGCTTCGGCAGGATTGGCTGCTTTGGTTCTTTTTTCTGCATATACCCAGGAATTGAACAAAGAGCACCTTTTTTCTTTAAAAGATAATCCTCAGCTTCTAATCGGTCTTTTCATTGGCGGTCTCCTACCATATATATTCGCTTCTTTTGCTATGGAAGCAGTTAGTAAGGCCGGAGGAAAGGTTGTTGATGAAGTAAGAAGACAATTTCGGGAGATTAAAGGGCTGATGGAAGGAACAGCAAAACCAGAATATGGCCAATGCGTAGATATTGTGACAAAAGCTGCTTTAAAAGAAATGATTATCCCGGCTTTAATTCCGGTTGTTGTCCCGATTTTGATTGGTTTTACTTTGGGAGTGGAAGCTCTGGGCGGTCTTTTGATCGGGTCAATTATTACCGGCCTCTTTATTGCGATTTCAATGACTTCTGGAGGAGCAGCCTGGGATAATGCCAAAAAATATATCGAGGAAGGTAATTTTGGAGGAAAGGGATCGTTTGCCCACCAGGCAGCAGTAACCGGCGATACTGTCGGCGATCCCTATAAGGATACAGCGGGACCCGCCATTAACCCTATGATAAAGGTTTTAAATATTGTTGCCCTATTGATTGTTGGTTTCTTAATTTAAAAAATCATGAAAGCTCAGCTTAAAAAACTGCCAAAATGCCAGGTAGATATTGAGGTTGAAATTTCGGGAGAAGAATTTGATGAGACAATCAAAGAAACGGTTTCTAGCCTGGGTAAAGAGCTTGAAGTTGAGGGTTTCCGCAAGGGGAAGGTTCCTAAAGAAATAATTGAGAAAAAAATTGGCCAAGAAAAAATTTTAAAGGCAGCTGCGGAAAAAGCAGTAAGAGAAAATTACGTTCGGGCAGTTTTAGAAAACAAATTAGAAGTTATTGGCTATCCCGAAATAGAGATTCTGAAAATGGCCAAAGGAAATCCTTTTGTTTTCCGGGCTAAGGCCACAGTTTTGCCTATAATTCAGGTTCCTGACTGCAAGAAAATTATTACAACTCTCCAGAAAAGAGAAGTTTCCGTTGAAGAAAAAGAGATTGATAGCGCTTTAAAGTGGCTTCAGCGCTCCAGGGCAAAATTTAGCCAGATATCTCAACCGGCGGAAAAAGGAAATTTCGTTGAGATTGAATTTGAATCGCCGCAAATTGAGGAAGGCAAGGTTCAGAAGGACGGATTTTTACTGGACCAAGGGCATCTAATTCCCGGCTTTGAAGAAAAAATAGAAGGAATGAAACAGGGAGAAGAAAAAAAATTCACAATAGACTTTCCCGAGCAACATTTTAAGAACGATTTGGCTGGGAAGAAGGCAGATTTTAAAGTAAAAATGATTTCTGTCCAAAATATGGAACTGCCAGAGATTAACGACGAATGGGCAAAAACCTTGGGAGATTTTCAAGAACTAGAATCATTAAAAAAAAGCATTAAAGAGGGATTAACCGCTGAGAAGAAAAATCAGGAAAAAGAAAGGCTAAGAACAGAAATCTTAGAAAAGATAACAGCTAATATTTCTTGGGAGATTCCCGAAATCTTGATTGAAAGCGAAAAAAAGAGAATTTTAGAAAATGTTAAGACAGAAGTTCCTCAGCGGCTGGGAATGAAATTCGAAGATTATCTTCAGAAAATGAACAAAAGCGAGGAAGAGTTCCTGAATTCTTTTCAGGCAGAGGCAGAAAAAAGAGTTAAAAATTTCCTTATCCTAAAATCTATTTCTGAAAATGAAAACATCCAGGTAAGCGAAGATGAAATCAAAAATGAACTGAATAAATTTTTGAATAATTACACCTCTGTTGAAGAGACAAAAAAAGAACTTGACCTAGAAAAATTAAAAGAATACCATAAAGAAGCAATAAGGAACGAAAAAGCTCTTCAATTTCTAGAAAGTTTTCTAAAATAAATAATTATGAATCTTATACCCACCGTAATAGAAAAAACGCAACATGGAGAAAGAGCATACGATATTTACTCCAGGCTTTTGAGAGACAGAATAATCTTTTTGGCAGGGTCTATCGTTGATCCAATAGCAAATTCAATCATTGCCCAACTTCTTTTTCTGGCTTCCCAAGACCCTAACAAGGATATTCAGCTTTATATTAATACACCCGGCGGGTCAGTTACGGCAGGATTAGCGATTTATGACACAATGCAATATGTAAAGCCGGCAATTTCCACTGTTTGCATAGGATTAGCAGGTTCAATGGGAGCTACGCTTTTGGCGGCAGGCAATAAAGGCAAAAGATTTGCCCTCCCTAACTCTGAAATTCTGCTTCATCAGGTAGCAGGCGGAGTAACCGGAGCAGCTATAGAGATTGAAATTACCGCAAAGCAAATTATCAAAATAAAAGAGAAGCTTAATAAAATTTTAGCTCATCATACCGGCCAACTTTTAGAAAAAATAGAGAAAGACACCGATAGGGATTTTTATTTATCAGCTACAGAAGCTAAAGAGTATGGAATTATAGATGAGGTAATCAAACCGAAAGGATAAAAAAAGAACATTATAACAACCAAAAATCCTTGCTCTACTTGACAGGGATTTTTTATGTTATAATGTCCTAATCTTTTATAATTATAACTTCAGATCGCTGAACTTATTTCGTCACTTGTTAAATAATAAGCAATAGACGATATTAAGTAAGTGGTTTGTATAAAATAATGGTTTTTCTAAACCATAAAATCAGAAATATTCATCCTAGAAGTTATCTAAAATATTTTTTATTTTTTATATTAGGTATAACCTTAACTCTTTCTATGGGAACTATTTGGGCCAATTGGACACCGCCTCCCGCTGCTCCCCCTACTTGTGATCCGGCAACTACCCCAGGTTGTAATACTCCTATTAATGTTTCATCAATCGACCAGACAAAAACAGGGAATTTAACTCTGCAAAACCTTTGGCTTAATGCCGTCGGAAACGAAGGAAATATTTATCGTACAAACATAATCCAGGGCTATAATGACCTGTTGCTATATTCTAACAGTACTAAAAATTTACAAATTTACCTTGAAGGAAACCCAGTTGTTATCAATAATGATGCTGGGACAGGCAATGTTGGTATTGGGACAGCAACGCCGACAGCTAAACTTGAAGTTGCAGGTCAAATAAAAATGACAGGAGGTGTTCCAGGAGCAGGTAAGATTTTAACTTCGGATGCGGCTGGCTTGGCTTCTTGGCAAGCAGCAGCCGGAGGAGGCTACTGGACCCAATCTGGAAGCAATCTTTATCCAAATGATCTTGGGTGGAATGTCGGTATCGGAACAACAAGTCCTGCCCAGAAACTTCACGTTGCTGGCGTGGGCTATATTACAGACGGTATTCGATTAGACAGTGACAGAAAAATCAGTTTTCAGGGATCTGGAGATCCTGGTAATAACTTTGCTCTCTTTGGCTCAGGGGGTGAGACCGTGCTTAATACCCCCGCCAACGGAATAATAACTTTCAAAGTGGGTAACAGCGAGAAGATGCGGATTGGCAAGAATGGTCAAGGGTTTCTTGCGGTCGCCATTGATAAGGACCCTGCTGATAGCTGGACCGCTTTTCAAGTCAACGGTGCTGTAGAAGTAAAAACACAAAAATCTTATCAAGAAGGAGGTGGAGCGTCTTATTTTCTCTACAATACAACAAACGGATTTTATTGGCAGATGACGCACCTTGCTGCTGCTAGTGGTGGAGACATATCATGGATGACCTGTGGTTATCCAGCGGCGGGTGTCTGTAGCCAACGGGTAGTAATCACTAAAGATTCCAATGTCGGCATCGGAATACTGCCGCCAGCAGTACCTGCCCAGAAACTTCACGTTGCTGGGGCAGCCTATATTACAGACGGCATTCGATTAAATAACAACCAAACAATCAGTTTTCAGGGATCTGGAGCTCCTGGCAATAACTTCGCTCTCTATGGCTCAGGGGGTGAGACCGTGCTTAATGCCCCTGCCAACGGAGTAGTGACCTTCAAGGTAGGTAGCAGCGAGAAGATGCGGATTGCGTCAAATGGCGATGTCGGTATCGGAACATCAGGTCCTGCCCAGAAACTTCACGTTGCTGGGGTGGGCTTTTTTCAAGAAGGCGTTCGATTAAATAGCGACAAAAAAATCAGTTTTCTGGGATCTGGAGATCCTGGCAATAACTTCGCTCTCTGGGGTTCAGGGGGTGAAACCGTACTTAATGCCCCTGCCAACGGAGTAGTGACCTTCAAAGTAGGCAATGCCGAGAAGATGCGGATTGCGTCAAATGGCAATGTCACCGGCGTTTATGGAAATTATCACGTGGCCTCCGATATACGGCTTAAAAAAGATGTTGTTACAATTCCTAATGCCCTTGAAAAAGTTTTGGCTTTGCGGGGAGTTAATTTCAAATGGAAAGACCCAAATCAAGGCGACGAACTCCAGATGGGAATGATAGCGCAGGAAGCTGAAAAAGTGGTTCCTGAAGTAGTTCATACCGCTGATGACGAAATAGGAACAAAGGCAGTTGAATATCAATATTTAACGGGATTACTAATTGAGGCGGTGAAAGAACAAAACACAGAAATAAAAGCCTTAGAACAAAGAATCAAAGTTTTGGAGGAAAAATAAAAAAACAGGGACATTCCTCAAGCTAATCAACTAAAGAAGTATATATGCCTAAAAAAAATATTTATATAATTTCAGCAGTTGCTGTTTTAGTTGCTGTCGCCTTAGTTTTTCTTTTAATCGGGTTGAAATTCGGGAAATTGACAGAAAAGAAAGCTTGGCAAGTAGAAATCAGTAAAAAACAAGAAGAAATTAAAAATCTTCAGTCGTTTTTAGAGATATTTTTCCCTCCTCTGCCAGAAGAAATCTACAACCTTTCTGGAAAGGTAACCGAAACAAAAGATAATGCAATCAATGTAGAAGCTCAAATCCGGGTTAGCCGATTTCCCCTTCCCGGAGGCGCTGAAACAGAAAAGCAGAACATAAAAGTAATCATTACCGATCAGACCAAGATTACCGAGTTTGATTTAAATCTTAACCCTCTCTTGCCGGATGGAAAAATAAGACCGGAAACGATTTTGAACTTTTCAGACATTAAAGCTGGAGACGATGTTTCGGTTGTTTCAGCAGAAAATATAAAAGGCAAAAAAGAAATTTCAGCAAGTCAGGTCCAGATTATTAGATAAACCAGCTTTAATTTATCGAACCTCATTAATTTAAAATCTATAAAATGAGAAGGTATTTTTTACTATTATCTTTAATAATCATTTTGATAATTTCGGGTTTTCTTTTATCGAAAGACGCAGAGGCTGGTGCTGGCGACAATATTTACGGTTTCGCCTGGTCTTCAAATATCGGCTGGATAAAATTTAATAATTGCGCCGCTCCACCTAATCCAGCAACTTGTTCTGGCTCTGATTTTGGCGTGAATATTGATCCGGGCAATGGGCTATTATCAGGTTATGCCTGGTCAGATAATATTGGCTGGTTGAGCTTTGATCCGGCAACTGCCGGCTTTGACGCAGCCCATCCTCAGGCAAGATTAGACTTAGCCACTAATGAAATTTCCGGTTGGGCCAGGTTTTTATCTAATGGAGGCGGTTGGGATGGCTGGGTAAAATTAAGAGATCCGGCCTGGGCAGCAGATAGCGTAATGCGCAACGGCTGCGATTTGGAAGGCTTTGCCTGGGGGGATTTAGTTGCAGGGTGGATTAAATTTAAAGATACAGTCCCCGCGCCTTGGGGAGTAAAAACTACTGAATGTGAAGTAATTAATGATCCGCCAGTGGTTACTATCGGCGCTCCTTCTGTAAATTATCCTTGTCCCCCTTCTCCAGTTTCTGTTTTATTTCCTTGGGGGGCCGATGACCCAGAAAACAATGATATTTCCCAATGGCGTTTTCAAGCTGATGATTCTCCAGTCAATTGGTTAATTCCAGATATTGATAGATCGGGAGGGCCTGTTTCCGATCCCTATACCGGAGATAGGTTAGAATTAGTTAGTTCAGCTGGGCCGTTATTTTTTGGCAGAAATTATGAATGGCGAGTTAAGGCCATTGATGAATTAGGAGCAGATTCAGGCTGGGTTTACGGTCCTTCAATCAATAATATCCCAGCCAGTCCACGTCCGAATCCGAGCTTTGAATGTTCTCTTGATGTTTCCCCTAGGGATTGGAGGAGTGTCTGTGATTCACTTGGAATAGTTGTTAATGAGAAAATCTTTTTCCGAAATATTAATGATGGTTATAACTATTATGGCTGGGATTTTGATTACGACGCCATTAGCGGATTTATTCAGATGGCGACCGGTAGCGGTAGTCCTCCTGACCCCGAAGTAGAATATACTTTTACTGAAAGCAGACCTTATGAGGTAAGACATAAAGTAGACGAAGGCGGGCTACCCTGTGAAGGATTCCAGATTCTTAATATTTATGAAATATTGCCGATATGGCGCGAAATATCGCCCAGTTAACTACGTCAATTCCAAAGATTTAAAAATTAGGCAGGTAGCTTTATTCGCTTGTTGATGAGTGTTTTTCTTGGTAACATTAACAAAGATAAGTCGAAATTAGCTTTTCATTTTTATTCTTATTTTAATTATTGTATAATTAATAAAATATGAAATTCACTGATTTTAAAATCTCAATAGAAAAATCCTGGGGTTTCACCCGTCAGGTTTTGGTTTTAATAATCCTGGGAGTTGTCGCTATCATTGTTTTTGGGATTATTTGTTTTCCAAAAGATATTTATGCCCAAGAACAGCCTAAAGAGGTTCCGAAGCCGGCTCAGAGGATTATTACTCCCCAAGTTGATATAACTTCACTTTCTTTAAGCAAGACCGAGCTAAAAGCCGGAGAAGAAATAACGGGGGCTTTTACGGCAAAGGGCGTTGGCGACAAGGTTCTGCCAGGCATTATTTATCGCCTTGTTCTTTATAAATATATAGAGACGGGAGAAATGATAAAGGTAGGTGAAGAGGCGGGCAAGGAAATAACTGTACCCAAAAAAGAGCAGGAAGTTTTTGGAGAAGAGTATGGAGAAAAAACCCTGACAATAATACCGCAGAAAGAAGAAGCGGTTGATTTTTCGTATAAGCTTCCCCCAATTATTCCAAGCGACGAGTATTTCTTTGAAGTAGAACTCTTAAATGAAATGGGGCAGAAATGGACGAGCGAATATTTAAAAATAAAAATTGAAGGAGTAGACTCTTTTCTTTCTATTAGAGATGCCTGGATTCTTCAGGGCGAATCAAAGTTTGAACCGCTTATTGGCCGCGGATTTTCGCCCGGTCAAGAAGCTAAGTTTCAGTTTGAAATTATTAATTCTTCAGAAAAAGAAATTACTGCTGTTCCTAAAATAACTATCTACCCAAGGTTTAGCAATTCCCCTCCGTTTAAAGAATATTCGGAGGGAGAAATATTTTTAGCTCATCAGGAAAAAAAGGTTTTAACTTACAATCTTCCAAAGATAGAAAGCCCCGAGTCATATCTGGGGAATTTAGTATTTTATGATAAGACATCAAATCTCCCTATTTCCAATATCCAATCTTTCCGCTGGGTGATAGAGGGAGAAACAGGAGAAGTGGCTAAAATATTAAGCTTAACCTCTGATAAAGCAGTTTATAAAAAAGGAGAAAAAGCAAAAATATTCGTTTCTTACACCGGGCCGATCTTGCCAACCGCCCCCCGCCCCGGAGCTGAAAAATCAGGAAATTTATTGGTAACAATTTACGATAATGAAAATAAAAAAGTTGGCGAAGGCAGTTTGAACATTGACTTGGCCAGATTAGACGAAGTTACGCTTGAGATACCGATTAAAAAAGATGTTTTTTCTCCCAAAATTGAAGCAAAAATTTTAAACAAAGAAGGAAAAGAACTAGATAGTTACTCGGTGGTTTCCGAATCAAAAGAAACTCCTCCTGCCCCCCGGCTTAAAAATATTATGTACCTGATACCAATTATCATTATTGCCTTAATTGTTGTTTTTTGGATTGCCTACCAACAGTTTAAAAAGAAAAAACCCACCCTGCCATTATTTATATTTATCTTTTTCATATCTTCTCTCTGTTTATTTTTATTTCCCCAGATAACTAAAGCAACCCGACTTGTTTCTTGCACCTATACTGATAGTAGGGGTGGTTATTATGTGTGTGGCGAAGATGACCCAAATCTTACCGGGTTGACTTGGAACTGGAATAGTCCTTCTCATAGCCAGTCATTTATGCAGGGAGCAAATAGCGGTTCCGAACCACTGTTGTTTAGTGGAGATGTAGAATTCAGTACTTGCATTAACGCGTTTGATTCAAACGAGACGTCATTTTGGCTTCAGCACGCCAGAGATAATGATAGTAATAATTGGCTGAGTGGTGATTGGGATCGTCAAATCTCATTAAGGCTGAATACTGGCGACATAGTTGGGGATGGTATATGGGATGCAGATTTTGCAGTTCCTTGGGTAGAAGCTGGCTACTGGCTGGCTGTGGTTAAGATAAGGTTAAATACTGATAATTGTCCTTCCGGCTATGCTCCTTGTTATTATGATATAGAAGCAAAAGAACACATTATAATAACCCCCGCGCCGCCGCCGCCTATTAGCATCAGCACATATGCGTGGTGCCTTGATCCAATAGCCTCGGGAATAACAAATGGTGCCTCCTCAAATTATATAGGTTGGAGTAACGCGGCTTTGCCAGCCGGTACTACAAAAGTAGAAATTCACCGTTGTCAAAACCCTCCTTGTACGCCTGTTAAAATAGCCGAGGTGACTCCTCCAACGTTTACATATTATGATAAAAATATCCCCCAAGATACAACCACTGCTAATTATAGATATCAAATAAAGGCTATTTATCCAACAGGATCTAAAACTTCTGACCTTAGCGATGTTACTTCTCACCCAAAATATGGCGCTGATTTTTATGCCCAATGGTTTGATTTCACAGCGCCACCAGCTGAGATAGAAGTTTTACCAGGAAAGACTTGGGAGACTAGAATATTAATGCGAAATATGGGCTGCGCCCATTGGAATTGGCCAGGAGAAGCTGATGTCTTTTTCCTTGGTTCTCAAAACCCCCAAGAAAATTCAAATTGGGGACTGCAAAGAGTAGGAGTTCCCGAGACTACGCCGGGGAATGGGTATGATAGTTCTGTTTGGTTTACCTTTAATACTACTGCTCCTATGACTCCCGGCACTTACAATTTCCAGTGGCAAATAGTAAGAGAGCAGGGGGCAAGTGATCTTTGGTTTGGTAAAAAATCTTCAAACGTGACAATAAAGGTTGTTCCCCCTCCGTCGCCTGGATTCTCTATTTCTATTGCAAAGAAAACTGGTAGTGACCCAGCGCCGCCTGATAGCGGTGCAATGGCAAAAGTTCGTGCCGGCCTGACCCAAGAATACACAGTAACCGTGACTTCAAATAATGGCTTTTCCGGCAAGGTAAACCTGCTGGCCGCGGGCGGTTCTTCCACTAGTCTGTGCAATAAATGTTTGCAGGCCTGCGGAACAGATCCATTTGGCGGCTGTGACAGTTTGTCTATAGGGAACATATTAAATAATCCCCTGAAGCCGTTTTGCCTTCCTTTCAGTACCGGTCTCCCCTGCGACACATCTTTTCCTCCAGCAACAAATTTTTACCAAAATTTCTGGTGCCATAAATGCGATGTTGCCGGGGTGGGATATGTTCCACCACCTAATGGAATGTCAGAATGGGGGAGCTATGATTATCTTGCGTGCGCCTTCTCGACGCCAACTTACTATCCAGCTTGCTCAAATTGCTGCTCGCCTTTAACGGCTTTAGACGGTATTCATTTCTCGCCCGGCCCGAGAGATTCAGTAACTGTTCCCAGCGGCGGTTCAGCCACTAAAACTCTTTCTATCACTCCTGCCATAGATGATACGCCTTCTGGCATTTATGATCTTTATGTCCAGGGCGTCCATAATACTAACCTTTTACAAGGAGGCCAAGAAAAAATAGCTACAACCCAGCTAGAAGTAGTCGCTGACAGCCGGCCCATTGCTATAGGTCAAGTTGCAACTTCCCTGACCGGCGGCCCTATGGGTTCTTGGTGGGACCAAATAACAATTAATGCCGGGAGCACTGCCTATTTCCGGGACGGAGGTTCTTCTGACCCTGACGGAGGAACTATTAAGGAATATAAATGGGATTTTACCAATAATGGCTTTGATGTCTCTGATATTAAAGTAAATCCAAATAATGATTTTACCTCCAGCAGCAATGGGACAACCCAACGTGCCTATCTTAATACTGGGACTTATACAGCCCGGTATCGGGTAACTGATGATGAGGGTACGACTGGACTTGGTTCTGTGACCATAATAGTGACTGGCAATCCCCCCTTGGCTACAAATCTCAATGCTACCCCAGGAGATTATTGTTTCGCTGCTTCTCCCTCGGTCTCCCTAAACTGGACATTCTCTGACCCTGATGCTGGCGATACCCAGTCTGCTTATCAAGTTCAGGTGGATAATAATTCAGATTTTTCTTCACCAGAGGTAGATTCTGGGAAGGTTATCAGTTCTAACACTACCTACTCTCCAAATCTTTTCTTTGGTATTACCTATAATTGGCGAGTAAAGGTCTGGGACAGTAGTAATACCGATTCTTCTTGGGCAATCGCTCCTATTTTTTCTACACCCCGTCCTCCCTGGCCTGATTTTAGCTGGCTGCCTCTTTCACCAGCAGCCGGAAGCCTTGTTCAATTTACTGATAAAACAACTTTTTATGGTTCAAATCCAAGTTGGGCCTGGGATTTTGACAATAGCGGTGGGGTGCCTGATGCAACAGTTAAGAACCCATCTTTTGAATATCCCGCAGCTGGAGATTATACGGTTAAACTTACTGCCAGTGACAGCAAAGGAACATGCTCTAAGACTGTACCCATAAAAGTGATTAGCAATGCACCTTCAGCTGTACCTTTCAATGCTACCCAAGGAAATTATTGTTTCGCTGCTTCTCCTCCAATTTTCCTCAACTGGACATTCTCTGACCCTGATGCTGGCGATACCCAGTCTGCTTATCAAGTTCAGGTGGATAATAATTCAGATTTTTCTTCACCAGAGGTAGATTCTGGAAAAGTTTCCAACTCCAGCACCGAATACCCTCCTCCAAATCTTTCCTTTGGTATTACCTATAATTGGCAAGTAAAGGTCTGGGACAGTAGTAATACCGATTCTTCTTGGGCAATCGCTCCTATTTTTTCTACTTCATCCCGTCCTCCCTGGCCTGATTTTAGCTGGGAGCCTCTTCCAGTAGCTGGAAGCCTCGTTCCATTTACTGATAAAACAACTTTTTATGGTTCAAATCCAAGTTGGGTCTGGGATTTTGACAATAGTGGGACAATTGATTCAACAGTCCAGAACCCATCTTTCAGATATCCCACGGATGGAGATTATACGGTTAAACTTACTGCTACTGACAGCGGAGGAACATGCCCTGGCGAACAAACTATAACTGTTGGGCCAGGCACTGTTCTTCCAGAGTGGAGAGAGATACAGCCGAAATAAATAAATAATATAATCAAAAGTCCCATCTTAATTGGTGGGGCTTTTTTGACATCTTAAATAAATTTTGGTAGTATTCTAATAGAAAATTAATTAGTGAGGCTTTGCCTCGTTTAATAAAGTTAAAAGAGGATTTTGGTTTTTTCAGCGTAATTTCACTATTTTGACAGCGATACGCTATTCTCTATGTTTCTTAAACTTCCTTAATTAAAGATTACGCTGATTGATAGAACATGAAAATTAACCAAATTTCTATTTTGAAACATGAATCAATTTATCCTACTTATTGTAGGCGTGCTATTTTTAACCATAGGGTCTATTTTGGGCTATTACGCCCGTCAGTCAATTGCCAAAAAACAAATAGGCACCTTAGAGGAGAAAATACAGAAAAAGATTTCTCAGACCAAAAGTGAGGTTCAGACAATCTTAAATGAAGCTAAAGAAAAAGCCGTAAGAATCCTTGAAGAAGCAAAAGGAGAGCAGAGTCAAAAAAGGAGAGACCTCCTAAGGACCGAGGAGCTTATTTTAAGAAGAGAAAATATCCTTGAAAATAAAATTTCTCTTTTTGAGGACAAAGAAAAGGAATTTAGTCAAAAAATCCAGAAACTGAAGAAGGTGAAAGAAACCTTAGAGAGCTTAAAAAACGAAGCTTTAGATAATCTTGAAAAAATCTCTAACCTTTCCCGAGAAGAAGCCAAAAAAGAATTGCTTCAGAAATTAGAAAAAGAATATCAGGTAGAAATCTTAGGAAGGATGAGAAAACTGGAAGCCGAAGGACAGGAGAGATTTGAAAAAAAGGCAAAAGAAATATTATCCTTAACTATCCAAAAATTAGCTGTTTCTCAGGCTCAAGAGCTAACCACAACCACCCTGTCTTTGCCCTCAGACGAGATCAAAGGGAAGATTATCGGAAAAGAAGGAAGAAATATTAAAACCTTAGAAAAATTAACCGGGGTTGAGATAATTATTGACGATACCCCAGAAGCCGTAGTTATATCAGGATTTGATCCTGTCAGGCGGCAAATTGCTAAAAGCGCTCTTGAAAAATTAATCCATGATGGCAGAATCCAGCCGGCCAGAATAGAAGAAAAAGTTGCTCTAGCCGAAAAAGAAATTGCAAACAAGATTAAAGAGGCAGGAGAAGAAGCAGTCTATGAAACCGGATTAGTTGGTTTGCATCCTAAGCTCGTTCAACTTTTAGGCAGGTTGAGTTTTAGGACAAGCTATGGCCAAAATGTTTTGCTCCACTCTATTGAGGTTGCTTACTTTTCAGAACTTTTGGCCTCAGAAATCGGGGGAGACCCTCTGGTCGCTAAAAAAGCTGGTCTTCTTCACGATATTGGCAAAGCAGTTGATCATCAGATTCAGGGCTCCCATACCAACATCGGGATTAAGATTTTAGAAAAGTTTGAGGTAGAGAAAGAAGTAATTAACGCTATGAAATCTCACCATGAGGAATATCCTTACGAAAGCTTAGAGTCAGTTATAGTTCAGACAGCCGACGCTATTTCCGGATCGCGCCCTGGAGCAAGAAAAGACACCTTAGAAAACTATTTGAAAAGACTTTCTGAGCTTGAAAAAATTGCTTTATCTTTTTCTGGCATAGAAAAAGCATGGGCTTTGCAAGCCGGAAGAGAAGTAAGAGTTTTTGTTAAGCCGGATGAGATTGACGATCTTGCGGCAAAAAAATTAGCCAAGGATATTGCGAATAAAATCGAAGAAGAACTAAAATATCCAGGAGAAATTAAAGTTAATGTAATCAGAGAAAATCGAGTCGTAGAATATGCCAAGTAAGAAAATTAAAAGATAAACCTAAAAATCCTCCCGCTTTAGCGGGAGGATTTTTAGATTAAGCGGGCCGCCCCTTGGGCGAGCCTCGCTCAAAAATTGAGAACAATTTTTGAGCGGGTGAAGGGGATCGAACCCTCGTACTCGGCTTGGAAGACCGATGCTCTACCACTGAGCTACACCCGCGCCATAATTTTTATTCGGGGTACTCGGATTCGAACCGAGACTAAATCCTCCCAAAGGACTCGTGCTGCCGTTACACTATACCCCGTTCACAATTTTTTATATCACCTTGTTTTCTTTTGGTCAATCCGTTGGTATAATATAGATAGTGGATTTTAGAAAAATTTTAGATCAATTAAATATTTTTAAACAATCTCGGAGATACGGCACTTCTCTTTGGCAGTTCCCTCAGTTTTTGTTTTTAGTGATGGGCATTATTATAATTGCCTTTATAACTACAACATATGCCATAGGCAATTTATTTATTGATGAGCCGGAAATTGTAGCCCTAATCGTTCTTGTAATCTCTGTTTTTCTACTAATTATTACCTATACGGCTGTCAGGGGGTTTGAGAAATTAGCTGATGCCAATAGATTGAAGTCAGAATTTGTCAGTATCGTTTCTCATCAGATAAGGGCGCCGCTTTCCAATCTTAGGTGGGCAATAGAGCTATTAATGTCGGGGAGGTTGGGGCCAATTGAAGCTGAACAGCTCGATTACTTTAAAATATTAAAGGAGAATATGGGCAGAATGAAAGAATTGGTAAATGACCTTTTGGTTGTGTCGAGAATCGAACAGGGGACTTTATCCCGAATTGAAACTAAAATTGATCTGCCCGACCTGGCGAGAAGTGTAATTT
>Ga0315295_10001950_pt1 | contig 17587 bp, 13 predicted proteins | sample YL17G14_0_MG_FD_204453 | JGI IMG/M metagenome (GOLD analysis project Ga0315295, IMG submission 204453) | Sediment microbial communities from Yellowstone Lake, YNP, Wyoming, USA - YL17G14_0 | ecosystem: Environmental > Aquatic > Freshwater > Lake > Sediment | place: USA: Wyoming | collected... | reverse complement strand
GAGACCGAATCCTTTAACATTATGAACATTCCCTGAGTGGACACGATAGAACTTGTCAAAAATCCTCCTTATATTTTCCTTGCTGATCCCCAGACCATTGTCTTCAACAGAAATAATTATGCCTTTTCTGTTATTTCGCGAGGAAATAATTATTTCAGGCTTATCGACACTGTATTTGATGGCATTATCTATCAGGTTCGAGATTGCATTTAGAAAGTGGATCTCATCAATATTTGCAATCGGATCGGAAGCCTGGAGATCTTTCCTTATCTTTCCGCTGCGGTTTTCAATCTGAAGAGAGAAATTGTCAGCTGCTTTATTAATGATATTATGTATATCCATTCTGGAAAAAGAGAGCTTCGTTTTCATCCTTTCGAAAATAGCCATCTGCAAGACTTTTTCAACCTGGAATTTCAGCCTCATGCTTTCATCAGAAATGATCCTGGCAAGGTGACCTATATTCTTATCCTTTCCTGGAATCGTTTTGTCAGCCATCATCTGGGAAGCAAGTGATATAGTTGATATCGGAGTTTTCAGCTCATGAGTCATATTATTTATAAAATCGCTTCTTATTTCTGACATCTTTTTCTGGCGGAAAATCACGATAAAAGTGCTGGTAGCAAGCACCAGCAAAAGGAGTGTAAATATCAAAGACAAAATACCGAGGGTTCCGATCTGTTGATATTTGTAGTGTTTTTCCTGCAGACAGTACAGAACAACCTGATTCTGACTGGGAACAGGATCATTGGGAAATAGCTGTATTATGAATTTATTGGTGCCTGGCTTATCCGTAAACCCCGGCGTGCTCCAGATGGTTCCAAGCCTGCCCGATCTTATTGAAAATTCAAAATCGAGATGTATCCCCACAGTGTTCAGTGCTTTCCTCAGCTGGTCATTTATTTTTACGGGATCTATCCTTTCCCTTATATCAGGTGTGGTCCGAAGTATTTTCTCCATAATACTCTCCAGATAGACAATTTTGTTGCTTACCCGCTTCGACAAACCTGCACTAATTACCTGCGCTGATGGTTCTGTAATTTCCTCTTCAGGTATAGGTGATATATCTTTTGCAGAAATATATATTTTCTGACCCGAGTTCGAAATTATAAACTGTTTGTCAGGATTTCCTAAACCATATATCTCAGGCAGTTTGGAGTCGGACCGGTATCCACTAAGCCTGCTGGCAAGGGGTGAATTGGCAGGTATAATTGCAGTGACAGAATCAAAAGATTCAGGGTCGATCTCATCGACAATATAATTAATAAGCTCCTGTGCCTCCAGGTCAAGAACAACCGATTCAAGAGCTTTGTTTGCATTGTAGCGGAATTGCTGGTCGGTGATTGCAATGGCATTCTTTATCCAATACAGCTGGATTAAGATCAGGCCAGATATTACCAGGAAGAAAAATATAGCCAGTAATACTATGGTTTTACGCTTCATACAATTACAAAAGTACTGGTATATATTATATTAATCCCACTCTTTAACGTTCTTTAACACCAGGCCGGCATTAATAATAATAACCAGGTTTCAATGGAGAGTTAAAGGATCAAAAAATTTTAACAATTCATTAAAGTATTGTTAATTTTAATCTGAAGGGATAAAAACATTTTTTTATTTGAAATTGCCTGCCTATCTTTGTAAAGGATTTGGCATGATATTTGTTTTACAAGATATAGAGGTTTTTTTCATAGGTTAGGTTAGTTTTAGGGTTATCAAAAAGTGAGCCGTCCCGCCCGGGACGGCTCTTCTTATTAGGATCACTTCAGAAGATTCAGATCAGGTATTTAAGATTCTTATCATTAAGAGTCTTGATTTCAATATTGAAAACACCGGTTATCGAATCAATCTCCCTTAATTGCGACATAACCTTTTCACGACTGAAGTCTTTTGCGGGATTATTTAAAAGCAACAAATAATCAATATTCTTTAGTTTTTTCAGCATGAAATTCTTTTCTAACCTGTTGGATATTAGCTGAAAATGCAAATCGTGAGCCCCTGAAGAATCGGAGAACCTGCTGAAAAGGATTTTTTTACCATCATCAGCCTGAAATTCAACTGGATCAGAATTTTTTAATGAAATAGCGAGCTTTTTGTTCAGCTTAAGTGAAAGCCTGTAATCCGGATCAGCGGAAACTATTCCAATAACGAATGGTATATCCTGTTCACTGACAGGCAGATGAATTTTAGTTATCCTTTGCGCGTTCCGCATTCCTGGTAAATTTGAGCCATAAAGTTAAGAAAAGAGAATGTAGTTAAGCCTGAGGTAAGGAAATTTCTTTCAGTTTTGCCCATGCCTTTCCGGCGGCTTCCTGCTCTGCTTCTTTCTTTGAAGCACCCTGCCCATTCCCGAATTCTTCATTATTTATTATCAGTGTTGCTGAGAAAACCGATTTTTTCAATTTGAAATCATACTCTTCCTTATATTCGAAGGTAAGATTGGTTTTATGTTTCTGGATCCACTCAAAGACCAGGCTTTTATAATCGGCATCCGTGTCAACTATTTGTCCGAGGTCGAGATATTTATTGAATACTCTCTTTATAAAAAGACTTTTTGTCTTTTTAAATCCCTTATCAATGAACAGCGCTCCGATCAGGGCTTCAAGAGCATCTCCGTAAAGGTTTCTTGTAGAATGGTTTGAACTTACATTGCTTACCAGAAATTTGTCAATTCCCATTGAAAGGGCAAGCTGATTAAGAATTTCCCTGTTTACGATCCTTGAACGGATCTTTGTCATAAATCCCTCATTTGCATCAGGGAATTTCTCAAAAAGGTAATCAGAAAGGATGGCATCCAATACTGCATCTCCAAGGAATTCAAGTCTTTCGTTGTTTATCCTCTGTCCGTCAGGAAGAATGAACGAAGCAGACCGGTGAATGAAAGCAGCTTCATATATCCGCAGATTGGTAGTACGGAAACCGATAATTTCTCTAAGGCGGGAGGCAAATTCCTGCTTGTCAACAACATAGGTTCCATTATTTCTTAATGAGAATAAGGACACTAAATCCCGGCTTTTTTTATAACGATAGAAGCGTTGTGGCCCCCGAAACCGAAGGTGTTGCTGATAGCTGCATTCACTTTTCTTTTCTGTGCTGTGTTGGGGGTAAGATTCAGATTCTGGTCAATTGCAGGATCGGGAACTTTGAAATTTATTGTAGGGGGAACAATGTCATCTACCACCGCCATAATGGCGGCAATTGCTTCGATTGCTCCTGCGGCACCAAGAAGGTGGCCTGTCATCGATTTGGTGGAGCTTATATTCAATTTGTACGCATGTTCGCCGAACACATTAACAATTGCTTTTGTCTCGGAAATGTCGCCAAGGGGAGTTGCAGTCCCGTGGACATTTATATAATCAATATCTTCTGTTTGAAGGCAGGCATCACTTATTGCAAGTTTCATTACATTGCAGGCACCGAGTCCTTCAGGATGAGGGGCCGTAAGATGGAATGCGTCAGCGGTCATTCCGGTACCTATTATTTCGGCGTAGATTTTTGCCCCTCTTGAAATTGCATGTTCATAATCCTCGATGATCAATGCTCCTCCTCCTTCGCCCATAACAAATCCATCGCGGGTCTTGTCAAAAGGCCTGGAGGCTGTTTTATACTCTTCATTGTTCGTCGAAAGAGCCTGCATGGAATTAAAACCACCGATCCCTGGTTCATTTATGGTTGCTTCGGAGCCTCCGGTTACAAAAACATCAGCTTTACCCCAACGGATATAATTGTACGCATCGATTATTGCATTTGTTGAAGATGCACACGCCGATACTGTGCTGAAATTGGGTCCGCTGAATCCGTATTTAATCGAAATTGAACCGGCAGCTATGTCGCCGATCATTTTGGGAATAAAGAAGGGACTGAACCGGGGTACACTGCCGCCTTCAATATAAGATTTGATTGCAAGGTAGAAAGTTCCGATACCTCCTATCCCGGATGCCCATATTACACCTACTCTCTCTTTATTTATCTTATCCAGGATCAATCCTGAATCATTTATTGCTTCGTCTGATGCAATATGAGCATACTGGGCAAAGAGATCAAGTTTGTTTGCCTCTTTACTGTCGAAATACTTTGAAGAGTCATAATTTTTAATTTCGCATGCAAATTTGGTTTTGAACTTTTCAGTGTCAAAACGGGTAATCATTTCTGATCCGCTAATGCCGTTTCTAAGTCCTTCCCAATATTCATGCAAATTATTTCCGACTGGAGTTAAAGCTCCGAGCCCAGTGACTACAACTCTTCTCATAAATGGATTATTATAAATGCAAAATTATTTTGCATTCTCCTCGATATACTTGATTGCATCACCTACGGTGCTGATGCTTTCAGCCTGGTCGTCAGGAATCCCTATGTTAAATTCTTTTTCAAACTCCATTATTAATTCAACAGTATCAAGAGAGTCAGCTCCAAGGTCATTTGTGAAACTGGCTTCAGGAGTAACTTCAGATTCGTCAACTCCAAGTTTATCAACTATGATCTCTTTTACTCTTGTAGCAATGTCTGCCATAATTTTAAATTTTAATTATTAATATCAGAAACCCATGCAAAGAAATATATTTGTACTATATTTTCAAATGATTTCATGTTTTTTCTTTTTCCTGAGGGTTAATTAATTGATAATTAGAGAAATAATCTTACGGAAAGATTGCAGTATCAAATTTGGAAAATAAATCGCAATTATCATAAAATGAGGAATATAGCTATTTTTGCATCCGGATCAGGTACCAATGCTGAGAATATAATAAGATACTTTTCGAATAATAAATCAGCTATTGTAAGTCTGGTTCTTTCAAACAGGCGCGAAGCGTACGTTTTAAAGCGTGCTGCTTCACTAAATGTAAGATCAGTTTTTTTCGACCGGAAAGATTTGTACGAGAAAGATAAAGTTTCGAGGTACCTTTCAATGTATAAAATTGACTTTATTGTTCTGGCCGGATTCTTATGGCTGATTCCTGAAAGTATACTTAACATTTATGAAAAGAGGATAATTAACATTCATCCGGCATTATTGCCAAAGTACGGAGGGAAGGGGATGTACGGAGAGAAGGTCCATGAAACGGTAATAGCAAAACATGATAAAGAATCCGGGATCACAATTCATTATGTAAACAATCAATACGATGAGGGTGATATCATTTTCCAGACCCGTTGTAAAGTCGCCCCTGAAGATACACCAGACACTCTTGCCGCAAAAGTGCATGCGCTTGAATACAAGCATTTCCCTGTTGTAATAGAGGAATTGGTTGCAAAACTCCCTGATATGCCTTAAAATGTGTCTAGCAGGCTGAGAACCACGGTTTTTGACTTTTCAAACTTTTCTTTGTTTGTTTCCGAAACAGGTTCCACTGGAGGAGCTTCAACCTTAAGAGGATCAACTGGTGAGCCGTTCTTATAAAACCTGAAATCAAGATGCGGACCAGTTGATAGTCCGCTGGTTCCAACGTAACCGACAATGTCTTCCTGCTTTACAATTGCCCCCGGTGTTATTCCTGCACCAAACCTGCTCAAATGCAGGTAGGCAGTTGAGTAGACGCTGTTATGCACAATCCTTACTACCCTTCCGGATCCGCTCTCGATTCTGGCCTGCGTTACCCGTCCGTCACCTATAGCCAGAACTGGTGTTCCTACCGGAGCAGCATAATCAACACCATAATGCGGTCTGCGGATCCTGAGGATCGGATGCAATCTGCTACCGGAAAAGCGTGAAGAAACCCGAGAATACTGCAGGGGAGCCTTAAGAAATGCTTTTCGGAGTGAGTTCCCTTCTCCATCGAAGAAGCTTTCCTTGCCATTCTGTATGAAAGGAACTGCATATATTGCCGAACCTGAACCTGAGAATTGCGCACCATATATTTTCCCGATACCCAGTGGTTTTTCATCAATTGACATCTCTTCATAAATAACTTTAAAGCTGTCTCCCTTCTGTAATCCGAAGAAATCGATGCTCCAGGCAAATATGTCAGAAAGTCCACCAACCAGCGACGGATGCAATCCTCCGGCAAGCATTGCGTCCCAGAGTGAAGTTTCGATAGTTGCAGAGGCATATTTAATTACCTTTTTGATCTCCTTCCTGTAGGGTGTGATATTAAGGGAATCGTCAAAGCTGAATACATAGCAGGTGGTCGGATCATGTTCATAAACAAGATAACTGGCACGGGCTGTACTGTCTTTTTTGCAAAAAAGGGTATAGTTATTGCCCGACCTTATCTTCCTGACATCAAACACCGAAACTGAGTTTTTTAGGACCTTATCTATCTCCTCCATAGTGATGCCATGTTCAAGAAGGATTGATGACAGGAATCCGTTTCTTTTAATATGGCCTGTCAGCAAATTAAATGAATCGGAGGGAATGCCATACATGAAGACTGTACTGTCTGGTATACTGACAGCAATACTGTCATTTAGTTCGGAAACAGATAAAGGGATCTCCCTTACTGAATTCTTGCATGAAAATAATAACTGAATGAAAATTGGAAGATATAAGGATAAAAGTCTCAAACGCATTGCCGGATATTGCTTTTTTTACTTGATTACAACATTAACAATTTTTTTCGGCACAACAATTACGTTTGCGGGTGTGGATGTCCCGATCCATTTGGCTGACCTCTCATCGGCAAGAACCTTTTTGATTATCTCATCTACCTGCATATCGGTCGGGAGCTCAATTTTAAACCTCATTTTCCCGTTGAATGATACAGGATAACCGAAAACATCAACTTTTAAATATTCCCCGATCACCTCAGGCCATGGTTCATACGCAAGTGTCTTGCCATGTCCCAGCAATTGCCATAATTCCTCAGCCAGGTGAGGAGCAAAAGGAGAAAGGATCATAGTGAAGCTGCATGCAGCATCTCTGGTTATTTTCCCTTTTTTATATGCAAGGTTCAGAAAGATCATCATTTCTGAAATTGCAGTGTTGAACTTGAGGTTCTCAATATCGTCCTCAACTTTTTTAATGGTCTTGTGAAGGCCTTTAAGGATCTCAATATCCTCTGATCCTTCTGTGATATTATCAGGGTTTGAAAAGAACCTGAAGGCTCTTCCGAGGAAATTGAATACTCCCTTGACGTTCCTGTCATCCCAGGGTTTCATAACATCAAGAGGTCCCATGAACATTTCATAGAGCCGGAGGGAATCAGCTCCGTATTTTTCCGTCACATCGTCAGGATTTACTACATTTTTAAGCGACTTTGACATCTTTGCCACTATCTGCCTGACTTCCGTTCCGTTCTCTGTGTTATAGAATTTACCATCTCGTTCCTCGACCTGATCAGCCGGTATTTTTGCTCCGGCTTCATTTTCATAAGCGAAGGCCAGGATCATTCCCTGGTTAAAAAGTCTCTGGTACGGTTCGTCAGTGGAAGCAATACCCAGATCAAAAAGCACCTTATGCCAGAAACGACTGTAAAGCAGATGAAGTACCGCATGTTCGGCGCCACCGATATAAAGATCGACAGGCATCCAGTATTTTTCCTGTACTTTATCGAAGATAACATCGTCATTCTCAGGATCGATGAATCTAAGATAGTACCAGCACGATCCTGCCCATTGCGGCATAGTGTTGGTTTCCCTCCTTCCTTTGCGGCCATTTTTGTCAACCACATTCAACCAGCCGGAGGCATTGGCAAGAGGTGATTCACCTGATTCTCCGGGTAAGTATTTTTCAAGCTGGGGCAGCTCAAGAGGTAATTCTTTATCATCAATAACGGTAATCTCGCCATCCTCCCAGTGAATGACCGGGAAAGGCTCTCCCCAGTAACGCTGTCTGCTGAAAAGCCAGTCGCGAACCTTGTAATTGACTTTTGCTTTGCCAAGGTTTCCTGACTCCAGCCATTTTGTAATCTTATCTATCCCTGCCTCTTTATTCAATCCGTTAATATCAATACCTGTCTTCCCGTCTGATGAATTGATATATTTCCCGTCTTCAGTCCAGCATTCGGTGCCTTTGATTATCCTTTGTCTCTGCTCATGATCTTTTACATCCGGATCCTGGATACAGGCAATCGGAAGACTGAATTTCTGTGCGAATTCAAAGTCACGCGTATCGTGAGCCGGTACAGCCATAATGGCCCCGGTTCCGTATCCGGTCAGAACATAATCAGCTACCCATATAGGGATCTTTTTATTATTCACAGGATTAATGGCATATCTTCCCGTGAATACTCCGGTTTTTTCCTTTGCGAGGTCTGTCCTGTCGAGATCCGATTTGAGAGCTGATTGTTTGATATATTCGTTTACCTGTTTCCGGTAATCGTCTGTTGTTATTTTGTTAACAGTCAGGTGTTCAGGAGCTATGACCATGTATGTGGCTCCAAAAAGAGTGTCAGGTCTTGTTGTGAATACAGACAGGTTCTCATCAAGTCCGTCAATTTTGAAATCGACTTCAGCGCCTGTCGACCGTCCGATCCAGTTACGCTGCATATCCTTGATACCCTCGGGCCAGTTGAGATTGTCAATGCCTTTTAAAAGCCTTTCAGCATAAAGAGGGATCCTTAGCATCCATTGTTTCAGGTTCTTTTTCTCGACAATATTCCCGCATTTTTCATGCGAACCATCGGTCAGCACCTCCTCGTTTGCGCAGACAATACGGCAGCTTGGGCAATACCATACCTGGGCATTATCGTAGTATGCAAGCCTCTTTGAATCAATGTATTTCCTTATTTCAATTTTTCCAGAATGAGAAATATCATCAGGAATTTCGAGTTCAGATACTGGTCTCCCTTTCTGCAGTATTTCGTCAAACCAGGTGTCAAAAAGCTGAATGAATATCCACTGTGTCCATCTGAAATAATTTGGATCGGTAGTATTGATTTCCTTAGCCCAGTCGTAGCTGAGGCCGAGTTCCTTTATCTGTCTTCTGAATGTATCGCAGTTATTCCTGGTAGTAACAGAAGGATGGGTTCCTGTCTGGATAGCATATTGTTCAGCAGGTAGTCCGAATGCATCCCATCCCATAGGGTGAAGGACGTTGAATCCTTTCATCCTTTTAAACCTTGAATAGATGTCAGTTGCTGTATATCCTTCAGGATGACCTACATGCAGTCCGGCACCGGAAGGGTAGGGGAACATATCAAGGACGTAGCATTTTTTCGGATTCGTCAGGTTCTCGGGAGTTTTGAATGTCTTATTTTCTTCCCAGTATTGCTGCCACTTTTTTTCTATTTCTTTGAAATTGTAATCCATATTTAATGAAAGTATTTTATCATCAGCTATCAGCTATCAGCCTTTATTATTTGGAGTGCGAAATTAGAAAAACTTTGGGAATAAACATTAAACAGGAGTTATAATAGGGAGGTTAAGTAATTAAGTTTTCCGGAAAGATCTGAACCCACCCCCGGTCCCTTCCCTATAATTATTTAACCCATCCCCCATCCCCTTCCCTTAAGGCTAAGGGAAGGGGGGTAATTCACACATAATGAGATATTTCACTCCTTCCCTTGTTGCTTAAGGAGGGCTGAGCGTTAAGAAATAGCCCTGTGGGCTATTTTAGCGAAAGAGCCAGCCTGCAGGGAAGGAGAAGGAGGAAGGGTTAAGAAAAAAAGAGAGGGATGGGATGTAAGTTCAAATGATCTGAATATGATGGCTTTTGATCAATTAGTTGCAAAATCGGGCTTTTGGTTATATTTTTGCATGACAATCCGGTCCCGTAGTTCAATGGATAGAATGACAGATTCCGGTTCTGTTGGTTGAGAGTTCGAATCTCTCCGGGATCACAAAATATTTCTGCTTTGAGCAGTAGTTTATTGTTTCCAGTTTCATCCGGGATTAATAATAATATATTTTAATTTTCAGAAGAGAACTTCGGCAGAAATCAATTGTTATATATAAATTGACTTTGATAACATAAATAATAAACGCATTTTTGGCCTTTTAGAATCGTACTCCGAACATTGCTTTGTTAAACAAAAGCTAAAAACATTAATCATGGCAAAATATCTGGTAGAAGTTTCTCATAGTTCTGAAAAGATCGAATGTTTACGGTCGATACAGATTTTTCTAAGCACAGGGTCACATTTTCTGACCAATGCTGACTGGGGTTGTCTCGATGGTGAGCATAAAGCATGGTTCACAATGGATGTTGACAGTAAGGACGAAGCTCTCCGGATTGTACCTTCATTCTACCGGAAGAATACAAAAATTACAAAACTCAGCAAATTCAACCTTAAAAATGTTGAAGAGATGCTCGGGCAACACAAACCGTAACAGAATTTCTTTTGGATAAGCAGATGATGTTATGTTCTGCTGACAGATTTTGTTTCATTATATTTACTACCCGATAACAATACTTTATGAGCGAAAGTTTAGATTGTATCACCCTTCATGAGGCATGTAATTCCGCTGCCAAATTTTTGACCATATTTGATTAGAAGACGTTTTGATAAGGTTTATATGGAGATAGAATAATCACGAATATAAAAACTGGTATTAATGAAATACGATAAAAGAATCACTGTCTGGATTTTAACAATAATAAGGATCTTTATTGGATGGCACTTCTTTTATGAGGGGATCGTTAAACTATTTAATCCGAATTGGTCCTCGGCTTCATTTCTTATGGAATCAAAATGGCTGTTTTCAGGTTTCTTCCACTGGCTGATTAGTAATTCCGCAACGCTGAGAGCTGTTGATTTTCTAAATACATGGGGCTTGTTAATCATTGGCTTATGCCTATTTATCGGCGTTTTTACAAGGATAGCAGGTATTTCCGGAGCCCTGCTTCTGCTGATGTATTATATAGCCAGCCCACCGTTTGTATATTCGTCCCTGCCTTCTTCCAGCCATTTTTATATCATAAACTATAACCTCATTGAAGGAGTTGTCCTGACAGAATTAGCATTCCTCCCAAAAGATTACTTATGGAGCGTGCAGCGACTTCTTCTGTTTTACCTTTCGAAACGAAAGGATCAGAAATTTCCCTCCCCGGATAATCACGAAAAGCTGCAGACATACGACACATCAAGACGTGAATTGATAAAAAACCTTGCTGTAATTCCTTTTTTTGGTACAATCTTCTTTGGCATGATTAAGAAGAGAGGGTGGATCAGCTTTGAAGAGAAAAACCTGACCGGGATAGTTGATGGAATTTCCAGTGCTTCTATGATAGCAGCTAAAAACATTGACATTAAAGAGTTGAAAGGGAAAGTCCCAACCGGTAAAATAAAAGATGTTGAGATAAGTCGCATTATTGCAGGTGGTAACCTTATTAGCGGATTTGCCCACGCCCGTGATCTTATTTATGTTTCTTCCTGGCTTAAAACTTATTTCACCGATGAGAAGGTAATTGAAACATTATGGCTATGTGAGGCGTGTGGAATCAATACTGCAATATTGCGTACTGATGAAAATACGATAAGGATTTTGGATAAATACTGGAAGCGTGGCGGGAAAATCCAGTGGTTGGCCCAAACATATCCTAAAGGTCAGGATATTACAAATGTAAAATCTGCAATAGACAACGGTGCTATTGGTGCCTTTGTCATGGGTAATATTGCCGATCAGATCGTTCTTGAAAACAGGATTGATGATATGATTAAGCCTATCGAGTACATAAGGAGTCAGGGATTAATAGCCGGTACTGCCGGTCACTCAATGACAGTACCGATTACTTGTATAGAAAAGGGTATCAACGTTGATTTCTTCATGAAAACTTTTCATCAAAATAGTTACTGGTCAGCTACACCCCTTGATCCCTCAGATCCATATCTTCCTGAACAGGGCAGTCAGCATGACCAGTCTCATGATAATTTATGGTGTATGGGTGAAAAGCCTGTAACTGATTTTTTTAAGAATAATACAACGCCATGGATTGCTTATAAAATACTGGCTGCAGGTGCAATAAAACCAGAAGATGGTATTCGTCATGCCTTCTCCGGCGGTGCTGATTTTGCATGTATTGGCATGTTTGATTTTCAGGTTATTGAAAATGCGAATCTCGCTTATGATATTTTAAACACCAACCTCAATCGTGAACGGGAATGGTATGCCTGATTTTTTAATTTTTCAGTTTCGTTCATGGATTTTCCGGTTTTTGCAGGGCGTAAAATTTATTAGAAACAGGATCATGGCTGATCCTTTTTCAGTTACAGAATAACATAAAATTGGACTTTAGAAGCAGATTCCGGTTGACGTTGGTATCAGTTTTAATCGGATATTTTATTTATCTCAGCCAGTTTCCTTTTGAAGACTTCAAACGCCTCACTTCCGAAACACACAATTAAAACTTTTTCAACAGAACGATCGCTTTTCAGGAACTTCATAATTTCAGTTAATGCAATCTCAGCTGCCGGTTCAGGGGGAAATCTGAAAGCACCGGTGCTTATGGAAGGGAATGCGATCGTTTTAAAATGGTTATCTGATGCAAGTTTCAGGCAATTCCTGTAACAGTCTGCCAGCAATTCTTTTTCGTTATAATTACCTCCGCGCCAGACCGGCCCTACAGTATGAATAACAAATCTTGCAGGCAATTTGTATCCTCTGGTTATTTTCGCCTGTCCGGTTTTGCAGCCATTGAGTGTCCTGCATTCAGCCAGAAGCTCATTGCCTGCAGCTTGATGTATTGCGCCGTCGACACCTCCTCCTCCCAGCAATAAATTATTTGCCGCATTAACAATCGCATCTGTATCCTGGTTGGTTATATCTCCAAGGATAATCTTAATTCTTGTTTCCATTTTTCCGGGATATAAAAATGTCAAACACAAATAAAAATTATTTGTTATTTGTTTTTCTCTCCTTCAGGACTATAATCCTCCATTATTTTCACAAGTTTTCTCCGCCTTTTGACCAGATCAGTAAGTTCCTTAAACATGTTTTCATTCACCTGCTGCGCCATGGGAATAACATACTTTTCCGTCTGATCGAGGTAACCTGATATCTTCTCCTCAGATTGAATATCACGGTGAAGATCTGTCAGATTACTTATCCTGTCAGCACACTTCAATATCTTGGCTCTCAGGGATCCATGTTCGAGAATTCTTTTAAGGTAATCAGCCTTTGGCATATCCTTAGGTCTTGTAACTTCCTTCACGAGTTCCAAAACCTGATCTGCCTGCCCGTCGATGATGCGTATTTCGAATTCGTTGGTACCGGGCACATCTTCCAGGAGGTCATGGATCACTGATGCTTTCAGCAGTACATAATCATCGAAAAGTTTATAATCGAGCAGTATTGCCATCGTTGCCATTGCATGCCTGAACTGGTTCCCTCCAACACCTCTCTCGATTCCAATAAGGGCTGTGGCTTTTATAATATAAGGTGCAAGCACAAGGTTCTTTAATTTTTCTTCAGCAGTCATAATTGAAGCGAGTTTATCTGACAAAATTAACTGGTTTATTGTTTTAATGGCAAACGGGATGCCACAAATCATAAATTGCTTTATATCAATATATTAGTAACGAAGGAAGAAAATGATATCCGGATAATACGGGGATTTGCACGCAAATACAGCTTTAAAACGGAAGGAAAATGTTACAAATATTTCGTAATGTTTTGTATATGTGTATGTTATGGAAAATGGCACAAGATATGCCTTTATACCATTTGAAATACAACAATAAAGATATGAAAACTACATCTAATAAAAGCACCAGATTATCTGATGATATCCGTCAGGTTTTTGTCAATGCATATGGCGAAAAATCAGAAATGGTAAGACTATGCAGAGATCATCTCAATCCGTTTTTGCTCCATGATAAGAGACCGGTCCTGAATATAAGCCAGGATGAATTTGTCGGCATATTTGATGTGAACTCAAACCACTTTTTTCTTCCGGCCGCCCAGGCTCTTCGTCTGGGAGCTTTTTGCAGGCTGCCTTTACCAAATATGATTGCCTTAATTTTAAAAGCAGAATGGGAAGAATTTTTATCAGGAATTTCAGGGATCTCATCAGAATCAGTATTAATATTGACCGATCAGGAACTGATCGAAAAGCATATCTCAGGTTTTAAGCCGAACACGGGAAAGATTTTTAACCTGATCAGGAATGAAACAAACGGATCAAACGCTAAAATAACATATAGTCAAATTGACTTTTTTATCAGTGATCTGCTGGGACAAAATAAATTTCTGGCCGATAATTACAGTATAGGTCAATTCTACTCAGAGAAGGAAATAACAGAAGATATGCTTCTTCATAAAATTTCCGTACTACAGAGGGAAACATACTTACGGTCAAAAGAACTATGGCTGACAAAATCTACGGAACTTGACGAAATGTTAATGTATCTTGAACGGAAAAAGAAATTGAACCTGGGGCTCGAAAATAAATATTTCAGGATCTTCGGAAGTCTTGAGAGTGAAAAATCAAAATTCACATACCGGCTAGAGAAGTACAAAATTATGCTGGAAATCATGCAGGAACATCCGGAATTATCCTATAGAGAATTAATCAGGCTGTCTGGGGACAAACTAACGTATGCAGAGAGAGAAAGGAATGATCTTAAGAATAAAATTACAAGAAGCCAGAATCGGATTGATAATATTATTATTGACAGTTCACAACCTCCGGTATCAGATGAATTCAAAGATTCTTATATGCAGGAGTGCAAAAAGCTCCTGAGAAAACTTTACTTTTTATTGCATACTGATACCTGCCCGAATTATTCCGGATTATCAAAGCAAAATAAAGCAGAGATTAATAAACTATGGCTGAAATTAATGAAATCCACAAAAGATGAGATGTACTCTTTTTCACCATCAATGCTTCTGTACAGTCTGCCCGACTACGAGCAGCTTAAATCGATCTACAAAAGAGCCTGTGAAATCCTGGGAATGGATCCTGACTGTTATGATACCGGTAACCGCCTTGAATTCATGATCATAAAGGGGGCTTCAATTGAATCAATAATGGATTTCCTGAAAAGTGAGACAGAACAACTGGAACTTCACCTTGCCCGCCTTGAACTTGTTCAGATTGAGTACACCCATGAAGATCAGACCCAGGTATACAGGCACGCTATTGAAAATATAAATGGTCATACTGAAAGTATGAAATGCGAAATTTCTGATCTGAAGAAGCAAATCCAGAAGCTTAAGAAACAAATTACCAGTGAATATATAATTGTCGCCAGATAATGATGAAAAATGATATTCTGAAAACTGTAAACAGTAATAATTCAGCCCCGGGCGGATATAAAAATGACCGTGAAAGAGAAAGATTCGAACTCAGTCACGCGATCAGAACTGATTTTGGCTTAAATAGTGTCCGGTCAGTTAATGTAACCTCAGATAACCGGTTTCTTATTATAACCTTTGAGAAAAGCATTCCACGCATCCGCATTGTGGATCTGGAAAAGCTTGAATTTCTGCCTTATGAATATTCTGGTCATACTGATTCAGTAAGAATGACACGCGTAACCAGGGATAATAAAGCTTTTCATACAGCCTCCTGGGATGGTTCATCGCGCAGGTTTGAGATAGAATCCGGTAAATGCGATTTGATATTAAGCGGTTTTGGAAGAAGTCCGAGCTGTTTTCTTGAACCTGAGCAAAAATTACTGTTTACAGCCAGTTATGATGCCGATTGTGATCTGGAATCGAAAAACAGCGGCAGATGCTGGGATCTCACATCAGGTAAGACCATAGGCTTATACCGGCACACTAATGAGAGATTAAGTCCTGAATCAATTGATATAGTGTTTGAAAATGGCAGAGTGTACACCGGAAGTGATGACGGATGTGCTTATCAATGGGATATAAGCGGTGAGAAAAAGCTTATAAAATACTTTTCATTTAATGGTTGCGTAAGAAAACTTGCATTGTCCCCAAACTATTTTGCTGCAGCATGTACTGATGGCATTGCAAGAGTATATTATAAGCATACTGGTGTTTTTTTCAGGCATTTTTTTCATTTTGACAAGGATGTAAGAGAAGTTCGTATATCCAAAGATGAAAAAAGATTATGGACTGCTACTGATGGCGGGACAGTTTCATGTTTCAACCTTTTAACCGGCAAATTGATATATAGCCGGAAGGTACATCCATTGTGGATATGGAGCGTTTGCCTGATGAATGATGAAAAAATACTTGTAACGGGAAGCGGGGACGGATCAGTCGCATTCTTATCTGCTGAGTCAGGTCAGATAGTGGCACAGCTTTATAATCTGCCTGGGAATAATGATTTTCTGATCACCTGTCCGTCGGACAAGGTTTTCCCGACAGGTTTTTTCTATGCCACTGACACCGATCTTATTCAGGTAATCAAGGACGATAAAGAGATGCAGACTCAGGAATTACTGGATTTAAATGATCCCAGACGAATAGAATATATCAATAAACTGAACCTTAAAAATCTGATAATTACAAAATTAAGAAACACTAAACATTATACCTCATTAACTGAAAATTATATGACGAATAAAAATCTTCTTGATCAGTTAAGTGGGGGGAACAGAACCTATATGCTGAAAGCTTAGGTATAACTAGTCAGCAGATCTGCAATATATTTTATTGCCTGTGGTTGATGGTCTGTTTTAAATGCGTACAGGCCCCTGGTTTTATACTCTTGGCAGTGTTCCAAATTTTAAGTATATTGGCTATAGCATTTTGAGACCTGGTAACACTGTTATATTATGAGTTTTATAATCCCTGAATTTACAACCAGCATTATCGATTCAGGATTTACTCCTGAAGATGAAGATACCAAACAACTTTATAAAGAAGTCGAAGCATTTGCAAAGCAGAGCCAGCCCGTTGTAATCTTTGGCCCTGCAGGTTCAGGAAAAGAATTTCTTGCCCGGCATTATTACAGTGCTTTTGTAAAATCTGAAATTTACCAGCAATATAAGACTATCTGGAATTCAAAGTATAATGAAATCAGAAATCGCTATTCTGCTTTTTATTCCGGAAAAAGTCTTGATGTATTTTTAAACTCCTTAAAGCCAGGTATTTTTCAATCAATAAATTCAACCACGATCTATCCGAATTTAGCAGAAAGCATTCTGTTCGGACATGAGGAAAACTCATTTACCGGGGCATCAGCAAGACCGGGTTTACTGGAATTGATAAAATGCGGGGTACTGTTTATAGAAGAGATCGGGGAGCTTTCCAAAGACCTGCAGGCAAAACTACTCAGGGCTTTCAATTCAGAGATCTCCCAGGGTTGCCGTATTTCTGGCATAATAAATTATTCCCTTAAAGATATAATTATAATACCAGCAACCAATCAGCTGCAGGACGAGATCAGAAGTACTTTTTTTTACAAAATGGGTATTCAGGTAAGCATAAAAGGTATTGACGAAAGACCAAAAGATGTTCGCAAGTCTATTCCTCACTTCATTCGCAAAGCTATCGGCAAGAGAAAAGACAGCTCAGTCATAAGCAGTTTGTTCGGGATAAACTGTTCCGGGGAAATTACCAGATTATCAGAAACTAAAGAGATAAAAAAATTCGCAGAGGACCAGGGTGATTTGGTGGCAGATGAAATTTTAATGCGAAAATGGCCTGGAAATTTCAGAGCCCTGCGCACAGCATTGGAGGCATCAATATTAAGGATTGAAAAACCGAAGGAAACCATTTCCTTTTCTGAAGAATTCCGGAAAAACCTTCAGTATTATATTACACAATACAGTGACGATGCCGAAAAAACTTC
>Ga0315295_10001948_pt1 | contig 17594 bp, 16 predicted proteins | sample YL17G14_0_MG_FD_204453 | JGI IMG/M metagenome (GOLD analysis project Ga0315295, IMG submission 204453) | Sediment microbial communities from Yellowstone Lake, YNP, Wyoming, USA - YL17G14_0 | ecosystem: Environmental > Aquatic > Freshwater > Lake > Sediment | place: USA: Wyoming | collected... | reverse complement strand
TCCCGAAGTGACTTCCCATACCTCAGCGAAGGCGGCCTCGCTTCAATGGTACCCGTTCTTTCGGTTCTCATTGGCCAACCGGGCTGCCATCTTCGCGAGGGCAGTGATCCGGCTGGCCCGGAGGCGATCTTGCGCTGATGCCGTTTGCTTAGCTGGCTCACTTCAGCATCTCTTCTTCGAAAGGAAAGAGGGTGAAGAGCTCGTGCCCCTTATCGGTAATCAGTAAATCGCATTCCAACCGGACCGTTTGTTCAAGCAACGGATGTCCGGCAAAGGTCTCCACCGCAAAGTACATGTGGGGCTTAATCTCGGCTGGGTACTTCAGGGAATAGGCCCGCGAAATCCACATCCCCTCATAGAGCGTTAGACCGATGGAATGGGCGAACTGTTGCAGGGTCACCGTCCCGTATTTGTCGTCATCATAGACCGGAAACTTTTCGGCCACGTCCCGACTCGTATTGCCGGGCTTCATCATTTCAATTGCGGCCATGAGAGAATCGTAGCACTCCTTGTAGAGCTCCTTCTCCTTCGGGGTGGGCTTGGCTTCCACCTTGAAGCAGCGCACGTAGTCCACGAAATACCCGGAGGGCCCGACAGTGTTGTTGTCGATGATCACCAGGTCCCCCTGGCGAATGATTTTGTCGGTCGGCCAGCGGCGATAGGGGCTCGTATTTCCACCGGAAGCGACGATGATTTCGTAAACGATTTCACAACCCTTGGAATACATGTACTCGATCATCTTCCCGGAGAGCTCTCTTTCGGTGATTCCAGGTTTAGCCCATTCATAACGAGCTTTGTACATGCAGGCATCCGCAATGGCCGCGGACTGTTTCAGAAGCTCAATTTCATCCGGGGTCTTGACGACCCGGGCAGCCGACATGGCCGGCCAGGCATTGACGACATTGATCTTCTTCTTCTGAAAAGCCGCTAGGGAAGACATGTCGAGAGAATCGATTCCGATCTTTTCCTTCTCCACCTTATGTTCTTTAAGGACTTCGACAACGCTGTCTACCATTCGGTCTACCATATACTCCACGGCTCCCTCTGACCACTTCCAGGTGATGGCCGGCCGAATCCTTCCCTCCATCCACGGTAGGTCGAGTTTCGCGCACTCCAGGTCAGAACCGGCCGTCTCGAATAAAATGGGTTCTCCGCCTCTGGGAAGGACGGCATAGCGGATGAAGATGTTGTACTTCCAGTTTCCCTGGAAAGAGCTCGTAAGATAACGGACGTTTGCCCCGTCATAAACCACCAGGGCTCCCAGATCATGGATGTCCATCTGCTTCCTGGCTCGGGCAAGTCGTTCCTTGCGGAGCCGGTCAAAATTGACCCGGTCCTGCCAATCCGCACCCGTCAGAGAGTATACCCTTCGAGGATCATACTCATGGGGTCGACCAATAAATGATAGATCTTTTGCCATAATGCTTTCCTCCTTGTGTTTTAATTAAGACTCTGAAACCGGCCTCTCTCCTTGGAAAAGGAGAGACAACCATTTCAGACTTTTCCTTTCTCCAGAGCGGCCACGAGGGCCCTCTCTTCCTCCAACATATGTTGTTTCATGGCCTCCACCGCTTTCCCGGAATCCTTTGCTTTCAAGGCGAGATAAATCTTTTTATGGGCCTGCAGGGCTTTCTGGGGTGACCAGGAGATCCGATAGATCTTGTTCTGGCTTTTGCGCATAAGATTGGCCAACATGTCCCAGATCAAGATCAGGATCTCATTCTGGGCGATCTCGGCGATCAGGCGATGGAACCGGATCCCCGCGGAGATGAAGGCGTCCTGACGGTCGATGTTCTTCTGCATCTCCTCGATGCACCACCAAAGGCTTTTCAAGAAGGACTCGGTGACCTGCTTGGCAGCGAGATCCACCATCCCCATCTCCAGGATTTTTCGCGCCTCCCAGAGCTTGACGAAGGTGTCCCGCTCCATTTGAAGCCTGGAACCGATGGAAAGATTCAGGGACTCAATGTAGGGGAGGAAGTCCACTTCCTTCACGTAGATGCCGTCCCCGACTTTAATCTCGATGAGGCCCATCACATCCAGAATACGAAGGGCCTCCCTTAAGGAGTGCCTGCTGATATGAAATTGTTCGGCCAGGCTCCGCTCAGAGGGCAGCCGGTCTCCCGGCTTGCACTTCTTCCTCAGGATCAACGTTTGAATTTGCTCGACTGCATTCTCATAGAGCCGGACCCTTCTGATAGGCTTCAATAATATCCCGGTCTCCCTCTCCAGGTTGTTGGGAAGGGAAGGTAGTAAAGAGGATTGAGATCGATGGGCGATGACTTCTCTCACAACAGCGTCTTGCCTTTGGGCTTCGATTCAGGGATTCAAACCAGGAAAGCATTCCCTATGTAGGGATGGAATGATCAAATGGTTTGACCAATTTTACCCATTCATAGTATTTCAAAAATGTTTTGTCAATAGAAAAAAAGTGATCATAAGGGGCCTGTCAAGAAGATAGGATCTATTAAGAATTAGGAATCGGAGAGGAGAATCATTTGCCAGCAGAAAACCATAACACGGTGACTGTTGGAGGTGATCCTTCCTCGTTCAGGGGAATAAAAATCCTTTTTCCGGGAGGTCATTATGGGAGAGAGCTGGGTTCCCTGTCAATCATGAATGCCGCTGGCAGTCGATCAAATTCCCTATTATGGTAAAATTAATGAAAATTCAAAGCGATTCCCAGGCTCAGGTGAGAGAAAGATTGGCTCGTAAAAATAAGGCGCTAGTTTTTCCATAGGGTCGGGCAGTTGCTAACTTTACCCGAATCTGATTCTATGCCTTCCGAACTGGGCTCTCCAATCAAGCTGGGCCGTGGAGGAAGGCTATGATTTGAGAGTGGGAAATCCTCATTTTTCAAAGAGAGGTGGGTTTTCCTATTAAAGGACTTCTTCCGAGACTGTCGAAAAAACCTAAACCGGGTTTTTTCGGACACGTAAATAATTGATTTTACTATATGTGAGTTTTCTAAAATCAGAACATTTGGGCTTTTCCGACAGTCTCTCCTGTACTCGTGATTTTAGATTCTGCCTTCAGAATGCAACAATCCAAATGCAAATCTTCAATTTGGGCTTGAAAACCGAGGCTATTTCTAAAGGCAATTTTCCCCTTGACTGCCTGGGAACAAACGATTATTTTTTAGCTGGTTGTTATCCCTCCATAGCTCAGTAAACCCATCAACCTAACCTTTAGCCTTCTGGGGGAGTAAAATGAGAAGGTGGATTTATTTGAAGATGGCTATGAAACCTCTAATGGAGTATTGATATGGTCTTGAAGGCCTTCATTAAATCCTAAATAAAGCCAATTCTTCTCTATTGTTGACTTCAAGTTGACCTGAAGCGCAATTTATGTCGGTGATAGCAGCGGACTCATTTTAAGATTTTCCCGGGAAAAGGGCTTATACGGAACCATATAATCAATCGTTCGGTACCTTTCCCCTTCGATGGTTGTATTTGAATTAGGGAAAACGTTACTCCTCGTTCCAGGAGGAACGATATGCTCGTTGATTCAGATGACGCCCAGACTCAAGGGTCCAGACCGAATTGGTTTCAGGCCACTTCGAAGTATGCCCAGCCGAGTTTCCGAAAAGCGATCGGCAACTTCTTGACACCTTTGTTCCATACTTAGCCCTGTGGATTCTGATGGTCTTCATGGTTCAACGAGGGTATTCCTATTGGATTCTCCTAGCGTTGATTATTACAGCGAGCGCCCTGCCCGTGCGCATCTTCATCTCCTTCCACGATTGCTGCCACAACTCTTTCTTTGCCTCGCAGCAGGCCAACAGGATTCTGGGCTATTTCTCAGGCATACTGATTTTCACGCCGTATGACAACTGGCGGCGTTACATCCAATTTCTTGCTTTTTACCAATCCATCAGACTTGATGTTTTATAAGACCTATGAGATTGTTTAGGTAGGAGAAAGGATAGGCCGTATGGAAATAAACCTACTTGCGATTGCGTCTAGATCGACCCAGGTCATGGCCGCCGGGATAAACCCTCAGGAAACCCCATGAAAATTGCCCTGGTCATCCCGAGGAACAGCGCGAAGGAAGATAAAAGCTTCTACGGCTACCGGTTCTTTTCCGAATTCCTCTTTTCCAAACGGCATTTCTCATACCTCCTTTCGATCCCCGTTCTGGCGTCCCTAACCCCTGCAGAACACGAGGTAAGGGTCTTCGATGAGAACATCGAAGAGATCGACTATGATTGGGGCGCAGACCTCGTGGGGATCACCGTGAGGACCATGTTCGCGCTGAGGGCCTACGAGATTGCAGGAAATTTCCGTAAGCGGGGAATTAAGACCGTGCTCGGAGGAATTCACCCATCCATGTGTCCCGAGGAGGCTTTGGAGCACTGCGATACCGTCGTAGTGGGAGAGGCCGAGGGGGTGTGGCCCACCCTCCTGAAAGATACCCAGGATGGTGGGCTCAAGCGGATATACACGAACCCCGGGAAGGTCGATCTCAAGACCTTCGGCTCCCCCCGCCGGTCGGCCCTGACGAAGGACAAGTATTTCGCGGATATCGTTCAGACCACAAAGGGTTGTCCATTTCACTGCGAGTTCTGCTCGGTTTACGCCTTTGACGGCAACCGGATCCGGCATAAGACCGTGGAACAGGTCGTGCAGGAGATTCTCGACCTCCAGGGGGCCGACACGAAAGTCAAGAAGAAATCCATTTTCTTCGCCGACGATAACATCATCGCCGACCGGAAATTCGCTCGGGGCCTTTTTACTGCCCTGAAGCCCTACAAACTCAACTGGTCCTGCCAGGCCTCCATCAACGTCTCCGAGGATGAGGAGATGCTCAAGCTCATGAAGGAATGCGGCTGCGGGGCCATCCTCATCGGGTTTGAATCCATATCCGAGCAGAACCTCACCCAGATGGAGAAGAACGTGAATTTGAAACTCAACTACCGGGAAGCCATCCGGAAGATCCAGTCCCACGGCATCCTCGTCCACAGCTCGTTCATTTTGGGTTACGATTTCGAGGAGCAGTCGGCCTTCGATGAGCTTGTCGATTTTATTGAGGAGATGAAGCTCCTGATGCCGTTGATCAACATCCTCACGCCGTTTCCCGGTACGAAGCTCTTCACCCGGCTCGAGAAAGAAGGGAGGATCCTCCACAGGGATTGGAGCCGGTACGACGCGAAGAACGTGGTCTTCCGCCCCGCCCTCCTCACCAGTGAGGAACTCGCCGAAGGGTACAGGAAGGTCATCCGGAGCGTTTATTCTTTCGACGCCATTTACAGGAAACTCAGCCACTATTGGAGTATCGACTTCTGGCGGCGTTCCAATGAAGTCGACCCGATACGATTTAGGTACCGCATCCTCTTTGCGGTGAGACTCTTTACCCTGCTCTTCTCCAGGAAATTTGGCAGGTCTCTGTTCATCCTCAGGATACTGCCGAAGGTATTTCAGAAGCAGGTAAGGATCTCGACGATCCTCACCCTCATGGCCTACAACGACTACGCCTACTCCGTGTAAGCCCGGCAGTTTCCATTTAGTTATTGGTTTTTTTATCCGAATATGGGGAAAGGGGACGTAGTGGAAAGCAGGCACTTTACATTTGAAAGGTTTCTTACTCGCTCCAGTGAGCAGATCGTTGTCAAAAGTTGTGTTACCTGCTGAGCCTGTCGAAAAAGGTATAAATCTTTGCGTTTAGTCCTTCTTTAATATTCCCTTCTTTGTTCTGATCAAAACACCCTTTCTATTTCCTCGTTGGTCAGAAAATCTTTATCCTCAAAGCTGATTTTGGTTCATGCAAGATTGGATCTATGGTAAAAAGGATCGGCGATAAATTGATTTTCACTTATATAGGATTGGAAAAAGCGATGGCCAAGTATAAACCGTACGATTATTCTCAGCGGGTAATGATTTCCGTATCCCTGGAAGACCAGCTGGCTCCAGGAACTCTGGAGTTTGCGATTCAGACGCTGGTCGAAGACCGCATGGACATGGCGGGGTTTGAGGATCGATACCAGAATGATGAGACGGGGCGGATGGCCTATGATCCCAAGATTCTCTTGAAGGTGGTATTACTGGGTTATGCCCGGGGTTTGGTTTCTTCGCGGAAGATGGAGCAGGCTTGCCGGGAGAATGTGACGTTTATGGCGTTGGCGTGTGGGCAGCGTCCGGATCACAGCACGATCGTGGCTTTTGTTTCCTCGATGCAGGATGAGATTGTACCTCTTTTTCGGGATGTTTTACTGGTTTGCGAAGATAGTGGTTTGCTGGGCGGGACGTTTTTTGCGTTGGACGGGTGCAAGCTTCCCTCGAATGCCTCCCAGGAGTGGAGTGGGAAGATCTCAGACTTGGTGCGGAAGAAAGAGAAGATGGAGGAGAGGGTTACGGAGCTTTTGAGGAGGCAGGTGGAAGTAGATCAGAAGGATAACGAAGATGAAAAGGATCAGGATATATTTAAGGGAGTGAATCGGACGAGGCAGATGGAGCGGTTGAAGGAGAAGGCCGAGCGCATTCGGCAGTTTTTAAAGGAGAATGGGGCCAAGATAGGGAGGACGGGAAAAGAGGTAAAGAGCAAGGTAACGGATAATGAGTCGGCGAATATGATGACGTCTCATGGGGTGGTGCAGGGATATAATGGGCAGGCGATGGTGGATGGGAAGTTTCAGGTGATTGTGCATGGGGAGGCGTTTGGGGAGGGGCAGGATCATTATCATGTATCGCCGATGGTGGAGGGGGCGAAGGAGAATTGGGAGGCGATTGGGCATGCGCAAGACTGCTTAGAGGGGAAGGTATGGGTAGCGGATAGTAATTATAGTAGTCCGGGGAATTTGGAGGCATGTCAGAAAGCGAAGTTGGATGCGTATATCCCGGACAATAATTTTCGGACGCGGGATCCGCGGTTGGCAACGCAGGAGAGGTGGAAGTTTCCCAGAAGGAAGCGATTGGGTTTGGACGATTTTCAGTATGGGGAAGATCGGGATGAGTATGTTTGTCCGAGTGGGAAGGTTTTGCATCGCATAGCTAAAAAAGCCATGGGGTATGGGGAGATTCGCCGGAGGTATGTTGCGAATCGAGAAGATTGTTTAAATTGTGATTTTCGGGCACGGTGTCTAATGGGGACGGAGATGGGAGGGGAAGAGTGAGGTATTCTTCCCGATAAAATTTGGATGATCGTTTCTTATAAGTTGGTGGCAAGGATTCGAATCCGAGGTTGCGGATTTCGGACATAGTTTTCCCGGAAGCTTTTGAAAGAGGCGTTTGGGGGATTGTTTTTTCAGGGGAAGGAGAGGGTTCATGAGGAGTCCAGGAAAGCATAGGTTGCGGAGGAAAGAGTGAGGGGCCTGCGGACGAGGATTCCTTTTTTGCACTTAGGGCAGGTTTTAAGGTCAATGCCGGTGAGGTGATAGAGGAGTTCCTGCCAGGTTTGGGGGTGGATTCCCTTTTCTCCCTGTTGTTTGGCCAGCGGCTGATGGTTTTCGCCTGTTGATTCCATCTGTAAGATTAGGGTTCGGGCTTTTTCCAGTTTAGTTTTGGCATTGCAGGGGGATAGAAGGCCATAGGGTCGGATTTTGACGAAGCCTGGGGGGAGCACGTGGAGGAGAAAACGGCGAATAAATTCCTCGGCTGGGATGGTCACCAGCCTGGGTTTTTCCGGATGGCTGTTATCGCGGGCGTAGAAGGTGACTTGGCCGTTTTGGCAGCTGACGAGACGGTGGTTAGAGATGGCCCCGCGGTGGGTATAGCGGCTTACATAGGTGTAGACTTGCTGGGGTCCTCCAAAGGGTTCTTTGGAATAGACCACCCATTTTTGACGCCTTAGTTTTTTGGTGAAGCGATGGAAGGTTGTTTCGTCTTTCCGGCTCTCCGTTTTTCCTCGGAATAAAAGTTTGCCTTCCCGGAAAATCTCTTGAAGAGAATCCAGAAACTTGCCTCGGACGATTTGGGAGAGGGCTTTGACGGGCACGAGGAAGTTGTGGGGAGTGGGAATCCAACGTTTTGCGGATAGATCCAGTCCCCCACCGGTAACCATGAGGTGGAGATGGGGGTGGAGCTGAAGGTCTTGATCCCAAGTGTGCAGGACGGCGGTGAAGCCTAACTGCGCTTGGAGTCGTGGATATCCCAGGGCCAACTTCTGAAGGGCTTGGGAGGCTGCCTGGAAGAAGAGATTGTATAAAACTTCTTTGTTTGGGAGGACCAGGGGATTCAGTTCATGGGGGAGGGTTATGACCACATGAAAGTAGTGGGTGGGGAGCAGCTTTTCCTTTCGTTTTTGGAGCCATTGGGCTTGGTTTAGACTTTGACATTTGGGGCAGTGGCGGTTGCGGCAGGAGTTATAAGAGATGCGGGTGAATCCGCAATCCTGGTCACACGTATCGACGTGTCCCCCTAACCCTGCGGTTCGGCAGCGGGTAATATCGGCCATGGCTTTGCGCTGCTCTGGGGAGATGGGATGGCGATTTTTGTATTCTTCTCCGTGGAGGTGAAAGATGTCCACTACCTCCAGCGGAGGCCGTTTCCTTGGTTCCCTGCCGGACTCCTGCATAACGGCCTACTGGGTTGCCGAGATGGGGCGGGGGCTTTCCAACTTCTGGATCAGGTCTAAGGGGCTGCGAGTAAGACTGAAGAGGCGGTCGGTGATGTGGGTATATCGTTGCGTGGTTTGGATGGAAGCATGACCAAGGAGGGCTTGGATCACGCGGATGTCGTAGCCGCTTTCTAAGAGGTGAGTGGCAAAGGAGCGCCGGAGGGTGTGCACCGTGGCTTTTTGGGATAAGCCGGCCTGGTGGACGATTTTCTTCATGACCTTGCGGACGGCAGCGGGGCAGAGAGGGGTGTGGGGTTTCTGGCCGGGGAAGAGATAGTCTCCTTTCCGACGGGCGGTTTTGTAATAGTCTCGGAGCAAGGCTAATACGGTTTGCCCGAGCAGGACATAACGATCTCTTTTTCCCTTTCCCAAGCGGACATGGATAAGCATCCGTTGGCTGTCAATGTCAGTGGGTTTAAGGGCGCAGACTTCGGAGATCCTCAGCCCGGCTCCATAGGCGGTGGCGAAGATGGCTCTGTACTTGGGGGATTTGATGGCCGCGAAGAGGGCGAGGATTTGGGGCATGGTAAGGACTTCGGGGAGGGTTTTGGGTCTCTTGGGGTAGGGGAGGTGTTCAACGACTCCGGGCTGCCGAAGGGTGATCCGGTACAGAAACTTGAGCGCCGACACGTACATCGTCTGAAGCCCTGGAGAGACTTTGCGTTCTTGGGTGAGATAGAGGAGGAATTGGCGCACTTCGGTTTCCCCCATCTCTGTGGGAGGGCGCATGAAATACTTGGCAAAGTCCCGGATGCATCTCAGGTAGGCTCGGGTAGTGTGTGGACTGTAGCGTCTGAGCAAGAGATCGGCCTTCATTTGGTCTTGTAGTTTTCCCATGGTTATCCTCCTTTTTAAAAAAGATTTTGAGGAAAACCTTACCGGGAAACTGATCTGTCTACGAGGGAAATCTTTCGGAGTTAATTTGAGGCAAAGACCAAAGGATGGGCTATCTTACAAAGAAGGATTTTTCTACACAACTTACAACTCGGAGACTACGCGCAGCGTTTAGTTCATGGTTTCCATATATTGAATCGGGATGCATGACTTCTTTCGGTAATCTTCGATCCCTAAAGCATCCCTTGACTCAACAGTAGGTGAAGTTGAGAGTCGGACATTAACCTAATTTGGCACTGTCTGTCAGGTCGAGTTTGGCCAGGACAATTAGCCCTCCATTGCATTTAACCCTAACCTTGAAGGTGGGTATATGGCTTAGTGGTCAGTGACCCCATTTCTGAAAAGCGATGGGGTTTTTTTGCTTTAAGATGGAAATAAACTATTACAAAGAGGAGGAAGGCAGGTGAAGAAATTCGTGCTTTACGGTCTGGCTATTTTCTTTTTGGTTGGATGTGGCTCATATTATATCCCCATCAGGGGTAACCTGGACGATTCAACAAAAAAAGGGCTACGTCAGTCTGCCACAACGGCCAATCTCGCAATTAATTTGGATAAGGGATTATCGGAAAAGTTTATTAAACAGAAATCCAAAGGAGCAACCTGCGGGCACGCTGAAACCCAAATTCCTTTTGGCCCTGCGCTGAAAGAAGCGATGGTCGAAGGCCTTTCAACGAGCTTCCCGAATATGATGTTGGTTGAGAAACCGGAAAAGCAAGAGGGTTCATATCTGATAAAAATTACCCCTGAAAAAATAGATATTGGGTTTGAATTCAGCGTGCACGGAGGCTGTGTGAGGTCAATGATGGATCAAGGGGAGATCACGCTTTCCCTCAAAACGGAAATTGTGGATCCAAAGGGGAAAAATATTTTTGATGAAACCTTTGATTATAAGGAAAGAGCAGAGGACCAGAATATCCCACCCGTAAGTCAAACCGGAGTTCTCAACACGTGTGTGAATAAAATCGTTTTGAAATATATGGGAGACTTGAAGAAATCCTTAAAAGAGATCATAAAAGCAGATTGAGGTTGAAAGGCGGGAAAGGGGTCGCGACCCGACAAGCCGGTAATTCTACCGGTTTCCCCCTGCTTGTTATGCAGGAGGCCACTTCTTACCTTTAAGGAATAGAAGAATACCAAGGTTTTTCTGAATAAACCGGGGAACCGAGAGGGCACCATTAATATTGCGAGAGAAGGAGGTTCGATATGGACGTTTACGAAGCGATCGAGAAGAGGAGGACGATTCGTATTTTCAAGAAGGGTGCTACGGAAGAGCAGTTGCGGAGAATTACTCTGGCAGGCTCGAAGGCACCTTCCGGCGGCAACCGTCAACCCTGGGAGTTCATCATTATCGACGATCCGAAGATCATCGATCAACTTGCGGAGATCAAGTACCAACTGAATCGAAAATTTACCCCGGGGTCGGGCGAGACGCAAAAGGATGTTGAAGACCGGGCGTTGAACCAGAAGAGATGGTTTAAGAATTCCAGCGTCGTCGGAGTCTGCACAACTTCAGGACAGTCTACCAATGGCTGGCTTGCTGTGGAAAACATGTCTTTGGCTGCGGTGACGGAGGGCCTTGGCAGCAACATCATTTCTTACTGGGCTGAAGAGAAAAAGGAAGTGGAAAAAATTATCGGCCTCCCGGATGGCTACGAACTTACCTGTCTCTTGAAATTCGGAGAACCGGGAGAAGAAGTCAAGCCACCGAAGAGGCGGCCCGAATTCAGTTGGTTGCATAAAAACAAGTTCTAATGGCCACCGAGATCACAGAGGACACAGAGGTAAACATAATGGAAATCAATGAAATCTAATTGAATTCTCATTCTGAATGAAGAAGTAGGGGAAATTCATGAATCGCCCCTACGAAATTGGTATCAATTGGGTGAAGGAGAAACGAGCGATGAAGATCTTTAAATCGGAAGAATATATCAGAATGAAAAACCCAACTCCCGGCATGCCCTACCGGCCAGAGATTCTCACCAAAGAACATCAGGCCAAAAATCTGGGAGGAATGTTCGGCCTCCTGGTTGCCGGTAGCCAGGTACCCTATCATTACCACAACCACCGCGAGTCGATCATCATCGCCATCAGCGGAAAGGCCACTGAAGTGATCGAGGGCCAAGAGATCCCGATCAAGGCGGGCGATGTGTTATTTATACCGGCAGGGGAGAAACATACCACCATCAACAGGTCCAATCAAGATTTTCGGTATCTCGAGTTCTTCACCTGTCCGCCCCTGACTGCTGATTTCGTCGAGGTGAAGTAGAAAGGGGGGGTGGGGGATTTGACGACTATTTCCTCTTCGGGACAGACTTCTTTCTCTTGCCAGCCGTCCCGGCTAACTGTTGATAAATTCTCATTACTACTGTGGCATCTTCTCGGTCCCAGCCATTGTAATGAGCCTTCAACAAAAGCTGTTGATACAATGCTCCTAGGGGTAACACGACACCCAATTGCTTTGCTGTTTCTAAGGAGAGGGCAAGATCCTTGTTCGCAATATAGACCTGGCCCTTGGGTGAGAAATCGCCCTTGAGCATATCCTTCCCGCGGGAAATGAGTAGATTGCTCGCAGCGGCGCCTGAGGTCATCACATCCAACAGGACGTTGGGATTAAGGCCAGCCTTAAGACCCAAGACCAATCCCTCTATGGCAGCAGCCATGTTGAGGTAAAGGGTATGGTTGATGACCAGCTTCAATGTGGCTCCAGTACCACTTTTCCCGACATAGACTGTTTTTTTACCGATTTGATCCAGAACGGGCTTGATCTTTTCAAAGATGGCTCTTTTCCCACCCGCCATGAAGATCATATTCCCCACCCTGGCCTGGGCCGAAGACCCAGAAATGGGAACATCCATCCACTCAATCCCTTCCTGCGCCAGTCTCTCTCCCAGGGCCCTGCTCTCCCAGGGAGGGGACGTACTGGTATCCACCACAATGCGGCCATTTTGAACACCCTCCATAACACCTTCCTTCCCTTCGACCGCCTTGAGTACCGCATTCCAAGTTGGAAGGGATAACATAATGAGGTCTGCCCCTTTTGCCGCTTCTCGGGGAGAATTCACGGCCATCAGGCCAAAGGGGACTAAATTGGACATCTGCTTCTTGATGACGTCAAAACCCGTCACTTCGTATCCTGCCTTCATCAGCAAGGTAGCAATGGGTGTTCCCATCAGCCCGAGGCCGATGACCGAAACTTTTTTTATTTTCATGGCATTTTCTCCTTCCTTTACGGGTCTGAAATTTTACTAATCCAAACGCACTAAATTTCTTTACAAGTCATTGCGAGCCCGGAGGGCGCGGCAATCTCGTCTTTATTGGGGTGCTTCGTCGCTCCACTCCTCGCAATGACAGGTTATTTAAGGCGTTTGTATTAGACTTTCAGATCCACTGATTTTCCTGTGCGAGCCGAGTCTATGGCCGCTCGAATCAAGGCGAGGGCCACCAGAGCCCCCTGTCCGTCGGTTTCTGGTTTTTTCCCTGTACGGATACAATCAGCAAACTCGTCAATCTCTTCGAGGATCGGATCGCCGATCGATAAAGGGACTGCCTCGGGTTTGTCCTTGCTCTTGTCGATGAGCTGGAGAAGGGTAAATTTGTCCACCACCGACCAGATCTTAAGGTATTCATCGAAAGGCAGATTGGGCAGAGAGACGGAGCACCGGAGAATCGCGTCCGTACCATAGACATACATCCAGTTTGTTCTCGGAGTCGCATAGGAAGACCCGAGATAGCCCAGAACACCCGAGGCAAATTGGAAAATCGTCATGGTCACGTCTTCAACCTGTGCCGGAATGCAGAGCTTATTGAAATAGGCGAAAACCTTTTCGATGGGCCCCAAAAAATGGTTCAGGGTATCTGCGTGATGAACTCCCATGGTCATGAGCGATCCTGCGGGGCATCCCGAATCGTCTCCGTACCAACGCCATTTGTCAGGAGTCAGTTCAAAACCAAATCTGGCAGAGAAATTGGATTCCACCATGACCGGCTTGCCGATCGCCCCTTTATCCATGAGTTCTTTCATCTTCCGAAATCCGGATAACCGACGCATATCGTGGCCAACGAAGAGGACTACTCCGGCATCCTGGCACGCTTTAACCATTTTTTTCCCATCTGCTAAGGTATTGGCAATGGGTTTGTCTACAAAGACGTGCTTCCCATTTTGAGCCGCCAACAAACCCTGCTCGGCGTGTACGGCATTGGGGGTCGTTAGAAGTACTCCGTCAACATCCTCTCTTTTGAGAACATCTTCATAGCTCTTCTCTTCGGCACATCCGTACTTTTTACTGTACCCCTTTCTCTTTTCCGGACTTCTGGAGAAGCAGGTCACCAGCTTTGCCTTTTTACTTCTTTTTACCGCATCGGCAATCACACCCGACCAACTCCCGACCCCGATGAGAGCGACCCCTACCTTGCCCTTTTTACTCATGAATACTTCCTCCTGAGTTATGAAGGCTTTTCTGAATTTATCAGAGATGGGAGATTTTTAACAGCCATTTTAGGAGTTGGTTCTATTTGCCAAATTGTTTTTATATCCTACTGTTTGGAGTCAGAAATTCATTCCATAATTCATAGCATCTCAGAAGGCTCGGGGGCCAGGGCGCTGCGCTTGGCATCCTGAGGCGCTGATTTCTCCGCCGAGGGGGCGGGAAGAAGCACCCCGCCTCCGGCGACGGAAAAAACTTGTATCTCTTCGAGGACTTCTTACCCAGCCGAGGCTGCCGGCGTGCATCACCCTGCCCCCCGAGCCACGTCACGGTGGGTACGAGTGTGTAAAGGCATTATGGATCAGCGAAAGAAATATTTACGACATTTATTTCTGACTCCAGGACACTACCGGAGATCACGATTTTCCTCTGTATTTCCCATCCACTCCAGCTCCAACTGGACAAATTCATTTTTTTTTGTTAGAAAATGTTGTCTCATATTTTCAATCCCCAGGAGAAAGGGAAATAGAAGATGGGATATTATCATCAAAGGGAAGATTTTCCGGAGACCTATCCAGGCCATGGAAAGCGCCCCTGAGCTATTCACCCGTCGGGGCGCTGGGGGAGATGACCAGGAAGCAGGGGTCGATATTGCGGATGAAGGAAGCAAGTGGGCTGGGAAACAATCGAAAGAATAATTGGAATAAAATCGAGATGATGGTTCCGAAGGGAAGAGGAGGAGAAAAGAAAATGGCCAGAATGAGAGTCATGATTGTGATCGGAAGCCCCCGAAAGAAGGGGAATAGCTCGATCCTGGCGCAGCGGGTCGCTGCCGGCGCCAAAGCGAGTGGAGCGGTAGTCGAGACCTTTTACCTCCAGGATATGGATATCAGACCCTGCACGGCCTGTGATGCTTGCCGGAAGAAAGCGGACATCGATTGCGTCCTGGACGACGACATGACGAAGTTGTACCCAAAGCTCAGAAGCGCCGATGCCATCGTGATAGCCAGCCCCATCTACTGGTTTACCGTTTCCGCCCAAACGAAATTATTCATGGACCGCTGGTATGCTCTGGGAAGCGATGAAGGGTATGAATTGGCGGGGAAACGGTTTGGTATCGTTCTGACGTACGCGGATGCGGACCCCTTTGTCTCGGGCGCGGTCAACGCCCTGCGCACTTTCCAGGATGCCATCCGTTTCATCGGAGCGGAAATCGTGGGTATGGTCTATGGAAGTGCCTGGAAGGCGGGGGAGATCCTGCGCAATCGGCAGGCGATGAAAGAAGCTTACGAACTGGGTAAGAAGCTGGCGAAGCCCTAAGATGTATTTGAGACTTTTAAGCTAAAACTTTGGAATCGTTGATGATGAAGATCTTCATCCAGGCCCTCTTTATCCTGGGAAGTCTTGTTCTAAGCATTTTTGCTTGCTTGGCCGGACCCCTCGAGCCCTCGCCCCTGGCAACAGTAAAGGTGGAATTGTTGCCTGTATACGCGGAAACTTCCGTTTCGAGCGGCATGGTGAAGCTTTTAAAAAAGGGAAATGTCGTCAGGGTGCAATCTGAAATTATGATTTCAGATGCCAAATGGTGCAGCATTGCGGAAGGCCGCCAGACAGCCAGGTTGGGCTTTGTGATTTGTGAAGCACTGGAGTATTCCAAACCGCAGCCGACGGTCATCCCGGAGGCAAAGAAGGGACCTTCAGTCCCCCTCAGGGCCAAAGAGGCTCAGCCATCCACTCTGCCCAGAGCTTCTAAACCCCAAACGGGTGCCCAGAATCCCCCTTCTCTTGGGAAATTCTTGTATGCCCTATGGCGGGCGGATACTGCTGAGGTCAAAGATTTACTGAAGAAGGGAGCCGATCCAAACGCCCAAACCATTGATGGGGGGAGGCCGCTGTTGATTGCTGCAAAATTGAAAAACTCTGACTTAATCAGACTCTTAATTGAGAACGGCGCCGATGTTAACGGGAGGGATAAAAACGGGATGACCCCTTTGATGGCTGCGGCGTCAATGGGGCAGGCAAAAAACGTCGAAGTTTTGATCGGTGCGGGCACCGATTTAAATGCCATGGATAACAATAGGATTACCGCATTGATGTGGGCGAGCCTGAAAGGGTTTCCAGAGGTCGTTAAAATTTTGTTGGCCCGTGGTGCGGATGTGCATGCGAAAACAAAAGAAGGCCTGACGGCCTGGGTATTGTCGAAGAGAATCATAGCGGATATTCATAGACAACTCACCGAGGATCAAAAAGCAAAGAACAAAGCAGCTTTATCCGAGCATCGGAAAAATCTCACCAAGCATGAAAAAGTTTTTCGATTGCTTGAAGAGGCGGGTGGCAGAGGACCCAGGTGATTAAGTCCCGGCCCGAGACTTTTTAGAAGGAATGGGGTATGAAAGATAAGAAGATGACCAAAGGTGAAAAGAAAAACACCCAGGCCGGGCATGGTTTCTTAAAGAGGATTTATGAACTGGGGGCTAAAAAGGCCAAAATCATTTCCCCTGCCGATGTGGAAACGGGGGACTGGGTGCGCTGGAAATGTCAGTTTGGTTGCGGGGGGTACGGCTCCAGTTTGATGTGTCCTCCCTATACTCCCAAACCGGAAGAGACCCGCAGAATGCTAAATGGTTACAAACGGGCGATTCTATTTGAGACCGGGTCAGGAGATACCAAAGAGATCGCTGCCCGAATGGAGCGGGAAATCTTCTTGTGGGGGTTTTACCGGGCTTTGGGCCTTGGAGCCGGGCCGTGCAGTCTTTGCCGTTCGTGCTCCTTCGATGAAGGCTGCCGTCATCCGGACGATGCCCGACCTTCCATGGAAGCCTGCGGGATCGATGTGTTTGCGACTGCCCGGAAGCATGGGTTTACGATCCATGTGGTCAGAAGCTACGAAGACCCGCAGCATTATTTTGGGCTGGTGTTAATTGAATAGAATAGGATCCCCAATCTATAATGAGAAACCCGAAGCCTTAGACTTTGGACTCGCTACTTAAGAATATTTTTCAAACTCCACTGGCGGCTTAGGCCATAATCTTTCTGGCTGTTTCCTCGGCCAGCTCCATGGCCTCCCGGCGTGCTTCCACATCTCCCGGATTCCGTACCCCACAGACTCTGATCAGATGGGTGTCGGTAAATCCGTACCGTTTGAAGAAGCGTTCATTCCTGGAGAAGACGTCGGCATAAAGCTTTTCGTCCGGTTGTCCCTGGGTTTGAATAAAGACAAGCTTCTTGCCCGGTGAGAGGCGGCTGGGCTTGGGATGGTCCATGAAATTCGGTACCAGGTAGGAGTACGTACGGTCAATAAAAGCCTTGATCTGGCTGGAGACATCGCCGTAATAGGTGGGGGTGGTCATGACCAGAACATCGGCTTCCCGGATGCTGTCCAGCACTTCGGCCAAATCATCCTGGAGCGCACACTTATCCAGTTTGGTCTTGCAGGCCATGCAGGACTGGCAGCCCCGGTAATTGAGATTGTTCAGTTCAAAAGTCTCAACCTTGGCCCCGAGTTTCTCGGCGGTATCACAAAAACGTTTCGCTAAGGCAGCGCTGTTTCCTTTCGTCCTGGGACTTCCCAGCAGGCAGATCATTCTCATCGTATCTCCTCCTGTTCTTCTCCGATTTCTGGATCCAAATTTCTCCGGCCTTTTATCCATATTAAGGGGGGAAGCAGACAAAAAACAAGTGAAACCTTTGTTGAAATCTTTCTCCCCAACCGCTTGGAAAAAGCTA
>Ga0315295_10001947_pt1 | contig 17595 bp, 13 predicted proteins | sample YL17G14_0_MG_FD_204453 | JGI IMG/M metagenome (GOLD analysis project Ga0315295, IMG submission 204453) | Sediment microbial communities from Yellowstone Lake, YNP, Wyoming, USA - YL17G14_0 | ecosystem: Environmental > Aquatic > Freshwater > Lake > Sediment | place: USA: Wyoming | collected... | reverse complement strand
ATCGGCAAGGTCTTCAACATCACCCGCGAGCGCATCCGCCAGATCGAGGCCCGGGCCCTGAAGAAGCTGAAGGAATCGGGCAAGGGGGACACCCTGAAGGAATTCTTCGGCTACGAGAAAGAACTCAGCCGCAATTAAACTTTATCTTTATCTCGGATGTTTTTAAGGCCCCGGAATTAAAATCCGGGGCCTTTTTTGATGGTAATTTTTAAAAAGTCTATCGTCTTCCGGAATTTGAAAAAGACCTGAAAAAACTAAGCCGGAAACATAAAAGTCTCGAAGGAGATTTAATAAGATTTATTAATGCATCCTTAAAACATTTCCATGAATTAAAAAAAGAGCCAATAGATATTTGCCAAATACCTGGATTATCAATTGAATATCCTAAAATTTATAAAGCCAGAAGGTTTTCTTGCGCTTATTTGAAGGGTACCGGAGGGCACTCTCGCCTCAGAGTGATCTATACCTATTTTGAGCGTGAGAATAAAATCGACCTGATAGAAATATACTTCAAAGGGAATAAGGAAGACGAGGATAAAGACCGGTTAAAAGGGAATGCTTTCCTCTAGTTTCGTAGCTCACAAAAAGGAACCAACCAAATCCAGTATCCCATTCACCATTAATGGAAACAGTCCTGCCTGGACCCAAGGGAGATAATCAGTAACAAGACAGTTCGAAATCTTGTTTAATGCATAATTATCTGCCAATACCCATTCATCCTCTTCCGGGGAGCAGGCAACCGGAAGATTTCCCAAGTTAACCATGAGGGCGCCATTCAAGGTCGGATCTCTCAGGGCAAAATAGATTAGAATATCCGTAGGAATTAAGGAAGGACTGAGTAGGGGAGAAACGGAATCTGCCGGAATTTCAAATTTTGTTCCGACAAAGTGGGGGCTATCTCCCTGTTTATAATAGCTTGGATAAGGCGGATCACCGCATATTTGGTAGGTTTTACACTGGGCCGGAATATCTCTTAACTCAACCTCATAGGGAAATACCGGCTTGGCCCCCCCGGTATCACAGGAGATGGGGTTATGGTTGGCATCCTCACAGTAGTAATCAAAAAATGCTCCCACCGGCAAACCAATAATCTGGACAACAGATATCTGGAGGACATTGGGAAGGGGCTGAAGCCCAAGGTTTTCAAGCATCGGGTTAAGGCTCTGGAGTTGAATGTTTAACAGTTGACTGATATCACCACCCGTCATCTCTTCCAAAGAACCAAGCGAATTAACCAAGATATTTACAATCATCCCCGTAAAATTAACAATCATCTCGTTGGTAAAATCCAGGTCGACCGAGGCCCCAATCGCAGTTAGGTGTAAGGATCCATTTGTCCGCAAAAGGTCACCGTTACTGATTTTTCCATTTCCATCTTTATCAATTAAACAAAATACATCTGCGCAACCAGCGGCGCTTGTGGCTGCGGTCTCAGAAAGGTCACCGCTAATATTTCCGAAACTGCGGATCAAATCCAAAGATTTGGTCATTACCTCCGTCGTGTATGAATCCCAGCGAGAGCTTTTCGTCAGAAAATTGGGATTTTCCTCAAAAAACCATCCAAATCCTCTGACCGTCCCGAGAAGATCTGCCCCCTTTAATCCCTTCAGAAGCGATAAGAGATCATTAAGATGATTCATTAATAAATCGACATTGAGAGATAATTCGTGGGCTCGCAGATATTTTAGCATTAATATTACCGAATCAGACATGAGCCCTAAGCTCCGGGCTGGAAATTTGCCCGCCTTTCCGTTGAGAAGGATCTGGAAGAAAAATCCCGTTCCTTCTTCCCCGAGAATCAAGGGAAATCTTTCTATCTCAATTGACCAATTATTCTTGAGGCAATCTATGCTCTTGGCTTTTATGGTTTCCAACCTATCAATAAATGGCTGGAGTATTGTGTCGAGCACGTTCAAGGGATTCATCTCTTGTTGGGGCTGGTAGGACGTGATTCCAAGAACGTCAGTTAACATTGGAATGTATAGGTTTATCTCACCGATGATATTTTGCAGCTCAGCCAGCATAATCCCGTACTGAGCAGAGCCATATTCGGCTGCTTCTGGTCCAATCGCGTAAAAATAAGTTTCTGCCTTATACCAATCGTTTTCCTGTAAGCATTTAATCCCGATGACAAGTTTTTGCTCAGAGGTGATCTCACCGCAGGGACAATCATCAAGAACTTTTGAATAATTATTGGTGTTAATAGCAATTTGACATTTCTTGGTTATGCTTTGGTTATTGCCATCGTCTCCACAGGAGGAGAGAGGAAGAATTGCCAGGGCTGTGGCTACGAAAAGGCCTACCGCTCTTATTCTTTCTCTTTTCATCTTCGTCCTCTTTACCGATTGTAGGGGCAAACTCTGCCTAGCGTATAGCTTCTTAGTGTCCCAGCGTTCCAGAATCTCAAATCCCGAGGAAAGAGTCTTTTGCACAAACTTATTTTTTAAAAAGGCCTGTTGACTTCATCAGGTTAAGCTTTTTTATACTAATCCACTTTTTGAAACCCTGTCAATCGGTTTTTTGGCCGGATTTTCCCCTGGGAGATGAGGCGATCAAAATATTCAACCGCGTGCCGGACCTCGCAGTTGAGTTTGCCGGCGTATTCTTCCTTGAAAGTGCTGGTGCACCCGGCCCAGGAGGTGATGATAGTTTTTACCCCCAGGCGGTTGAAGATCTCGATGTTTTGATCCCGGTACTTTTCCAAGCCTCTCCGGTCGCCGATCCGGCAGTCCATTATCCGGGCCATCGCCGACAAATCCCGGACCATCCGGGTCCCGGTGCACATGGGCGACACTTTGATTAAATTTAACCGCGCCGTAGAGTTGCTTTCCCGCGAGCTTGGCCGCGATCCCTCCCTGAAGGAAATCGGGGAACGCCTGGGGATGCCGGATGACCGGGTGGCGGAGATTCTCAAGCTGAACCGGGAGCCGGTTTCCCTGGAAAGCCCGATCGGGGACGAGGAAGACACCCTGGGCTCGGTCCTGGCCGACGAGCGAACCGAGGCCCCCATTGACCTGGCCGCGAAAATGAACCTTTCCGACCGCACCCGCGAGGCGCTTTCCACCCTCTCTCCCCGGGAGGAGAAGATTTTGCGGATGCGGTTCGGCATCGAGGAGAACAACGAGTACACCCTCGAGGAAATCGGCAAGGTCTTCAACATCACCCGCGAGCGCATCCGCCAGATCGAGGCCCGGGCCCTGAAGAAGCTGAAGGAATCGGGCAAGGGGGACACCCTGAAGGAATTCTTCGGCCATGAGGAAGACACCGTCCGGAATTAAGCGAAAATTATTACGGGTATTTTTCGGGGCCCCGATTTATTTTTTATCTATTATTTCCTGCAAATCCTGTCATTGCGAGTCTCGCCGGCAGGCGGGACGCGGCAATCTTATTTCCTAATGTTTTGTAGTTGCCCGATTTATCGGGCGCTTTTTTAAAACCGCCGATGAATCGGCAGACTACAAACAAATCCGCACGCGTGCCCCATCAAAGGCGGAGAGGGAAGCCTGACCGAGCCGTCCGCTCGGGTCGGCCAGTGGGGACGAAGGAGAGGGCAAACATTGTGTTTTGGAAACTGGTTCCAACAAAATGCTTTGTAATATATTCCAACAATCTATTGACAGATTATCTTACATAGGTTACTATTAATTTGTTACTAGAATAAAACCCTAGGGCAAGGAGGGAAAAATGGTCGAAGATAGGAAGCCGGCAAAACTTGCCGGGAGGGTAAAGGAATTACGGGAAAGAACGGGGATCAGTCAGGAAAAATTGGCAGATTTGCTAAAGGTCTCTCGTCCGACAATTTCCCAGATTGAGAGCGGACAAAGGAAGATTTCGGCCAATGAGTTGGTAAAACTCTCTAATATTTTTCACGTTTCGATTGAAAACTTCCTGGATCCTGGAAGAGACCCGAAGGTCGTTTTCGGAAAGAAAGAAAAAACCATCAAGCCGAAACTGGAATTCAGAATAAGCGTTCCGCAAAAGAACCTGGAGAAATTCAAGGAGGTTTTACTTTATATCCTGAATAAAGTTGGTTCCAAGCCGAATATCGGAGAAACCGTGATCTATAAACTCCTTTATTTTATTGATTTTAATTTTTATGAGAAATATGAAGAACAATTGATCGGAGCGACTTATATAAAAAATAAATTCGGCCCGACCCCGATAGAATTTAAAAAGGTATTAGATAAAATGCTAAAAGACAAAGAGATCGAACAGGTTAAAAGCCAATACTTTGAATTTCCCCAAACAAAATATCTTCCTTTGAGGATACCTAATCTTTCAAAACTAAAAGCAAACGAGGTTGAAGTAATCGACGGTGTTCTAAGCCGTCTTTCCGACATGAACGCGACTCAGATAAGTGATTATTCTCATAAGGATATTCCATTCTTAACCACTGAGGATGGAAAATCGATTAAATATGAAGCAGTTTTCTATCGTACGCCCACATATTCAGTGAGAGAATATGATGAGGATGACGATTAAAATCGATTTTCTTCCAGAGTTTGAGAAAGATCTTAAGCGGCTTAAGAAGAAATATTGGTCTCTCGACGGAGATATTGAAAATTTAATTAATAGCTCAATAAGACCTTATCATGAAAAAAATGAAGAGCCGGTAGGGATTTTCCAAATTCCTGGACTGCATACTGAATATCCAAAAATTTATAAAGCCAAGAAATTCGCTTGTGAGTGCATGAAAGGCTCCGGAGTACAGTCAGGTTTTAGAGTAATCTATGCTTATTTTGAACGGGAAAACAAAATAGAATTTATCGAATTATATTATAAGGGTGAAAAGGATAATGAGGATAAAAAGCGAATACGTGAATATCGCAAAAGCATTGTCCCTTAATATTCATTTCAAATTTCTTCCCTTAATCTGAATGTTATAATATCATTTGTTCATAATGAGGCATCATAATTCCTCGGCCAACCACATGTTTTGCGTTAAATACAATATCCAAAAATCTTTGATTGTTGTCTTTTTATTTATTTTCTGCCTATTCCCGACCAGCAATTTAACGGCCCAGCCTCAGAAGGAAGCCAAGGAAAATGAGGTTCATCGGGTCCAAAATTACATTGCCGTGATGGATCTTAATTTAGGGAAAGGAGTCAATCCAGAACTTAGAATTTTGCTTACGAATGGTTTAATGGATGAACTTGTTGGGATTGGCAGATATACGGTTATTGACCGGGCGAATAGGAACAAAATTCTTAAAGAGCAGGGATTCCAATTGTCGGATGCTTGTGATGATGAGTGCCGTGTCCAGGTTGGACGGCTCCTTGGTGTAGGGAAAATCGTGACCGGGAGCATTACCAAGATTGAAAATACTTATTTTGGGATGGTCCAGCTTATAAACGTTGAGACCGGCAAAATTGAATCTTCGGCTAAAGAACAATGTGAATGCAGTCCCATTGAACTTTTAAAATTGATTAGGGTCTTGGCGGGAAAATTAATGGGTCTTCCAATGGCCTTTGCCCAGTATGAGCAAAAAAGAAACACGCCCTACATGCCGGGAAAACCAACGCCAAGTGAAGTTGAAAATAAAGGAGGCCTTTACATAAAAACTGATCCCATTGGTGCCGAGGTGACCTTGAACGAACAGCGGGTTGGGGAAACGCCCTTAACTTTAGCCAATCTAACGACGGGGAATTACCGGATTGAGGTCCGGAAAGGTGATTATTTTGGTCGAATGGATGTTGATGTAGTTGCCGATCAATTCTCTACCATCTCTATTCCAATGGAATTATTAAAAGCCAGTTTAACGGTGATCACCGAGCCCCCTGAAGCTCAAATCTTTTTAGATGGGCAGGAAGTCGGACGATCTCCAATAACCTTGACCGGCGTCGCTGTGGGCGAACATCGGATTGAAGCTCAAAAACAGGGGTATGTGAAGACCGGCGAGGATGTTTCTGTTGCTAAAAATGAAGAGATGATAACGATCAGTTTAGTCAAAGGAGGATTGATAAAAATCAATTCCGATCCTAACGATGCTCAGGTTGAAATCGAAGGGAAAAATATTGGTTCAACTCCAAAGGAATATTTGGTTCCCCCTGGCAATTATCGAGTGGGGATTACCAAGACCGATTACCAATCTTTTGAGTCTCGGGTACAGATAAATGCTGGTGAAGAAAAAACTGTTCAAGCCACGCTCGTCCCGAATTTTGGATTTTTAAATATTTCTTCTAATCCATCAAGGATGAATGTTTTAGTAAATGGTAAATCGATCGGGAAAACTCCGATAAAAAAAGGGAAAATACCTTTAGGAAAAAATAAGATTGAAGTCCAGGGAAATAATTGCTTTTCAACTTTTACTGACGATATAGAAACTGGCCCAGGAGAGGAAAAAAAGTTGGAAGCGGTTTTGAATTACAAACCAGAGTATTTATCTTTAGTCAAAAGCAAGCATAAAACGGCAAATGTTGTCTCGGTATCGGGCTTGGGTCTTGCCGCAGTGGGTTCAGGGCTGACGGTTTTTTTCCAACTCTGGTCTGATTCGGCTTACGATAATTATAAAAAATCTGAAGTTCAAAGTGATATTAATCGCTACCGGGACGATTCTAATTTTAGACAGAATCTTTCTTATGTGGGTTTAGGGGTGATAGGGGCGGGGTTGGTGACTGCTGCGATTTCTTTTCTGGCCCGGCCTGAAATTCCCAAAAATATTAGGCAAGGAAGCCCAACTAATGATAATCAGCAGTTTTCTAATTCTGTCTTCCAGTCTAATTTTCAGGCTTTTATTTTCCCCAGCGGTTTAGGAATGGAATTAAAATTTTAATGGCTTATAAATCGGCAAAATATATTCTACTTTTCATTTTTTCCTCTTTTTTAATCTCATGCGGTCATGAGTGGAATAACCCATGCGACCAAAGCAGTCCATCCTATTCGGAAAGTGAATGCAATATCCAACAGCGTGGTTGTCCCGATGATTGTTTGCCTGCTGGTTCCCGTCAATGTTCGGGGAATGGGTATCAGGTTTGCGGGAATACGGACGAGGACGAATGCCTCGAATGGGGAACGGTGACGGCGTGCGGGACGGATGAAACCTGTAGTAATGGGCGGTGTCTTACTCCTCCGAGCACCCCCTCGAATCTTAACAGTTCGGTAGTTTCTTCTTCCCAGATCAGTCTTTCCTGGACGGATAATTCCAATAATGAGGATGGCTTCAAGATCGAGAGAAAAATAGGATCGGGGGGAACATATGCCCAAGCCGTGACGGTTGAGACTGAAATTACCAACTACTTGGATACCGGACTTACCTGCGGGACAACCTATTATTATCGGATTCGGGCTTATAACGGAGCGGGGGATTCAAGCTATTCCAGCGAAGTTAACACCACTACAGGGGTTTGCCCCCCTTCAAATCTCCAGGCTATCGTAGTTTCTTCTTCTCAAATTAATCTTTCTTGGACTGATAATTCAAATGATGAAAATGGGTTCAATGTGGAGCGGAAAACCGGCGCGGGAGGGACTTACAGCGTGGTTTATACGGCCCCTCCAAATACGACGACCTGGTCCGACACCGGCTTGAGTGCAGGTACTACTTATTGCTACAGGGTTTATGCTATTAGCTCTTTTGGGAATTCAGATTATTCCAATGAGGTTAATGCGGTTGGTTCAGATAAATGGAATTTAATCTCTCTTACAGGTAATCCTTCAGCAAGAGAATATCATACCGCCGTCTGGACCGGGACGGAAATGATTATCTGGGGAGGACACGCTGGTTCTTCCCGTCTTAACACCGGTGATAGATATAATCCGTCCACCGATTCCTGGACCCCTACCAGTACCGGTGCGAATGTACCTTCAGACAGGTGGTTTCATACTGCTGTTTGGACGGGATCAGAAATGATCATCTGGGGAGGAAGAAATCCAACCACCAATACCGGCGGTAAATATAACCCAGCCACCGATTCCTGGACTCCCACTTGCACCGAAGCGAATGTGCCGACAGGAAGGATGGAGCATATTGCTGTTTGGACGGGATCAGAAATGATTGTCTGGGGAGGAAAGGAAGATATTAATTATGAAGTCGGTATTAATACTGGGGGAAGATATAATCCCTCCACCGATTCCTGGCTCCCCACCAGTACCGGAGCGAATGTGCCTGCAGGAAGAATTATCCCTACCGCCGTCTGGACCGGGACGGAAATGATTATCTGGGGTGGATATAATGATTCTTTTTCACTTTTAAATACTGGGGGAAGATATAATCCCTCCACCGATTCTTGGATCCCCACCAGTACCGGCATAAATATACCTGTAGGAAGGTGGTTTCATACTGCCGTCTGGACTGGGACGGAAATGATTGTCTGGGGAGGACAAGAAGTGCCCCCTTTAGATATAAATACGGGGAGCAAATATAATCCGTCTACCAATTCCTGGACCCCTACCAGCACTAGCGGAAACATACCTTCAGCAAGGCACGGTCATACCGCGGTCTGGACCGGCAAAGAGATGATTATTTGGGGAGCAGCTGGCAATACAGGAGGTAAATATAATCCAAGTACCGATTCCTGGACTCCCACTAGCACCGGAGCGAATGTACCGACAGGAAGGACTTACCATACTGCAGTTTGGACTGGCTCGGAAATGATTATTTGGGGTGGAACAGTTAGTTCTTCAGCAACTAATTCTGGGGGTAGGTATAGTCCGTAATCCTAAAAATTGAATATGGAGGAACCAAAAATTAACGATGATGTGGATATTGCAGATAAAATCAGATACAAGGCGGCACTGAATAGGAACTTAAATGAAGTCGGTAGGGCTATTCTTGAAAGACGGGCAATGGTCGGTTTAGAAAATGCTGATACGTACCATGCCATGGATTTTATTAGGCTCTCATACGATGCCTTATTTTATGATATGACAGCTCATGCAATGAAGATTTTTGAGGATCATCCTCAGTCTGCATCTTTTTGGTATATAAAGCGTTGCAAAGAAAAGGAGATTGCAGCTTTTTTAAAAGAAAAAAACATTGATTTCTCTAAAATTGAAAATATCCTACCGTCACTAAAACATATTAGAGATAAAACACACTTCCATATAGACCGCGATGCCGTGAAAAACTCGAGAGAAATATGGAATGAAGCTAAAATAACAGGAAGACAATTAGAAGAAGTTATCGATTGTGCATTTATGATTTTAAATCACTTATGGATTCTTGAAACTGGCCAAGAATTTCCATTGCCTGAATATGATGGATCAGATGCTACGAGAATTGCTAAAATAAATAATGAAGAACAAAAAGCATGAAAAAAACACGGAGTAAGCTTTTTACCTTTAACCATGCTGCTTATATTCTAGGCGTACCTAAAAAGATTTTCCCAAAGCTTGTGAATGAGATAGGATGCGACGTAGCTCATGATGAATGGGAAACACCGTGCATCTTAATTGATGATCTAATCAGGCTTCACGATAATCCATTAGTAATCGCCGAGACAATTGCTGCGTTTCGAAATGAGGCAAAGCGCCGTCAGGAAGATAGTGCTTCGGGTGAAGACAAAATATTTCTACAAGATATCCAAACAAATCTAGCCGACTATCGAGTCGATATCGGTATTCTCGAAAACATCCATGCCAAATACTTACCGCGGTTTCGATCAGTTTTCGAAAATACGCCACTTATGGCTGCTTACTTGCTTTACGCAAGAGTGATTAATCTCCTCAATATGGGTTGCGCGGTTCTTGAAGCGGGTTATTGGAACGCAGGGCTCATTCTTCGGCAAATAGACGAAACGGTGGATCTTGCTGAATATTTTAGTTGCTCAGAACCTACACCTGAGTTGCAGTGTGATGTATTGCGGTGGTTTCGAGTGAACAGAACACCTCATCCTTCGGAAATTCGGAAAGCCACTGCAACCCTGGGAATCAGTGGGAAAGATTCCGAACGTCATCTTTACATCATGGATAAACTATATGATAAAAAATCGAAATTTGTGCATCCTGCATTTTTACCGATCAGGGAAACTCTTCGGATGAACTTCATGGATGACGCAGTTGCCGTAACAGGATTTGATTATGGCCCCTGTAGTTACCCAAGAAAATTATATGGGCTTACTCTTTTTTATAGATCCAGTATTTGGACCGCTACGCAAGGATTTGAATTCTGTTTTAAACGACAGATACCGCTCGATCTCGAAGATGCTAAATGTTTGCATGAAATAAACAGTAAGTTTGAGAATGAACTTGACGGTCTGTAATAAAAATTGACATTCTTCATTTAGGTGGAAGAAATCGCCGATCTGCTCTGTGAGGTGACGGAATGAACGAAAAACTGGTGAGATCTGGATTCCCACTTATGTGGAAATGACGTATGGGGAGATCCATGGATTCTAACTATGGTTCATCCCGCACTCTGATGCGGGAGGAATTCCCTTGCCAGGCGGCCAGACTTCGAACACAGGTTTAATGAGAATGACGGCGTTTAAATTGATGAAAAGTAGGGGAGCCATTCAGGATGAGTCCCTTCAGGATGAGTCCCTTCAGGATAAACCATTCCATTTATCCCGAGTGAAATCGAGGGGTTGGCTCCCCTCCCGGGCGGCTATTGAAAGCCGCCCCTACGAAACACGAAATATAATGGATTAAACTGGATTCCCGTTTTCACGGGAATGACAATATTTAGATTAATATTGTGATCGATAATAAATCTGAAAATTTATCACGGCGGGAATTGATCCGGGAAGGCTTGATCCTGGCCGGGGGGTTGGTGTTGGCCGGAGGCGGGGCGGGATGCGAGGGGAAAAAGGCCGGAAAAGAATACATCCGCCTGGCCTTCAACGAGAACCCGCTCGGTCCCTGCCCGAAGGCGCGGGAAGCCATGGAGGCGGAGCGGAATAAACCCCGCACCCTGACCGGCCTGAACCGCTACCCGGATTTTCTCCAGGGGGATCTTTTCAAAGCCATCGCCGAGTTTCATAACCTGGCGCCGGAAAACGTGGTGCCCGGCTGCGGGTCGAGCGAGATTTTCAACATCATCGCTTCCTGCTTCCTGACCGCCGGGGACGTTTTCCTGACCGCGGTCCCGACTTTCCGGCTTCCTTCGGAATACGCCGGCCTCTGGGGGGCGGAAATCAAGGAGGTCGAAAACAGGAACGATCACGGCATTGACTTGGATGCGCTGGCTTCCGAGGTAAATCAAGCCACCCGGGTTATTTTCCTCTGCAACCCCAATAATCCCACCGGCCTGGTGATTAAAAAGAATGATCTGGAAAATTTTCTGGCCTCGGCCTGGCAGAAAAACCCGGAAACGATCATCGTCATCGACGAGGCCTATGGCAATTATGTTGAGGACCCGGATTTCGTCTCCGGCCGGGATTACCTCGGGGAGGGGCCGCTGGTCGTGGTCCGCACCTTTTCACACGCCTACGGCCTGGCCGGGGCCCGGGCGGGATACGCCCTGGCGCCCCTGGAATTGGCCGACCTGATGGGAGGCCTGCGCACCCCCTCGCTCTCGGAGATGGGTTTCCACTGGAAGCTGGGGGCCAACTATAACCGGATCGCCTGGGCGGCGGCGATCGCCAGCCTGAAGGAGGGCGGGGAGCATTTAAATCGAACCCGGGAATTAAATCAGAAGATCAAAACTGTTTATTACCAGGCATTTTCCGAAATGGGTTGGGAATATATCCCTTCCGAAACCAATTTTATCCTGGTCAACGCTGGGATTCCCGGCGACCGACTGCAGGCCTACCTCTATGAGAGCGGCATCCTGGTGCAATCCGGGGCCGCCTTTCATTCGCGCTATGCCGACTGGATCAGGGTTTCCACCGGGACGGAGGAGGAAGGGCGGATATTTGCGGAGGCGCTGGGAAAATATAGCGCCGATTCCCCGGTCGCGGATAATGTCCCGAGGCTTTACTGGTGGGGGTATTGAAAAGCAGGGAGCATAGGGCAAGGGGCAAGGCGCCAAAAACACGTAGCCGCGGGCTTTAGCCCGCGAAATAAAGAGCAAGACGCAGAGAGTATAAAATAAATTGAAAACTAGAAACTCGAAACCCGCCTCCGGCCCTGTAGGGCCTACGGCCCGGAGGGAAACTCGAAACCTAGATCCCTGGGATCTTTTTCAAAACCAACTTCACCGCCGGGAAGGGGAGGCGCGGGCGGAGTTTTCCCGCCGGTCCTTTTTAAAAAGGCTGGGTCTGGCCGCCGGCGGAACCCTGGCCGTCTCCGCCCTGGGTTCCCGGATTATCCCTCTCCGGGAGGCCCGGGCGATCACCAACGACTCCTTTTATTTCGAGGGCTACCAGAGAATGTGTTATCACGAAAATCCCGTCGGTCCGTCCGCCTCGGCCTTGGAAGCGGTGCGGGAGGTAATTTCGGAAACGGGAAACATTAATCGCTACCCGGATTTTTCTTACGAGGATTTAACGACCGGGATCCTGAAATATAACCGCGCCGGCCCCGGCCTGGGGTTGGACAATATCAACCTGGGATGCGGTTCCTGGGAATCCCTGAACCAGCTTTGCGATACTTTTCTCACCCCCGGGTCAGCCTTTCTCACCGAGTGGCCGACTTATCATGTCATTATTGATCGGGCCCGGGTGGTCGGGGCCGAGATCATCAAGGTTCCCCACACCGAAAATCCCCACAAACCCGATCTTCCAGCGATGAAGCAGGCCCTGGAGGATAATCCCCATATTCGTCTTATTCATTTCAACAATATTAATAACCCGATTGGCAGCTTCCTGACCCGGTCGGAGTTTGACGGATTCGCCCAATATGTTTTTGCCCACCATCCCCAGGCGGTGATCGTGGCTGATGATTCGGATCCCGAATTCATGGACGCGAACGAAAAAAGCAGTTATCCCCGGTTTCTTGATTACGTGGAAAAGGGTCAAAACCTGGTGCAGGTTCAAACCTTCTCCCACAACTTCGCCCTGACCGGGCTCCGGGTCGGATATTCCATCGCCCCGCTCGAGCTGGCCAAAAAAATCTCCCCCCGGGCCATTTTCGCCGGCATCAGCCAGGCCGGTCTGGCCGCCGCCCTGGCCAGCCTGGATGACGCGAAAGCACAAACCCGGCGCAGTTATGAAAATAACCGGGACGGCCGGGAATATCTCTACGGGGAGTTCGACCGGCTGGGGCTGGCCTATCACCGCTCCCAGGGAAGTTACGTTATCTTCGACGTTCAGCGGGACGGGGTCACGTTTTTCACCCAGCTCCTGACCAAAAAAATCGTGCTCCGCCCCGGGGAGGAATGGGAGATGACCAACTGGATCCGGATCTGCCCGGGTCTCCCGGAGGAAAACGAACATTTTATCCGGGTTCTGGAAGAGTTGCTGGGCGGCCCGGCCGCAACCGCGGAGGAATACCTCGGCACCGTCGAAGGTCGGAAAGCGGCCCGGGTGGCCCTGAGCTTCGGGATTAATCCCTATCCCCGAAGGCTCTTTAAATAATCGAAAGTTAGTGAGTTGGTAAGTTGGATGGTTGGTAACCCGGATGAAATGGGTTTGCCGATTTAGTTGCTCCAAGTAGGGGAGCCATTCCATTGGCTCCCTTGTCGGGCGGCTGTAGAAAGCCGCCCCTACATAATTAAAACCAAGGATCTTGATCACTGTATAGTAATTATTGAGACACGACACTAGCTATTGCGTTGCCTCAGCAAGCTGAGGCAGTCCACAAAAGGCCCAATCAATTTAAATTCTTAGGGTTTTTTTAACCAGTTAAAAAGATAGGGATAGACTTCGCGGAAAGCGTCCGGCCCGAGGATAAGATCGAAGTGGCCATATTCCTTCTGATAGCGGTTGGCCCGCCCGAAGATGCGGATTTTCTTTTTCTCCGAAGAGATTGTCCGGTAAGCATAATCCGCCTGCCAGGGGGGGGCGAGATTGTCGAGCTGTCCGGAAAGAAAAAGAACCGGGGTCCGGATATTCTTCAGATTAATTAAAAAATTTCTTTTGCCATCCCGGGAGCTTAAGATTCCGGTTTCTACCCAGCGGGCCAGCTGTTTGGCCAGGCCGGGTGGGATGGGTTCGAAAACCGACTGGCAGACATCGGCTTCGGTTTTTTCATCCGTAATCGGGCCCCAGAAAAGCAGGTGGAAAAGCGTGCCGGGGGCGGCCGGCCAGGGGGTCTGGCAGGCCTTCTTGAGATCAATCAACTCGCTTTTGTCTCCTTCCCCCAGCCCTTGGGCTTTTTCCGCCCAGATCTTGACTGCCTGATTAACGGCCTGCGTTGAACCGGGGGAATTTATCAAGATGATTTTTTCAATGCCGGGATCAGGATTGGGTCTGGAAGACAAATACTCAAGCAGAATGGTTCCGCCCATTCCCAAACCTACCAGGTCAAGGTTTTCCTGCTTGGTTTCCGCTCCCACCCGGGCGAGGGCCTGGGGGAGGTCATAACGTAAAAGCTCGTCCAGGCTCCAATCCCGGTGAACTGCGTCGGCCCCGCGGAATTCGACCACCCAGACATCGCGCCCTTTTCGGGACAGGTAAGGGGCCAGTCCGCCGGAGGAGGGAAGATTAAAAATCAAGCGGTTGGTGCCGATTTCTGGAAATAAAACCACCGGGGGTTTCCGCGGATCCTTTCCCGGGTAATGATAAAGGGAGACCTGGGCCTGATCTTCGGTGGTGATAATAACCGGAGCCAGGGGTTCAACCCGGGAAAGATCGGCGTAACTGAAACCGCAAACCCCCAGGTAAGAGATCAGGATGAATTGAAGCAATCCCATCGGTGCGATATATTATCAATCGGCCATATGATAGGCAAGAAGGGCAAGGCCGCTAAAAGAAAAACGAATTTTTTTGGCTCATGGCAAATTGTTTTCCACTCATTAACGTCATTCCTGCGAAAGCAGGAATCCAGATTTTTATGTTTTATGTCACTTTTTCCTGGATCCCCGCTGGAGTTTATTCTGAGCACATTCGCTCCGCTCAGTGTAAACTTCGTCGAAGGACGGGGATGACAACAAAAAGCGCAAGAACAGCAAATGGAGAATAATGAAAACCACGCAAAAACCTCTCGGGTTTGAAGAAGCCCGGCAGATCATTTTGGAAAAGATAAATCCGCTCGGGCCGGAAAAAATAAATCTGATGGAAACCTTGGGCCGGGTCCTGGCCGAGGATATCATCGCCGGCCGGAACCTCCCGCCCTGGGACAACTCGGCCATGGACGGTTTCGCGGTCCGGGCCCGTGATCTCGAGAATGCCGGGGGGAAAAATCCCGTCGAGCTGAAGGTAATCGGTGATCTGCCCGCGGGGAAACAGTGGAAGGGGAAAGTCGCGGCGGGAGAAACCGTCCGGATTATGACCGGGGCCCCGATCCCGGCCGGGGCGGACGCGGTGGCCCGGGTGGAGATTACCCGGGAAATCAGCCGGGGGCGGATCCAGGCCCTGGCGCCGGTCCAGCCCGGCACCGATCTCCGTCGGGCCGGGGAGGATGTTTCCGCGGGGGATATGGTTTTAAAGGCCGGAACGGAAATCCGGCCGGCGGAAATCGGGCTCCTGGCGGCTTTGAACCAAGCCTCGGTTTCGGTTTACCGGAAACCCCGGGTTTCGATCCTGGCCACTGGAGACGAGCTTTCTCCAGTCGGGAAAACCGTTCGGAAGGATCGGATCATCTCTTCGAATTCATATTCCCTGGCCGCCCAGGTAACCGAGGCCGGAGGGATTCCCCAAAATCTGGGAATCGCCCGGGATAACCGGGAAGATATCCGCTCCCGGCTTTCCCGGGGCCTGCAAGCGGATATTGCCATCACCTCCGCCGGGGTTTCGGTGGGAGAATATGATTTTGTGAAGGAAGTTTATCGAAAACTGGGGGTGAAAATCGTTTTCCAGAGACTCAGCATCCGTCCCGGCCAACCCCTGGTGTTGGGAAGAAAAAATAAAAAAATGGTTTTTGGGCTTCCCGGCAACCCGGTTTCTTCCATGATCTGTTTTGAGGAATTTATCCGTCCCCTGATCCGCAAAATGAGCGGGGACCGGAATATCCATCGTCCGGAGATCCTGGCCCGGGCGGGTGAGTCCCTGGAAAAATCGGCCCGGTATACCATTTTTCTGCGCTGCCGGCTTTACCGGAGGAAAGGCGAGTGGTGGGCGGAAACCACCGGGCCGCAGGGCTCGGGAATCTTGAGTTCGATGGTCAAGGCTGACGGAATAATGATTTTCCCCGAGAATCAGGAAAGAATCGAAAAAGGGGACTTGGCCCGGGTCCAACTGCTTCGGGATGAAATGCTGGGGATCATTTAAAAGCAAGGAGCAGAGAACAAAGGTCAAAGTTCAAAGGTGAAAGGTCAAAGAGCAAAAAACAGGTAGCAGGTAACCGGTAACCGAAAAAAAGCAAAGAGCAGAGGACAAAGAGTAGAGAGATAAACGGTTCAATAGACCAACAGGAGGCCGGGCATCCTGCCCGGCAAAAAGCAACAAGCCATGAGCAACCAGGAAAAACCTAAATTTGATTTGAAAAGCCGTTTAACCTCGGTCCGCCTGGCCATATTTCTTTTCACCGTCATCGCCCTGGTTTCCATCCTCGGTACTTTTATTCCCCAGGGAAAAGAGCCGATGGAATATTTTTCCGCATACGGAGAACGGCTCGGTTTCTGGATCTTAAAATCAGGTCTGGCGAATATCTACCATTCACCGGTATTTATTCTCCTGCTTTTTCTCCTGTTTCTTAACCTGTTCAGCTGTCTGGTCACCCAGCTGCCGAATTTCCTGAGAAAATGGGAAACCCTGGGATCCCGGAACCGGTTGATCAAATCCGGCCCGCTTTTAACCCATGCCAGCATGATCCTGATCCTGCTGGGGGCCCTAGCGGGATTGGTTTTCAGTGACAGCGAGGATCTTAATCTCCAGGAAGGTGATGCCAAGCCGATCCTGGCTTCGCCTTTCAGCCTGAAACTGGAGAAGTTCCGCATAAATTATTACGACCGGGAGGAAACCCAGGTCTCCGATTTCCTCTGTGAGGTTTCCCTCTGGCAGGGCCCGGCCCGGATCGAGGACGCCACCATCAAGGTCAATCATCCCCTGAACCATCAGGGACGCCGGATTTACCTGGTGAGCTATCATGAAGTTCCCACCCTGGTCCGCAGGGCGGTTGTCCGGATCATCCCGCCCGGCCAGGAGCCCGGGGAAATGGGTTTGACTTTTGGCCGGCGGGAGAAGGTTCCCGGCCTGAACCTGGATCTGGAACTGAAGAAATACCTGGCCGATTTCCGGGTTGACCTGGAAACGGGTGAGTTTGTCACCGCCTCGATGGAGCCCAGGAATCCGGCCGTTTATCTCACGGCCTACCGGGGACAGGAAGAAATAGGGAAGGGATGGGTCTTTCTCAAACATCCCGGTCCTGTCCCCGGGAACACCCTCCCGCTGGCGATCCAATTCGTCGGCTACGAACCGGTTTCGCTGGTAAACCTCTACGTCAAAAAGGATCCGGGACTTCCCTTAATCTGGGCCGGGTTTATCCTGGGGACGATCGGGGTCTGCCTCGTCCTTTTCCGGCTGGGGCGAAAGCCGAAAGTTTAGCTTTCGGAGATGCTGCCGAAGTTACTAAATAGCCTTTGAAAATAATTAGGCTGGTTATTGCGAGCCCGAGCTTATCGAGGGCGTGGCTAACGATATATATATCAGGATTTGGGCGGCGAAGCTTAACTCTCGGCT
>Ga0315295_10001945_pt1 | contig 17613 bp, 14 predicted proteins | sample YL17G14_0_MG_FD_204453 | JGI IMG/M metagenome (GOLD analysis project Ga0315295, IMG submission 204453) | Sediment microbial communities from Yellowstone Lake, YNP, Wyoming, USA - YL17G14_0 | ecosystem: Environmental > Aquatic > Freshwater > Lake > Sediment | place: USA: Wyoming | collected... | reverse complement strand
ATCCCGACGGCGATGTGGTAGTGGAAGTCCCTCTGGAATCGCGGATCGGGGCAGTGCCCCGGCTGGCGGCGGAGGACGCGGCTCGCTTTGCGCCTATCTCCCAGTGGGTCGGGGAGGGGGCGCCCTATGCGTACGAACCTCTTTCCCGCAAGGACTATCTCCAACTACCGCCTGCGACGCTGGACGACAACATCAGTGACCAGGAGAGGATCTATCGTGAACTGCGCCGGCGTCGCGACCTTCCCATTATGCAGACCGGCCTGTCCATATTGAGGCAGATGCCGGGCTTGCTCCGCGCGGGCAACTGGCGGGTGACGGTCACTATGGGGCAGCGTGGGGGCACGGTAGAGGTCGTGCAGATCGAGCCTGGTGATACCTCGTCCCGCAACTACGGAGTGGCCGTGGACGTGGGCACGACCACGGTGGACGCGCACCTGGTGGACCTCGGTTCATCGGAGACTGTGGGCGCCCAGGCCAAGTACAACTCACAGATCAGCTATGGCGAAGACATCATCAGTCGCATCATGTACGCCAATACGGACGAGAAGCTGAACACTCTGCGGCAGTGTGTGGTGAACGACATCAACGATCTGATTACCGGCTTGACGGTAGAGACGAAGACGCGGCTTCAGGACATCTCGTACGTCATGTGCGCCGGCAACACTACCATGACCCATCTGCTGCTTGGGCTGGACGTGGCCAATATCCGCCGCGAGCCCTATGTCCCTTCGGCCTCATTCGCCCCCGTGATCCGGGCTGCCGAGGTGGGCATCAAGATCAATGCGCGGGGGTTGTTGGGGGTCGTGCCTTCGGTCGCCAGCTACGTTGGCGGCGACCTGGTGGCCGACGTGCTGGTCAGCGGCATGAACGATTCTGATGAGGTGTCGATTCTGGTCGACATGGGGACGAACGGGGAGATAGTGGCCGGCAACAGGGAGTGGCTTGCCTGCTGTTCGGCCTCGGCGGGTCCGGCCTTTGAGGGTGGTGGCATCACCTGCGGCATGCGGGCTACGCACGGCGCCATTGAGCACATCGCTTTTGGGGAACGCTGCCAGACCGCAGAGTGCGGTGTCATCGGCGGGGGCAAGCCGTTGGGGTTGTGCGGTTCGGGCTTGATCGACTTGGTGGCGGAGCTGCTTCGAATGGGGTGCATTGACCGGACCGGCCGTTTTGTCCCCGAGGTGTGCGGGGCGCGTTTGGGCCGGGATGGGGGACAGTCGGAATTCGTTGTCGTGCCGGGCAGCGGCACGGCGCTTGGGCGGGACATCGTCATTTCGGAGGCCGACATCGCCAGCTTCATTCGGGCTAAGGGTGCGATCTACACCGCGGCGGAGGCCTTGCTGCGACACACCGGCCTGGACTTCACCGACATTCGGCACGTGTATGTAGCCGGCGGGTTTGGCAACTACCTGGACGTGCGCAAGGCCATTCGGATCGGGTTGCTACCTGATTTGCCGCTCGACCGCTTTCAGTTCATCGGCAACGGTTCGCTTCAAGGCGCGAAGATGGCGTTGCTCTCGCGGCAGGCCTTCGACGTGATGGAGAAGCGGATCGCGCCGAACATGACCCACTTTGAGCTGAGCACCGACCCACAGTTCATGAACGAATACACCGGTTCGCTGTTCCTGCCCCACACTAACATCGAGAAGTTCCCGTCCGTTGAGAGGGAACAGCCGCGAATCGCTGTCCGTTGACGGGGTGGTTGAGTGATCGTTGGGGTTGCGGGAAAGGGTGGCGTCGGCAAGACGACGATTGCCGCTCTTCTCATACGTAGCCTGCTGGAGCGTGGGCTCAAGCCGCTGCTGGCGGTGGACGCGGACCCGAATAGCTGTCTGCACGAGAAGATCGGCGTCGAGGCCGGACGCTCGCTCGGCCAGATACGAGAGGAGAGCGTGCGCCTGAAACAGGAGGCGCCCACAGGTCTGGCCAAGCGCGACGTGCTGGAGATGGAAGTGCAGAGCGCAATTATTGAGGGCACGGGCTTTGATGTTCTAGCGATGGGTCGCCAGGAGGGCCCTGGGTGCTACTGCTACGTCAACAACCTGCTGCGCTCCTTCGTCGACGGCTTGGGCGGCGCCTACAAGGCGATCGTCATCGACAATGAGGCCGGGATGGAGCACCTGAGCCGTCGAACCAACGCCGGCGTGGATGTCATGCTGTTTGTCTGCGAGCCGACCCGCAGCAGCGCCCGCGCGGTAGCGAGGCTGAAGGAGCTGGCCCAGAGCCTCGATTTCAGGATCGGGGCCGAGTACGTGGTGGTGAACCGGGCGAACGGCGCGCTGGAGGCGGCGGTTCAGGCCGAGATCGAGGGAGTTGGCCTCGAGACGATCGGCTTCGTACCGGAGGATGAGGCCGTCCTTCGGTATGAGTCGCAAGACGAGTCTCTGCTGAAGCTGCCAGCGGATTCCGCGGCCGCGGCGGCCGTGGACCAAATCGTGAACAAGCTCATTGAGGGAGGAAGAAGCTGATGCCTCTGCCCGACGCAACAGAGAAATGGACGATGGCAATCAATGAGGTGGCGGTCGGCGCGGGGCCCGATGAGGGCGGGACGCGCACCTCGGTGGTGAGGGTTGGGGGTGAGAAAACCCTGCCCTACATGCATTTCGAGGGGCCGATGCCCAACCGAACGGTTGTCGCCATGGAGGTCTGGGATCGCGCCCCAACCGACTGGGCGCCGCCGCTGATGGAGGCGTTGGGCGATGTGGTCAACTCCCCGGCGGAGTGGGCGAAAGCGTGCGAGGAGAAGTTCGGGGCGGAGATGATCTGTCTCACGCTGAAAGGCACCCACCCGGACTTCGGCAATGCCTCCCCGGACGACGCCGCTGCCGTGGTGAAATCGGTGCTAGCGGCTACAGGCCTGCCGCTGATCATCTGGGGTGGCGGTCACGATGAGAAAGACAACCTCGTGCTGCCAAAGTGCGGCCAAGTCGCCGCGGGGGAGCGCTGCCTGATAGGCACCATCAAGGAGGACAACTACAAGACCCTGACAGCGTCCTGCCTTGCCGACAGGCACAACTTGATAGCAGAGAGCCCCATCGACATCAACATAGCCAAGCAGGTCAACATCCTGGCCTCGGACATGGGATTCCCGCCGGAGCGCATGGTGATATTCCCGGCTACAGGTGCTCTTGGCTACGGGATGGAGTACGTGTACTCGATCCAGGAGCGGGGTCGTCTGGCTGCGCTCGGCGGCGACAAGATGATGGCGATGCCGGTCATCTGCCAGGTGGGTCAGGAGGCGTGGCGGGCCAAAGAGGCGAAGGCGACGGCCGAGGAGTTCCCCCAGTGGGGCGATGAGCAGGAGCGAGGCACCCTGTGGGAGCTGACGACGGCGGTGAGCCTGCTCCAAGCCGGAGCCGACATCATGGTGATGCGACACCCGAAGGCGGTTGCTGCGCTCAAGGGCGTAATTGCGGAACTGATGAAGCCGTGATCCGTGTTGGCGGGTGGCCGGGGCGCGCTATCTATCAGCACCAAAGGCAAAGGAGAAGCCCATGATCGTCATCGGTGAGCGGATCAACGGCATGTTCAAGTCGATTGGTGATGCCATTGCCGCCAAGGACAAGAAGCCCATCCAGGACATGGCACTGAGGGAGATCGCGGCCGGCGCCGACGTGCTCGACATCAACGTCGGAACCAGAGTCCCCAAAGCGGAGCGGGCTGAGGTCATGAGGTGGATGGTGGAGGCGACGCGGGAGGTCACGGGCAGGCCGCTGAGCATCGACAGCCCGAACCTCGAAGTCGTGCGGGCTGGCCTCGAAGTCGCCTGCAAGAAAGGCCCTGCGATCATAAACTCGACCACCGCCGCCCAGGACCGCCTGGACGCCTTCATGCCCCTGGCCAAGGAGTTCGGAACCGGAATTATCGGGCTTGCTATCGACGAGAACGGCATCGCCAACACGGTGGACGCGAAGCTGGAGATCGGGATGCGCACTATCGCCGCCGCGATGGAGAACGATGTGCCGGTGGAAGAGGTGTACCTGGATCCCATCCTCCTTCCAGTGAAGAGCGATCAGACCTCGCCGCAGGTGACGCTGGAGACGATCGCCCAGTTCAAGATGCTTTCCGACCCACCACCGCACGTAGTCGTTGGACTGAGCAACGTTAGCCAGCAGGCAACGGAGCGGTCCCTGCTCAACCGCACGTTTCTGGTGATGGCCATCGCTGCTGGGATGGACGCCAGTATTCACGACCCTCTCGATGAGGTGCTGATGAACGAGATGATCACGGCCGAGTTGCTGATGAATAAGAGCATCTACAGCGACTCGTATCTCAGAGCCTACATGCAGCATGGTTAGTCACCCATACAGGAAGAAAGAAAAGGAGGGGCAAGACCAATGGTAACAAGGGCAGAACTCAACCCGGTCAAGATGAAGGACTGGGAGATCGCTGAGGCTGCCGAGGCGTGGATGAAGCCTTTCCTCCAGCTCGGGCAGGAGCTTGGGCTGAAAGGCGAGGAACTGATCCCCATGGGGAAGTTCGTGGGGAAGGTGGACTACCAGCCAGCACTGGAACGGCTGAAGGACGCCCCGATGTCGAAGTACATCGATGTCACGGCGATAACGCCGACGCCCCTGGGCGAAGGGAAGACGACGACATCGATGGGTCTCATCGACGGGCTGGCGCAGATCGGGAAGAGGGTCGTCGGCGCCATTCGGCAGCCGAGCAGCGGCCCAACCTTCAACATCAAGGGCTCGGCGGCTGGCGGCGGCCTCGCCCAGTGCATTCCGCTGACGGACCTGTCCCTGGGTCTCACCGGCGACATCAATGCCATCACCAACGCCCACAACCTGGCGATGGTTGCGCTCACGTCGCGCATGCAGCACGAAGACAACTACAGTGATGAGCGGTTGGCCAAGATCGGCCTAAGGCGGCTGGACATCGATCCCGCTCGAATCCAGATGAGGTGGGTGATCGATTTCTGTGCCCAGGCTCTGCGGAACATCACCATCGGCAAGGGCGGGAAGATGGACGGCTTCGAGATGGAGTCGGGCTTCCAGATCACCGTCTCCAGCGAGGTGATGGCCATTCTGGCCGTGGCCAAGGACCTGGCGGACATGCGGAAGCGGATGGGACGCATCGTCGTGGCCTACGACAAGAACGGGAATGAGGTCACAACCGCAGACCTTGATGTGGACGGCGCCATGACGGCATGGATGGTGAACGCCATCAAGCCGAACCTGATGCAGACTGTTGAGGGGCAGCCCGTATTCGTGCACGCGGGGCCGTTCGCCAACATCGCCATCGGGCAGAGCTCTATCATCGCTGACCGTTTGGCCTCCAGGCTGGCGGACTACCTGGTGACGGAGAGCGGGTTCGCGGCCGACATCGGCTTCGAGAAGTTCTGGAACCTGAAGTGTCGCTTCTCCGGGCTGGTTCCGAATTGCGTGGTCATCGTGGCGACGATCCGCGCGCTCAAGATGCACGGCGGCGGCCCGGCGGTGAAGCCGGGCATCCCACTCGACGAGGCCTACATCAACGAGAACCTGCCCCTGGTGGAGGCGGGGTGCGGGAACCTCATCCAACACATCGAGACCGTGAAGAAGGCGGGCGTACGCCCGGTAGTCTGCGTCAACAGCTTCCACACCGACACGAAGGCCGAGATCGAACTCGTGCGCCGTGTCGCCGAGGAGAACGGAGCGCTGGCCGCCCTTTCGGAGCACTGGCTGAAGGGCGGCGACGGGGCGATCGAGTTGGCCGAGGCCGTTGTCCAGGCCTGCGAGGAGAAGAACAACTTCCGGTTCCTGTACGGCCTGGATACTCCCTTGCGCAAGCGCATCGAGCTGATCGCCAAGGAAGTGTACGGCGCCGATGGCGTGACCTACTCCGATCTGGCTCTGGAGAAGGCCAAGATGTACGAGGCTGATCCGGCAGCATCGGAGCTCGGCACCTGCATGGTGAAGACGCACCTCAGCCTGTCGCATGACCCCGACGTCAAGGGGCGTCCCCAGGGGTGGGAGCTCCCGATCCGGGACATCATGTCCTTCAAGGGAGCGGGCTTCATCGTTCCCGTTGCGGGCGCAATCAGCCTGCTCCCCGGCACCGGTTCGGACCCGGCGTATCGAGGGATCGACGTCGACGTCGAGACGGGAAAGGTGAGGGGCCTGTTCTAGGCCCCTTTATGCCGGCCGAGCGGGAGGAGCTGTCGGGAAAGGAAAGCGAGCATGACGGCAACGATCATTGATGGCAAGCAGGTCGCTGAGAGCATGAGGGCCGAGCTGAAGGAAGAGGTCGCGCGGCTGAAGACTAAGGGTATCGTTCCCGGGCTGGGCGTGGTTCTGGTGGGGGTGGATCCGGCGTCGATCTCCTATGTGACGGCGAAGGAGCGCACCTGCGCTGAGCTCGGCATCTACTCCGATGACAACCACCTGCCGGCGGAGACCACCCAAGAGGAACTGATGGCGGTCGTCCAGAGGCTTAATGCCGACCCGAAGATCAACGGCATTCTGGTTCAGTTGCCGCTGCCGAGCCATCTCAACGAGGCAGAGGTGCTGATGGCCATCGACCCGAACAAAGACGTCGATGGCTTCCACCCAACGAACGTCGGCAAGATGGTCGTCGGCGAGAAGGCGTTCCTCCCCTGCACGCCCCATGGGGTGATCCAGTTGCTGCTGCGCAGCGGGGTGAAGCTGGAGGGGGCGCACACGGTGATCGTCGGACGGAGCAACATAGTCGGCAAGCCGCTGATGAACATGCTAATCCAGAAGAACCCGACGGGGAACGCGACGGTGACGGTTTGCCACACTCGAACGAAAGACGTCGGTTATCACACGCGACAGGCGGACATCATCGTCGCTGCTGCTGGCCGACCGAACACGATCACCGCGGATATGGTCAAGGAAGGCGTCGCCGTCATCGATGTCGGCGTCAACCGGGTTGAGGATGCGACGAAGAAGAGCGGCTTCCGACTCGTCGGGGATGTCGATTTCGAGGCGGTGAAGGAGAAAGCGAGCTTCATCACGCCGGTGCCGGGGGGCGTGGGCCCGATGACGATCACCATGCTGATGTACAACACGATCGAGTCGGCGAAGCGGGCGGCGGGCGGCTGCGGCCAGTAAGGAGAGTGGGGCCATGGCGAATACGCAGGAGCACCCCGTAGTCTGGTTCCAAGGAGCCAGCTGCACCGGCTGCTCCGTATCTGTCCTGAACAGCGCGAGCCCGAAGATCCAGAACGTGCTGGTGGACGAGGTGCTGCCCGGCCACCACGTCAGCCTTCGTTTCCATCAGACGATCATGGCTGGTTCGGGCAAGATGACGCTGAAGGTTCTTGACGATGCGGAGCGGCGGCTGGCGGGCACCTACCTATTGGTCGTGGAAGGCGCGGTGCCGACGGCTGAGGGTGGCGTGTACGGCACCCTGGGCGAGAGAGGCGAGAAGGAGCTGACCATCGCGGACCAGGTGGAGGAGTTGGGGAGGAAGGCCGCGGCGGTCATCGCCCTCGGGACGTGCGCCGCTTTTGGCGGCATCCCGGCGGCCGCGCCCAATCCCACCGGCTGCATGAGCGTGAAGGACTTCTTCGCCTCAAGACAGGTGGCAGTGCCTGTCATCAACCTTCCCGGATGTCCGCCGCACCCGGACTGGTTCGTTGGGACGGTAGCCAGCCTGCTCCTGACCGGGCTTCCTAAGCCGGATGACCTGGACGCTCTCTTCCGCCCCAAGGCCTACTACGGCCCAATGGTTCACGAACACTGCCCCCGCCGGGCCTATTTCGACGAGGGGAAGTTCGCCCGAAAGCTGAGCGACCCTGGCTGCCTGCTGGAGTTGGGCTGCAAAGGTCCCGTTACCCACGCCGATTGCTCACTCCGGCTGTGGAACGGCGGGACCAACTGGTGCATCGGCGCCGGATCGCCCTGCCATGGGTGTGTGGAGCCCGGCTTCCCCGATGTCCTCGCGCCCCTGTATGAGAAGCTCGACGAGGCGACGCTGGCTACCATCGGCGCCTCTGGAAAGAAGGGGGGGTGAGACGTGGGCAAGATCATCATCGATCCGGTCACGCGCATCGAAGGGCACCTGAAGATCGAGGCGGTCGTCGAGGACGGCGAGGTCAAGGAGGCCCGGAGTTCGGGGACGCTGTTCCGCGGCTTGGAGCTGATCCTGAGGGGGAGAGACCCCCGCGATGCCCAGCGGATCACCCAGCGCATCTGTGGCGTCTGCCCTGCGGTCCACGGCACGGCTGCGGCCCTGAATCTGGATAGCGCCTTTGGCATCGCAGCCAAGATACCGGACAACGGCCGCATCATCCGCAACCTGATCCTGGGGAGCAACTTCCTCCAGTCGCACATCCTCCATTTCTATCACCTGGCGGCCCTGGACTACGTCGATGTGACGGCCGTGGCTGGATACGAGGGGTCTGACCCTGCCCTGAACTCCGTCAAGCGGTTCATCGAGCGCGGGGAGCTAGGCCCGTTCGTCCCCCGCTACGAGGGGGACTATCGGCTTTCGCCGGAGGTGAACCGGCAGGCGACGGCGCACTACGTGCAGGCGCTGGACATGCGGCGCAAGGCGCACGAGATGCTCGCCATCTGGGGGGGCAAGATGCCTCACGATGTGGGGATCGTCTCCGGAGGCGTCACGGAGGTTCCGACGATAGACAAGATCGCTGCCTATCTGTGGCGTCTGAACGAGATCCGCGACTTCATCAATACGGTGTACCTCCCCGATGTGCTGGCCGTCGCCGCAGCGTACAGGGATCACTTCGAGGTCGGCCGGGGATGCGGCAACTACCTGGCCTACGGCGTGTTCGATATGGACGGCGCCGAGGCGGACCTGACCAAGCGGGCGCGCTTCTTGCCCGGCGGCACCGTCTCGGCCGCCGACCTGAAGCCGAACGATCTGGATGCGACCAAGATCCGGGAGGAGGTGCGGTATTCCTGGTACGCCGACTCCTCCGGCGGTCGGCATCCGTCTCAGGGGGAGACATCGCCTCAGCCGGGCAAGGCGGACGCCTACTCTTGGCTGAAGGCCCCTCGCTACGCGGGGCAACCCTACGAGGTGGGCCCCCTGGCGCGGATGGTGATCGCCTATGTTCAGGGCGACGCCAAGGTGAAGGCCCTGGTCGATGGGACGCTCGCCCAGCTCGGGGCGCCCATCGAGGCCCTCTTCTCGGCGCTGGGCCGCCACGCGGCCCGCGCCCTGGAGGCGAAGCTGGTGGCCGATGCACTGGCCGATTGGGTCCTCCAACTCAAGCCGGGCGAGCCGGTGTACGCCGACTACGAGCTCCCGGACGAGGGGGAGGGGATGGGGCTGGTGTGTGGACCTCGAGGAGCGCTTGGCCATTGGATATCGATCAAGGGCGGCCGGATTGCCAATTATCAGTGCGTGGTGCCGACCACGTGGAACGCTTCTCCCAGGGACGATCGGGATCAGCCCGGCCCGGTGGAGCAGGCTCTCCAAGGGGTCAAGATCCGGGATGAAGAGAACCCCTTCGAGTTGGTGCGCATCGTGCGTTCCTTCGACCCCTGTCTGGCCTGCGCCGTCCACTTGGTGACGCCCAAGGGAAGGAGCCTGGGGGAGTTTCGTGTCCTCTAGGAAGAGGACTGTGATCGTAGGCGTGGGGAACGTCCTGCTGAAGGATGAGGGCATAGGCGTGCACGTGGCACGAGCCCTGAAGGAGATGAACCTCGCTTCCCCGAACGGGGAGGTTGAGGTGATCGATGGAGGGACATCGCCGAGTGCCTTCGACAGCGCCGAAGGGGCGGACAAGCTGATCATCGTTGACGCCGCCCGCGGCGGTGGCGAGCCGGGCACGGTCTATCGGTTCGCGCCCGATGGGTTGTCGGAAGAACCGAAGCTTCTCACGTCCCTGCACGACCTGGGGTTACTGGACAGCCTGAGGATGATGGAGAGCGTGGGGAATCCGCCTCGGGATACGGTCATTATCGGAGTCGAGCCGGCCGAGGTGGACTGGGGGCTGGAGCTCACTCCGATCCTGAGGGGGAAGCTGCCGGACGTTGTGCGGCTGGTGGTGGAGGAGCAGGCCGCCGGTGGTTAGAGCACGAAAGACGAGCCGCTAGCGAGAGGGAGACGAAGATGCTGATCTCCGAACAGAAACCGATGGAGGAGATACTGGGCTACCTCGATGGCGAGGGCCGGGTCTTTGTCCTGGGCTGCGACGGATGCGCCCAGGCCTCTCAGACCGGGGGGCCGGAGCAGGTTCGAGAGATGAGAAGTCGCCTGGAGGCGGCGGGGAAGGCAGTCACCGGCTCGACGGTGCTTGACTTCCTTTGTGAGAGAGCCCAGGTGAAGCTTGGCCTGATGCCCTTCGAAGGGCAGGTGGTGGCTGCCGATTCCGTGCTGGTCCTGTGCTGTGGCGTCGGGGTGCAAGCGACTGCGGCCTCGGTGGACAAGGTCGTCCATCCGGGCTGCGACACCATCTCCCTCGGGAGCGCTCAGGCAGAGTGGCAGGGAAGCGAGCGCTGTCTGGCCTGCGGCGGCTGTGTCTTGGAGTTGACGGGCGGTATCTGCCCGTTGACCACCTGCACCAAGAGTCTGCTCAACGGCCCTTGCGGCGGCGCCAGGGACGGCATGTGCGAGTTCGAGCCCGACGTGCGCGACTGCGGCTGGCACCTGATCTACGAGCGCTTGAAGAAACTGGACCGCCTGCATCTGTTGCGCGATGCTCCGCCGGTCTTCAAGCAGTACTCCCGAATGCAGCCGTCGAGGGAGGTGCGGAACTCATCCCGTTGGTCCCTGGACGTGCGGGCGTAAGGAGGCTGATCTGCCATGAAGCTCAGCGAACTGTTTCAGAAGAGCAAATTCGTCATAACGTCTGAGAACGGCCCTCCGAAGGGGACGGACGTCTCGGAGATGCTGGAGAACGCCGAGTTGATGCGCGGGCGGGTGGACGCCATGAACATCACCGACGCGCAGGCCTCGGTCATGCGGCTTGGCTCGCTCGCCGCCTGCGCACTTCTCAAGCAGCGAGGGGTCGAACCCATCTACCAGGTCACCTGTCGCGACCGCAATCGCATTGCTCTCCAGTCCGACCTTCTGAGCGCTGCCGTCCTTGGCGTCGAGAACGTCCTTTGTCTTACCGGCGACTACGTGGGCATGGGCGATCACCCCGACGCCAAGCCGGTGTTCGACCTCGATTCCGTCTCGCTGTTGGAGACAGTGAAGCGTCTACAGAACGGCCACGACCTGGCGAACGAGGAACTAAAGGGCAAGCCCTCATTCTGTGTGGGGGCTGTGGTGGCGCCGGCGGCCGATCCGGTGGAGCCCCAGATCATCAAGATGGAGCGGAAGGTGAAGGCCGGGGCCCAGTTCTTCCAGACCCAGGCCGTCTATGACCCGAAGGCCTTCGAGTCCTTCATGAGCCAGGTGAAGCACCTGAACGTTCCGGTCATGGTGGGGATAGTCCTCTTGAGATCAGCGGGAATGGCCCGCTACATGAACAAGAACGTGGCTGGGATTCATGTTCCGGACGCCCTCATCGAGGAGATGGAGAAGGCCGAGGACCGCACGAAGAAGGGTGTTGAGATCGCGGGGCGGCTTATACGGGAGATGAAGGGAATGTGCCAGGGGGTCCACGTCATGGCCATCGGCACGGAGAAGCTGGTCCCCGCTATCGTGGACGCTGCTGGGCTGTGACCACGGCGGTGCGACCGTCCCGCCTGAGACCGCTTGAACATCGGGGAGCGCCGATGAACGCAGAACTGGCCGAAGTATTCGCCCGGCATGGGCGTGAACGCAGCGATCTGATTCCGATCCTTCAGGAGGCCCAGGACGAACTGGGCTACCTTTCGCAAGACACGATGCTCGCCATCGCGCGCTGGCTGCGGATGCCCGCGAGCTCGGTCCTGGGCGTCGCCACCTTCTACGCCCAGTTCTACCTGAAGCCGCGGGGCCGTCACCGCCTGGTGGTCTGTCGCGGAACGGCCTGCCACGTTCGTGGCAGCCGCGAGATCCGGGAGAGCGTGGCGGGGAAGCTGGGCGTTGGGGAAGGCGAGACGACCGAGGACCTTCTCTTCAGCTTTGAGACCGTCGCGTGCCTGGGAAACTGCGCTCTCGCCCCTGTGCTGGTCATCGACGACGACTATTGGGGCCGCATGACGCGGGAGCGGGTGGGCCCCATTCTGGACGGGTGCATCGAACGAGAGGCCCAGGCGGGTGGAACCGATCAGATCGGCTGAGGAACTGTTCGCTCTCAAAGAGCGGCTGCGCAGCGCGCCGCAGCGGCGGCTTCCGACCATATCGCTGTGTGACACGGGCTGCCGTGCCCTGGGGAGCGCGGCCGTCCGCGACGCCTTCATCGCCGAGATACGCAACCGGAAGCTCTCTGACAGAGTCCGCCTCCAGACCACCGGCTGCCACGGGTTCTGCGAGCGCGGCACCGTGTTGGTGATCCGCCCGCAGGGGATCTTCTACGAGCGCGTGAAGCCCGAAGACGTCCCCGAGATCCTGGAGAAGACGATCCTCAACGGCGAGGTCATCGAGCGACTGTGCCACCGCGACCCGGTCTCGCGCCAGCGGTGCGTGAAAGAGGAGGACGTCCCCTTCTACAAGCGGCAGATGAAGGTCGTTCTCCGCCACAACGGGATGGTCGATCCCCAGGAGATCGACGACTACCTGGCGCTGGACGGCTACGAGGCCTTGGCCAAGACGCTCCAGTCGCTGACCCCCGACGATGTGATCGACGAAGTGACGAACAGCGGCCTCCGCGGGCGGGGTGGCGCAGGGTTCCCGACGGGGCTGAAGTGGCGCCTCTGCCGTGATGTCGTAGGCTCGCCGAAGTACGTCATATGCAACGCAGACGAGGGCGACCCGGGGGCGTTCATGGACCGCGGCGTCTGCGAGGGCGATCCCCATGCGATTCTCGAAGGCATGCTCATCGGGGCATATGCCATCGGGGCGAGCGAGGGCTACATCTACGTCCGGGCCGAATACCCCATCGCCGTCAAGTACCTTGGCCGGGCCATCCAGCAGGCGGAGGCATACGGCCTGCTCGGCGACCGCATCCTCGGCAGCGACTTCTCATTCCATGTCCGCATCAAGCAGGGAGCGGGCGCCTTCGTGTGCGGTGAGGAGACGGCGCTGATCGGCTCCATCGAAGGATACCGGGGCATGCCCCGGCCGCGTCCGCCCTTTCCGGCCCAGTCCGGCCTTTTCGGCAAGCCCACGAACATCAACAACGTGGAGACGTGGGCCAATGTCCCGGTGATCATCAACCGTGGGGCAGACTGGTTCGCCTCCATCGGCACCGAGAAGAGCAAAGGTACCAAGATCTTCGCCCTCGCCGGGAAAGTGCAGAACACCGGCCTCGTCGAAGTCCCCATGGGCGCGACTCTGCGCGAAGTTGTGTTCGAAATCGGGGGCGGTGTGGCGCGCCGGCGGACGTTCAAGGCTGCCCAGATGGGCGGGCCCTCCGGCGGCTGCGTGCCGGAGCAGTACCTCGACATGCCCATCGATTTCGACAGCGTCTCGGCGGTTGGCGCCATCATGGGCTCGGGCGGCATGGTCGTCATGGACAACACGACCTGCATGGTCGAGATCGCGCGCTATTTCACGGACTTTGTGCAGAGCGAATCGTGCGGAAAGTGCGTGCCCTGCCGCATCGGGACTCGCCGCATTCTCGAGATGCTGACGCGCATCACCGAGGGTGGTGGAGAGGAGAGCGACCTGGCACTGCTGCGGGAGATGGGGGAGGCAATCCGGATCGCATCGTTGTGCGGCTTGGGCAAGACGGCGCCGAACCCCACGCTGAGCACACTCAGGCACTTCTGGGGCGAATACGAAGCGCATGTCATGGACGGGAAGTGCCAGGCAGGAATGTGCAAGGCGCTCACAACGTTCGTCATCGACGAAGAGAGGTGCACGGGCTGTGGGCTGTGTCTCAAAGACTGCCCGACGGAAGGCATCACGGGTGAGAGGAAGACCCCGCATGTGATCGACCAGGAGAAGTGCATCAGGTGCGGATCGTGCCGTGATATCTGCAACCAAGACGCCGTCCTGGTGACATAGGTGATCTGATCTCGAAGGGGAGCGAAAGGGAATGGTAGTGGCGCAAAAGGTGTGCTTCGTCCTGGACGGACGCCGGATCGAAACGACTGCCGGCAAGTCGGTCCTGCAGGCAGCTCTTGACGCCGGCGTGTACATCCCGCATCTGTGCCACAGCCCGATCCTCGAACCCTACGGAGGGTGCCGTCTATGCCTCGTGGAGATCGAGGGTGTGCGCGATCCGACCACTTCCTGCACCACGCCGGTCCGTGACGGCATGGTCGTCCGCAGCGACACGGATGGAATCCGCGCTCTCCTGCGCATGACGGTCGGCCTGCTCGTCTCCGAGCACGCCGGTGATTGCCTGGCGTGCCGCGCCAACCAGAAGTGCGAGCTGCAGAAGATCGCCTCGCATGTCGGCATCGCTGCGGTGGGCGCCAAGCGACCGGAGAAGGAATGCCTGCTCGACGACAGCAATCCGTTCTTCGTACGCGACCTCGGGAAATGCGTACTCTGCGGCATGTGTGTGCGCGTCTGCCATGAAGTGCGCGGCGTGGGGGCGATCGAAATCCTGAACCGCGGATTCGCCAGCATCGTCGCCCCCTTTGGCAGCCAGTCGATTGCTGAATCGACGTGCGAATCCTGCGGCGCATGTGTCGATATCTGCCCGGTCGGTGCGCTTTGGGCTCGGAACGAAACCCTGCCTGCTACTGAAGAGGTGAAGACCGTGTGCCCGTACTGCGGCTGCGGATGCGTGCTGGCGCTGGGAACGCGCGCGGGGAGGATCGTCAGCGTTCGGGGGGACCACTCCACCATCAACCGGGGTCAGCTGTGCGTCAAGGGGCGGTTCGGCCTGGAGTTCGTGCACAGCCCGGACCGGCTCACCACTCCCCTCGTCCGCCGCAACGGCGAGCTTCGCGAGGCGACCTGGGACGAGGCGTACGGCGTCATCGCCGAGCGCCTGGGGTCGATCAAGGACGCCTTCGGCCCCGACTCAATCGTCTTCTGGAGCTCGGCGAAAGCGACGAACGAGGCGAACTACGTTCTCCAGAAGATGGCGCGGGCAGCCATCGGCACCAACAACATCGATAACTGCGCACGTAACTGACACGCCGCAACGGTCGCCGGTCTGGCGACGACGGTGGGCAAGGGAGCGATGACCAACGGCATCGCTGAGCTGGCTGAAGCCAAGCTCATACTCGCCGTTGGCACGAACACCACGGAGACGCACCCGGTCCTGGCGACTCGCGTGAAGGAGGCGGTGCGCAAGGGCGCCAAGCTCATCGTCGCCGACCCGCGGCGCATCGACTTGGCCGACCACGCGACGCGCTGGCTGCGCCTGCGCATCGGCACAGACACGGCGCTCTTCAACGCCATGGCCCGCGTGATCATCGAAGAGGGGCTCGAGAGCCGCGACTTCATCGATCGGCACACGGAAGGGTTCGAGGAGTTCCGAAAATCCGTCCAGGAGTTCACGCCCGAGTACGCGGAGCGGATCACCGGCGTGCCTGCCGAGGAGATCGTGGCGGCGGCGCGGGAGTACGCGACCACAAAGCCGGCGGCCATCATCTACACCATGGGCATCACCCAGCACACGTGCGGCGTCCAGAACGTGCAGTCGCTTTCCAACCTGTGCCTGCTCTGCGGCAACTACGGCCTGCCCAGCTCCGGCGTGAACCCGCTGCGGGGCCAGAACAACGTCCAGGGCGCCTGCGACATGGGCTGCTTGCCCACCGATCTCCCTGGCTATCAAAAGATCGCCAACGACGACGCTCGGCGGAAGTGGGAACAGGCGTGGGGCGCGACGCTGTCCGACCGCCCCGGCCTCACGAAGATCGCCGCCATCGATGCGATGCTGGAGGGGCGGGTCAAGGCTGCCTACGTGATGGGAGAGAACTCTCTCATCTCAGAGGCGGACGCCTCGAAGGCCAGGCGGGCCCTGGAGGCACTCGATTTCTTCGTCGTCCAGGACATCTTCTTGACCGACACCGCCGCGCTCGCCGACGTGGTGTTGCCGGCGGCTTCGTTCGCCGAGACCGACGGCACGTTCACCAACACGGAGCGGCGGGTGCAGCGGGTGCGGAAGGCGGTCGAGCCGCCGGGCGAGGCCCGCGACGACTGGCGCATTGTGGCGGAGCTGTCGACGCGCATGGGCTACCCCATGAACTACGACGACGCCTCACAGGTGTGGGACGAGGTGGCCGGTCAGACACCTCCCTTGGCCGGCATCTCATACCAGCGTCTGGAAGGCGATGGCATCCAGTGGCCCTGCCCGACGCCCGATCATCCGGGCACGCCGTATCTGCATGGCGAGCTGTGGGAGGGGAAGCAGACCGCGTACTTCCGGCCGGTGGGGTATTCGCCTCCGGACGAGCAGCCCGATGAGGAGTTCCCGTTCGTCCTGACGACAGGGCGGCATCTCCAGGCCTATCACACCCACACCATGACCGGCCGCACGCCGGGAATACGTGTCCTCCTGCCCGAGGAGACAGCCGAGATCAACCCGGCCGACGGACAACGGCTGGGAATCGAGGATGGCGAGAGGGTGCGCATCGTGTCCAGGCGCGGCGAGGTCACGGCCACCGCTCGGTTCACCGACCGCTCGGCCGAGGGTGTCGTCTTCCTGAGCTTCCACTTCCCGGACCAAGCGATAACTAACCTTCTCACCAACGACGCCTGTGATCCCATCGCTCACACGCCGGAGTACAAGGCCTGCGCCGTGCGCGTGGAGCCCGCGTCGACTAGCGTGCCTGGCCCAAGATAGCCCCGGCCGCCGCCCGCCCGCTGACCATCGCTCCGGCGATGCCGTGCCCGAAGATGGTGTTGGCCCCCACCATCCACAGGCCGGGGAGCTCCGTCTGGAGAGCTACGCGGGCGGTCATGTACTGGTTGGGAGTGTGCTCCAGGCCGTAGCTGGTCCCGCCGGTGGAGAGGGTGAAGCGCTCCTGGGTCAGGGGCGTGGCGCACTCCTGCCAGACCACGTTCCGGATGAAGCCGGGCATCATCTCTTCCACCACGTCCAGCATGCGCCGCTCCAGCTCGTGCTTAGCCGCCTCGTAGGCGGCAGCGTGGCGATAGGCGGACTTGGACGGAGCGCTGCCCGGCCCCTGGGCAACGCCCCAGGTGGACAGCTCGGCGGGAGCGAGGGTCATGATCTGGAGGTTGGTGTAGCCCGGCGGAGCCAGGTTCTCGCTGATGGGGTCTTTCAGCGAGGCGATGGACATGTAGATGTGGGGCTTGTCGGGGAAGCGGCCTTCGTAGCAGGCGGCGTACTGCCCTTCCAGGTCGTAGTCGGGCACCAGGTACACATTCGTTGCCCCTAGGCCCAGCTCCGAAGGATCGACCTCCATCGCCAGGTAGACGACGAACAAGGGCAGGGCCATGCGGTAGTCCTTGACCCGCTTCACCAGGCCCTGGCTGAGGTGCTGTTCGCCCACCATATCCAGGAGAGTGCGCTTGGCGTCGGCGTTGGAGACCACCAATGGCGCCCGTATTTGCTCGCCGGAGGTCAACTCCACCCCGACGGCTTTGCCGTCCTCGACGATGATGCGCTTGACCCGCTGGCGCAGCCGCAGCTCCCCGCCGCCGTCCTCGATGACCTGGATCAGCCCCTCGACCAAGGGGCGGGCGCCGCCGCGGATGAAGAAGGCGCCCCGCATGTAGTGGTCCGTGATCAGG
>Ga0315295_10001944_pt1 | contig 17618 bp, 17 predicted proteins | sample YL17G14_0_MG_FD_204453 | JGI IMG/M metagenome (GOLD analysis project Ga0315295, IMG submission 204453) | Sediment microbial communities from Yellowstone Lake, YNP, Wyoming, USA - YL17G14_0 | ecosystem: Environmental > Aquatic > Freshwater > Lake > Sediment | place: USA: Wyoming | collected... | reverse complement strand
ACGACGCGCTGTGCACCTACGCGCTGCTGGGCGTGCCGGTGGTGGTGTTCGCCGACGTGGCCAAGGGCATCACGGGCCGCGAGTTCACGCCCGCCGAGGTGGGCGGCTACTTCGCGCAGTACATGCCGGTGGTCACCTCGCTCATCGCGCTCTCCATGCTGTGGCTGGTGGGTGGCTGGAAGGAGGTCGGGCGCGGCTGGCCCGCCGCGCTGCTGGCCGGGCTCACGGCGGGCTTCATCGCCATCGGCATGAACGCGGCGGGCCTGCCCACGCTGACCGGCGTGGTGGCGGGGATCGGCGTGGTGCTGGTCATGCTGGTCTTCGTCCTCCTGACCGGACGCCGGCTCATCGACCGCTCGGGGCTCACCGGGGACGATCTCGGCACCGAGAAGAAGATGGGGCTGCTCATCGCGGTGCTGCCCTGGCTGCTGCTGGTGGTCTTCAGCGCGCTCACCAACTACGGCCGCTTCGGGCTCTACGACATCCTGTTCAAGCGCCTGGCCATGCCGCTCGAGATCGTGCCGGGCCGGCCCGAGCGCCTGCGCATGCTGTGGCAGGCCTACACCTGGGTGCTGATTGCGACGCTGGTGGCGATCCCGTTCTATCGCATGGGGTGGACCCGGCTCGGCGCCGCGCTCCGCAAGACCGCGCGCCGCGCACCGCGCCCGGCGTTCGCGGCGGCGATCTACTTCGCCATCGCCTTCGTCCTCAACCACAGCGGCAAGGCGCCGGCCGTGGTGGGGGACAAGCCGGCCTGGGCCATGGACCCGGCCGGCGGGCTCAACATGGTGAAGGTCGTGGCCGACGCCAGCGCGGGCGTCTTCCACCAGGCCTACGCCGGCGTGGCGGCCTTCCTCGGCCTGCTCGGCGGCTTCATCAGCGGGAGCGAGACCAGCAGCATCGCCATGCTCTCGAAGCTCCACTTCGACACCATGGCGCAGGTCTTCGCGGGGGCGGGCCCCGAGCGCCTGCTGGGCATCAGCCTGCTGGTGGCGGCGGCGAGCGGCATCGGCGGCGGGCTGGCCTCGGTCATCAGCCCGGCCAAGTTGCAGAACGCCGCGGCCGTGATCGACAAGATCGGCATGGAGAGTCAGGTGATCCGCGCCACCGCGGTCATCGCGCTCATCATGGTGCTGGCGGTGGCGCTGATGACCTTCGTGTTCCTCGCGCGGAGCTGAGGCCGGCGGCGGGCAGCGTAGGGCGCGCGGAAGGAGCGGGGCGGACGACGATCGGCGCCCCGGGCGAGCGCTCGGTCGCGCCACTCCATGGCGCTCCCTCGCTCTTCCGCGCTGGATCCGGCTCCGACATCCCTGTCTCCGCCGGGCGCGGGCGTCGCCCGGGGCGCCGACCGCCGTCCGCCCCGCCCTCAGCCTGGCTCCCGGTGCGGCTACAGCGCGAAGGTCTTCTTGAACGAGCAGAGCACCTCGACGCGGAAGAACCAGCCGGCGTCGCTGCCGACGTAGAAGTCGCCGGGCGTCATGTGCTCGCCCATGACGTGTCCACGGAGATTCTCGTTCAGCTTGTAGTCGGCGCGCGCCTCGAAGAGGTCACCGCGGTGTGTCCCGGCGGCGAACACCGGGGCCTTCCCCGGGAAGCGGTGGAACGAGTCCAGCCGGTACCAGGTCGCGCGCAGGTCGAGCGCCTTCACGGGCGTCGCGCGGGCCTCGGCCTGCCACATGGAGAGATTCGTCCAGTAGGCGCCGCCGCGCTCGACACTGAGGGCGAAGATCAGCATCTCGCTCCACTTCGGCCAGCGCGAGAACAGCGGATCCCAGCCCTCGTTCGTCCGTGTAGCCGGGTCGTCGCCGGAGAGCCCGGTCCAGCCCACGAGGAGTGACGGCTTCATCGCGTGCTCGAAGGTCTTCTTCACCGAGGCCGTGCCGCCCCAGGCGAGGACGTCGGCGGCGGGCTGCTGCGCGCCGGCCTGCCCGGCCAGCTCGGCGGACAGCATCCAGCCGCGCTCGAGCTGCCGCACCACGCGCCCGCCCAGGGTGTGGAACATGCGCGCTGGTTGGTGCTGGGCGTTCGTGACCGCACGCGTGTCGTGCGTCTCGGCCTTGAAGAAGTAGTAGGCATCGAGCGTGGTCTGCGGGCGGCCGGCGTCCGACCAGTACAGGCCCAGCGCGTTCTCGTCCCACTCGACCAGCGTCTTCTCCTTGTCGTGGATGCGGGGCAGGTATATGTCGCGGTGGGGGTCCGAGATCAGCATCAGGTCGAGGCGCGACTTGCCGGCGGTCCACGACAGGTCGACGGCGTTGAAGTACTGGGTGCGCGAGCCGTCCCCGGGGCCGCCGTCGAAGAGGATGAAGCCGTCGCCCCGGGTGAGGTTCTGACGCCCGATGCGGACCGTGGCGCCGTCGGAAAGCCGGTGGTCGAGGTAGAGGCTCTCGATGATGATCTCGTCCAGGGTCAGCGCGAGACGCGGGGTGGACATGCTGCGGCTCTCGTTGTTGAAGGCGAGCATCAGCTCGTCGCGCGAGCCGAGGTTCAGCTTCGCCCAAGCGCGCGTGCGGTAGCGCCACTGGTGGCGCGCGTCCACCTTCGAGTGGTTGAAGTCGGTGATGTCGTCCCAATTCTCGGTGCGGATGCGCTCCTCGAAGCCGAGTTCGAGCTTGCGGTCGCCGGGCGTGGCGGCGGCGCCCGGCACGGCGGGCGCCAGAGCGAGGACGAGGGCGAGGAGCGAGGCGTGGACGGCGCGCGCGCGCGCGACTGCGGCTGGTCTGCGATCGGTCGTATACATGGGCGCGCAGGCTAGCCGCGCGACGGGCCCCACGCAAGCGGCACGGCCCGCACGAGCATCGGCTCCGCGCGACGGCCAACGCGCAAGCGGCGCGCTTGTCTCGGCGGTGCGCCCCCGTTAGACTCCCGCCCGCCATGCGACTCCCGGCAGAGCCCTTCCGCATCAAGGTGGTGGAGCCGCTCAAGCGCTACACGCGCGAGGAGCGCGAGAAGCTCGTCCGGGAGGCCGGCCTGAACATCTTCGCCGTGCCCGCGGAGAGCGTCTACGTGGACCTGCTCACCGACAGCGGCACGTCTGCCATGAGCGACCGCCAGTGGGCGGGGCTCATGATGGGTGACGAGTCCTACGCCTGCAGCCGCAACTTCTACCACTTCCGCGACACCGTCCGGGACATCACCGGCTTCCCCATCGTCATCCCGACGCACCAGGGCCGCGCCGCCGAGAACGTGCTGTTCTCCACGGTGGTGAAGCCGGGCGACGTGGTGCCCAGCAACACGCACTTCGACACCACGCGGGCCAACGTCGAGCACCAGGGCGCCGAGGCGCGCGACCTCGTCATCGACGAGGGGCTCGACCCGTCCTGCATCCACCCGTTCAAGGGCAACCTCGACGCGGTGAAGCTGGACCGCGCGCTGACGGAGCTGGGACGCGAGCGCGTGCCGCTCGTCATGATCACGGTGACCAACAACTCGGGCGGCGGGCAGCCGGTCTCGCTGGCCAACGTGCGGGCCGTGCGCGAGGTGTGCGACCGCCACGGCGTGCCGCTCTTCTTCGACGCCTGCCGCTTCGCCGAGAACTGCTGGTTCATCCGCGAGCGCGAGCCGGGCTGCGGGCACCGCAGCGTCAAGGACATCGCGCGCGAGATGTTCTCCTACGGCGACGGCTGCACCATGAGCGCCAAGAAGGACGCGCTCGTCAACATCGGCGGGTTCCTCGCGCTCAGGAACGCCGAGTGGGCCGAGAGGATCACCAACATGCTGATCCTGGTCGAGGGGTTCCCGACCTACGGCGGGCTGGCCGGACGCGATCTCGAGGCCATGGCCATCGGGCTGACCGAGGTGCTGGACGAGGACTACCTGGCGTTCCGCGTCGGGCAGGTCGCCTACCTGGGCGAGCTGCTGGACCAGGCCGGCGTGCCCATCGTGAAGCCGGTGGGCGGGCACGCGGTCTACGTGGACGCCCGGACCTTCCTGCCCCACATCCCGCAGTCGCGCTACCCGGGGCAGGCGCTGGTGGTGGCGCTCTACCGCGAGTTCGGCATCCGCGCGGTCGAGATCGGGAGCCTCATGTTCGGCCACCGCGACGCGAAGACCGGCCGGATGGTGTATCCGCACCTCGACCTGGTGCGGCTCGCCATCCCGCGCCGCGTCTACACGAACGATCACATGCGCTACGTGGCCGAGTCGGTCATCCAGCTGTACCGCGACCGCGACCGCCTCAAGGGCCTGAAGATCATCTGGGAAGCGCCGACGCTGCGCCACTTCACCGCGCGCCTCGAGGAGTCGAGTGACGCGGAGACGGCTGCGGCCCGCTGACCTTCGACACGACCCCGTCCCGCAACGCCACGGCACGCCCCCGAGCCGGACGCGGAGCATCGCGAGGAGCGCCATGAGCACCATCAAACGTGGATTCGCCCTGACCTGGCTGGGGCACCAGACCTTCAAGCTCGTCACCCGCGGGGCGCGCACCGTCCTCCTGGACCCGTGGGTCGAGGGCAACCCGGCCTGCCCGAAGGAGCAGAAGTCCTTCGACAAGATCGACGTGATGACCATCTCGCACGGCCACGGCGACCACATGGCCGACGCCGTGACGCTGGCGAAGAAGTTCAAGTCCGTGGTGATCTGCAACTACGAGATCAGCCTGTTCCTGGCGAAGAAGGGCGTGAGCAGCAGCCTGGCCATGAACAAGGGCGGCACGGTGGAGGCCGCTGGCCTCAAGTTCACGATGGTCCACGCCATCCACTCGAGCGGCATCGAGGACGGCGGGCAGGTGATCTACGGCGGCGAGGCCTGCGGCTTCGTGATCACGCTCGAGGACGGCACCCGGGTCTACCACGCCGGCGACACGGCGGTGCACGCCGAGATGGCGCTGATCGGCGAGCTCTACCCGCCCGACATCGCCATCCTGCCGATCGGCGACCTCTTCACCATGTCGCCGCGCGAGGCGGCCGTGGCCGCGCGCATGCTCAAGCCCAAGTGGATCGTGCCGGCCCACTACGGCACGTTCCCCGCGCTCACCGGCACGCCGGAGATGCTGCGCGAGGAGCTGAAGAAGCAGGGCGTGGACGTCGAGGTGGTGGCGCTCCGGCCCGGCGAGACGCTGTCGTAGCCCCCCCGCCCTTCTCCGCTACGGCTTCGAGACGACCAGCGCCAGCATGTTGTAGACCGCGTGCACGACGATGCACGCGGTGGTGCTCGAGCGCAGGCGGATCAGGCCCAGGATCAGCCCGAAGAAGAAGATCGAGAGGACCCCGTACCACGAGTACTGCACGTGGAGCACGGCGAAGAGCAGCGAGGTGAGCACGATGCCGAGCTTCGGCTGCAGCGCCCCGCGCAGCGTGATCTCCTCGCCGACCCCGGCGCTCAGGCCCAGCAGCACGATGAGGCCCGGCCCCATGGAGCGCGCCAGCGTCTCGGTGAAGCGCTGGTCGCTGGCCCAGAGCGCGGGGAAGACGGAGCGCTGGAGGGACTCGCTCCCGGCGTTGAAGAGCCACAGCGCGAGCACCCCGGCCGGGACGACCAGGAGCTCGGCGGTGCCCGGCGCCCTCAGGCCCAGGCGCTCGAAGGTCGCGCGCCAGTCGCGGCGCACCAGCAGCCCGACCCCGGCCAGCGCCAGCACCGCGTAGCCCACCAGCCCGCCCGAGAGGCTGGTCGAGTTGACCAGCGCGGCGGGGTCCGCCAGGAACGCGGCGCCCGCGTCCTCGAACACGAACCACGCGGGCAGGGCGAGCCACAGCGTGAAGAGCACCACGCGGGCCGTGAGCCTCAGGGTGTGGCTCGTTCCGGCGCCGGGGAAGAGCAGGCGGACGAGGCCGTCGGTCGTGCGGTCGCTCAGCCCGGCAAGGCTCGCGAGCGCTCCCAGCCCCGAGAAGCAGGCGACGGCGATGCGGACGGGCCCGGGCGGCCCCTCGCGGACGACGAGGAAGGCCAGCGCGCCCAGGAAGACGGCGCTCGCGACGGGCGTGATCCAGGCGACCGCGTCCTGCGCGCGCCGCCAGGAGGGGTGGACGTCGGCGCCCTGCGCGACGACGAACAGGCCCGCCACCCCGACCAGGAACGCGGCTTCGACCTGCAGCAGCAGCAGCGCGCCGAGGCCGAGCACGGCGAGGGCCACGGCCCAGGCCAGCATTCCCGGGGGCCAGGACGGGGCGAGCATCCCCGGCGTGGGCGGCCCGGCGGACGGCTCGGCCGGGCCCGGCGCCGGGGACACGAGGTCCGGCGTCAGCCCGGGAATCGGCTCCCCGGGGATGGGACCTCCTTGATTCTCGTCGCTCATCCGGCGAGCATAGCGATTCACCCGGAGGAGCGTCCATGAAGGTCTCGGTCCTGTTCTTCGCCCACGCCCGCGATCGCGCCGGCCGCGCCAGCGCGGAGCTGACGCTGCCCGACGGGAGCCGGGTCGGGGACGCGCTCGCCGCGCTCGTGCGCGAGCACCCCGCCCTCGAGCCCCTGCGGCCGCACCTCGCCGTGGCCATGAACGGCAAGGTCGTGCGGGCGGACGCCGCGCTGGTGGACGGCGCGGAGCTGGCGCTGCTCCCGCCTGTGAGCGGGGGCTGAGCGATGGCGAAGACCGCGGCGCGCGTGGTGTGCCGGCCGCTCACGCCGGCGCGCTGGCCGGACCTCGAGCGGCTCTTCGGTCCGCGCGGCGCGTGCGCGGGCTGCTGGTGCATGTGGTTCCGCCAGAGCAACGCCGAGTTCGCGAAGGGCCGCGGTGCGGCCAATCGGCGGGCGCTCCAGTGCCTCGTGCGCTCGGGCGCGCCCACCGGGGTGCTGGCCTACGCGGGCGGCGAGCCCGTGGGCTGGTGCGCGGTGGCTCCGCGCGAGCACTACCGGCGGCTCGAGCGCTCGCGCGTGCTGAAGCCCGTGGACGACCGGCCGGCGTGGTCCGTGCCGTGCTTCTTCGTGTCCTCGCGCTTCCGCCGGCGGGGGGTGACGCGGCGGCTCCTCGAGGCGGCCGTGGACTACGCGGCAAAGCGCGGCGCCACGCTGATCGAGGGCTACCCGGTCGAGCCGAGGAGCGGCACGATGCCGGACCTCTTCGGCTACCACGGCGTCGCGTCGGTCTTCCGCCGGGTGGGATTCGTGGAGGCGGTGCGGCGCTCGCCGACGCGCCGGTTCATGCGGCTCGAGGTGCGCCCGGCGAAGAGGTCGGCAGCCGCGCGGGGTACGGCCCGCGCGGCGCGCGGCGCCCGGGCGGGAGCGGGTGCCCGCGTCTCGCGCGTGCGTGCGCGCCGGACCCCGGCACGGGGGAGGACGCGTGGCTGAGCTGGTCGAGGGACCCATCGTGGTCGAGCCGCTGCTGGCCGCGGCCGCGCGCCCGGACTGTGGGGCGGTCCTGCTCTTCCTCGGCACGACGCGCGACCGGCACGCCGGGCGCCGCGTCGTGGGGCTCTTCTACGAGGCCTACCGGCCCATGGCGCTGGCGGCGCTCGAGAGGATCGAGCGCCACGCCGTGGGGTTGTACGAGGTGGCCATCTGCCGCATCGTCCACCGCCTCGGCGAGGTGCCGCCCGGGCAGGCCAGCGTGGCCGTGGTGGTGGCCGCCGCGCACCGTGTCGCCGCCTTCGACGCCTGCCGCTGGGTCATGGACGAGCTGAAGACCAGCGCGCCCATCTGGAAGAAGGAGTCCTACGACGATGGCAGCGCGGCCTGGATCGAGGGCGCGAAGCTGTAGTCCGGGCTGTCCGCGGGCCCGCGGCTGCGCTCACCTCAGCAGCGTCACGCGCCGAGTCAGCGTCCGGGATCCCTGCGTGAGATGCAGGAAGTACACGCCCGGCTCGAACTGCGCCGTCGGCCCCAGGCTCACGGTGTGGGCGCCGGGCCCCAGCGCGAGCGGGACCGACCTCACCTTCCGCCCGGCGACGTCGTACAGCTCGAGCCTCGCCTCCGACCACGCCGGCAGCGTGAGCCTCACGCTCAGCTCCGTGACGGCGGGATTCGGCCGGGCCCCCGCCAGCCGCAGCGCGGCGGGCGCGGGCACGGTGACCGAGCCCTCGCCGCCGTAGCGCGGCCCGCCCTCGTCCGTCCAGCCCAGGCGATAAGAATAGGGGCGGCCGGGGAGGACGGTCCCGTCCTCGTAGACCATGCGTCCCTGCCCGTCGGCGCTCACGCTGCCCACGGCCGCCCAGTCCTCGCTGCCGGTCCTGCGATACACCGTCGCGCTCGCCACCGCGAGCTCCGGGTCGAGCCACACGAGCCGCGCGTGGCCCGTCTCGTCGTCATCCGCGAGCGCCGCCTGTGCCCCGACCAGAGCCAGCAGTGCGGGCACGGTGCCGTCCGCCAGCACCCGTGCGGCGTAGATGTCCGAGTTCCCGGCTCCCGCCTCGTAGTCGCGGAGGTCGTCCCACACCGTGATGATACCGCCGGCACCATCCCCGACCGCGCCCGTCATGCCCTGGCCGTCGAGCGGGCCGCAGATGGCCACGCCCTGTGCCGGCCAGCCGGGAGCGGGCACGCCCGCGGAGGTCACGCGCAGCGCGAAGGCACGTCCCGTGGGGATGCCGATGGAGTCGCGCGAGCTCTCGCTCCACACCACGATGACGCCGCCCGCGCCGTCGGCGACCGCCGCCGCACCTCCCTGGTCGTCCGTGCTCGAGGTGAGGGGGATGCCGTCCGCGGCCCATGCGGGCGCGCCGCCGGAGCCGACGCGCTGCAGGAAGACCTGGCCGCGGTGGTCGCGGTAGTCCGTCCAGACCGCCAGCACGCCGCCCGCGCCGTCGGGCACGAGCCCGGCCTGCTGCTGCGTCTCGGGCGCGGTGCACAGCGGCACGCCGGCCCCGCTCCAGCCGGGAGCGAGCGTGCCCGCGCCGGTGACGCGCTGGAGGTAGAGGTCGGCGAGGCTCGCGTAGAAGGCGGAGAAGTCGCTCCAGGCGAGGAACGCGCCGCCCGCGCCGTCGGCGAGGAGCCGCGGGTAGAGCTTGTAGGTCGGGCCGGAGGAGACGAGCGCGCCGTTCGCCGGCCAGCCGGCGGCGAGGTCCCCCGAGGCGGTGACGCGCTGGACGCGGATGGCGTAGGCCGGGTCGTACCACGCCACCAGCGCACCCGATCCGCCCGGGCCGGGTGCCGCGCCGTCCGCCACGATGTCGGGGAAGCTCCCGCCGGCGCTGCTCAAGGCGCGGCCGTTCGCGGGCCAGCCCGGGGCCGGCGTGCCCGCCGTGGTCAGGTGCTGGACGTAGATGCCGGGCGCCGCGCCGCGCCCGTCCTGCCAGGTCACGAAGCACCCGCCGCCCGGTGTGACGCCGTCGGACGCGATGCGCGGGTGGAGCTGGAGCTCGTCGATCGTGGCGATGCGCATGCCGTCCATGGGCCAGCCTGGCGCCAGCGTCCCGTCCCCGCGGACGTGCTGCACGAACACCACGGGCGGACCGTTGGGGACCGTGTGGTTCACGCGAAGGTCGTACCAGGCGATGAACGCGCCTCCGTCACCGTCGGTGCAGAGCATCGGGTCCAGCTGGCTGCCGACCGCCGTGCAGATCGCGAGGCCGTCCGCGGGCCAGCCGTCGGCGATGAGGCCCTCGGCCGTCACGCGCTGAGCGTAGAGGTCGGTCGTGGCGTCGTGGCTCCTGCTCTGGTCTTCCCAGACCACGATGGCCCCGCCCGTCCCATCCGCGATGGCGGTGGGCCTGAGCTGCGCGCCGGGCGCGCGGCACAGCGGGGTGCCGCCGGCGAGCCACTCGGAAGCGGCGGCCGCGGGGGTGGTGCGGGATCCGCACAGGAGGGCGAGCGCGAGCAGGAGACTGGCTGGGCGGGTTGGTCGGTGCATGGTCTCTCCGGGTCCACTCTGCGGCGGTCCGGATGCTAGCACGCCGCGCACATCGCGCACCACGGTACCTAGGTCGCGTCCGCCCCGGTCGCCGCCGCCGGACCGCTGCCCGGCGCCCGCGCGATCCGCTCCAGCGCCCACCCGGCGTGCTCGCGCACCAGCGGCTCGGGGTCGCTCACCCGCGCCCGTTCCAGCGCCGGGACCGCTGCGGCGTCGCCGCGGTTGCCGAGGGCGACGCACGCGTTGCGCAGCAGTCCCGCCCGGCGCGCGCGCCGGATGGGACTGGTCGCGAACAGGTCGCGGAAGCCGCCCTCGTCGATCTCGAGCAGGCGCTCGAGCGACCAGCCCTCGAGCGCTCGCGCGTGCAGGCGGGGATCCCGCGCGGGCGGCGCGAAACGGTTCCAGGGGCAGACCTCCTGGCACACGTCGCAGCCGAAGATCCAGTCGCCCGTGAGCGGGCGCAGGTCGTCGGGAATCGCCCCGCGGTGCTCGATGGTGAGGTACGAGATGCAGCGCCGCGCGTCCACCTCGTTGGGCGCCACGATGGCCTGCGTTGGGCAGGCCTCGAGGCAGCGCGTGCAGGTGCCGCAGTGCCCGTGCGGCAGCGGCGGGTCGGGCTCGAGGTCGCGGTCCACCAGGATCTCGCCGAGCAGCAGGTACGAGCCCAGGGTGGGGGAGATGAGCCCCGCGTGCTTGCCCGTCCATCCCAGTCCGGCGCGCGCGGCCCACGCCCGCTCGAGGACCGCGCCCGTGTCCGTGTACCAGAGGGTGCGCGCTCCCGGGAGCGCGTCCAGGATCTCGCGCTCGAGCGCGCGCAGGAGGTCGCGCATGACGCGGTGGTAGTCCTCGCCCATGGCGTAGCGGGCGACGCGGCCGAGGCGCGCGTCGCGCTCGGCGTCCCGGGCCGGCTCGTGGCACAGCGCCACGCACACCACCGAGCGCGCTCCGGCCAGCAGCCGCGCGGGATCGGCGCGGCGCTCGCGGCTGCGCGCGCTGGCGATCCAGGCCATGCCGGCGTGCCGGCCCCCGGCGAGCCAGGCCTCGAAGCGCGCGTGGTCGGGTGCCGCGGGGGCGTCCGCTCCGGCGGGCGGGGTCACGCTCGCCACGCCGACCGCATCGAAGCCCAGCTCGAGGGCCCGGGCCTTGATGCGGCGGGTGACGCTCACGGACGGAGGCTACTTCTTCTTGGAGCTGTCGGGCGCGGACTTCACGCGGAAGACCTCGCGCGCCTTCTCGCGCAGCACCTCCTCGCGCGCCCGGCCCTCGTGCTTCGCCTCCGGTTTCACCATCGGCCGCACCAGGCCGATGCTGAGCGGCGGTGCCTGCTTGCTGTCGGCGACGCGGCGCGTCTCGCGGGCCGCGTCCTCGCCGGCCTTGCGCAGGGCGTCCAGGTCCGGCGCGGGCGCCGTGCGGCCCATCGGCGTGGCCGGGGACCGCTGCATCTCGGGCCTCCTCTCGGGCGGCCGCGCGGGCGCCGTCCCTGTCCCCGTCTTGGTGCGCACGGCGTCGCCGGCGAGCAGGTCCTCGATCTTCACCCGGGGCAGCTGCCCGGTCAGCTTCTCGATCAGCTCGAACGCGGGTCCGCCGTTGAAGGTGACGCCGTCGTGCTCCAGCAGGCGCTCGATGGCGTGTGGCGCGCCCAGCGCGTTGCCGATCTGGTCCTTGGTGCGGAGGCGCGACTTGAGGTCGGAGACCGGCAGGGCGCTGGTGGGCACGTAGACGTACTCGCCGCCCGGCACCAGGCCCGTCGAGTAGCCCGGCGGGAACATCGGCGCCCAGCCGATGTAGTCGGGCGTCCATTCCCACGAGACCCAGGCCGGACCCCAGTCGAGACCGGGGATCCAGACCCAGCCCTGGTAGCGGTCGTAGATCCACTCGCCGTAGTGGTAGGTCGCCCAGCCGAAGGGCTCGGCCGAGACCCACACCCAGCCGTAGATGTCGCTCGGCGCCCAGAAGCCGTCCTGGTAGGGGCGCCAGCCCACGTCGTTCTGCCAGGGACGGAAGACGTAGCCGAACGGCTCGATCAGCGTCCAGTCGCCGTAGTCCTGCAGCGCGTCGTAGAAGATCCGGTACTCGGGCCTGAGCCCCGCCCGCGCGGCGGGCATGGACTCCTCGAGCGGCGTCATGTAGCCCCCGGCCGCGCAGGAGAGCTGGCCGAAGGCGAGCAGCGTGAAGACGAGCGTGCTCCAGGATCGGATGCGCATGTCACTTCCTCGTCGAAGGTGGCTTCGCGTGCCGTCGGTGGCCCGCGTGGACGGACCCCGCCATTCTATACCCGATGCCGCCCGGCGCAGTTCGATTCCGCGTCCTTGACCGCTCGTTGACGGGCGCGCCCGCCGGCGCCCACGCTTGCCGCTCAGCCGCGCGCGCGCAGCTCCTTCCGGTAGATCCAGCCCAGCAGGAAGAGCAGCCCCATGAGGAAGGCCGGGCCGGCGATGGCGAAGTAGACGTTCAGCGGGAAGCGCCCCCACATCGTCACGATGTAGGCCACGCCCAGGCCGAAGAACAGCGCGGCGCCGACCCACTCCCACCTCCACGCCACGATCAGGGCGACCACGACGAGCGCCGTGGGGATGAGGTGCATGCCCAGCGCGACGAGCAGCTGCGGCAGGCTGTAGTGCGCGGTGAAGACGTCCATCGCGAAGATGCTGATGAACGCGGCGAACGCGATGCCGAGGACGCGGGGCGTCCAGAACAGCAGGCGACGCACGACGGGGCTCATGGAGGTTCCTCCGCGGGGGAAGACGTGGCTCGACGCGAGCCGCCGCGCAGCCTACACCAGCGGGCCCGGGGGCTACAGGTCCTTGTAGTCCGGACCGCCGCCGCCCTCGGGCGGGACCCAGGTGATGATCTGGTAGGGGTCGGCGATGTCGCAGGTCTTGCAGTGGACGCAGTTCGAGGCGTTGATCTGCAGCCGCAGCGCGTCCGGCTTCGCCTCGTCCGGCACCATCTCGTAGACGCTGGCGGGACAGAAGTGCTGGCAGGGGTTGCCGTACTCCTCGCGGCACTTCGTGGCGCACACGCTCGTGTCGGCCACGACCAGGTGCACCGGCTGGTCCTCGTCGTGCTTGGTGCCCGACAGGTAGACGTCGGCCAGCTTGTCGAAAGTCAGCACGCCGTCGAACCTGGGCGGCGCGGGCTTGCCCTGGGCGTAGCGCTCGCGCAGCTTCCGCATGCGCTCGTGCCCGGGCACGCTCTTCAGTCGGTCGCCGAACAGGTCGCGCCCGCCCAGCAGCATCTGGAAGCCGCTGCTGAGCATGCCGGTGAAGAGCCCGCCCTCGAAGCCCTGGTGGAAGTTGCGCACCGAGCGCAGCTCGTCGGCCGCCCACGAGGCCGCCACGCGCTCCTCGTAGCGCGCGAGGCGCTCCTTCGAGAAGTCGCCGGCCAGCAGGCACTCGAACAGCGTCTCGGCCGCCAGCATCCCCGACTTGATGGCGAGGTGGATGCCCTTCAGGCGCGCCCCGTTCAGGAACCCGCCCGAGTCGCCGGCCAGCAGCAGCCCGTCGGCCGAGAGTCTCGGCATGGCCCACCAGCCGCCCTCGGGGATGGCCTTGGCGCCGTAGGCGACGGGCTTGCCGCTCTCGAGCAGCGGGCGCACGAGCGGGTGCGTCTTCCAGAGCTGGAAGTACCCGTGAGGATCGGTCGTGGGGTCCGGCGAGTCGAGGCCGGTGACGAGGCCCAGCGCCCAGTGCGAGTCGTCCATGCCGTAGACGAAGCCGCCGCCGAAGGTGTCCTGCGGGAGCGGCCAGCCCATGGTGTGGATGACGCGCCCCTTCCGCGCGCGCCCCGCGGGGACCTCCCAGACCTCCTTCACGCCCGTGGAGTAGACCTGCGGGTTCCTGCCCACCGTGAGCCCGAAGGTGGTCTCGAGCGACTTGGCCAGCGTGCCGCGCGGGCCTTCGCACAGCACCGTCGCCTTCGCCCTGCAGTCGGCGCCCGGCTGGTAGTTGGACTTGTGCTCGCCCTTCTTGTCCACGCCCTTGTCGCCGGTGCGCACGCCCACCAGGCGGCCGTTCTCGATCAGGGGCTTCGCGGCGGGCGTCTCGGTCACGACCAGCACGCCCTTCTCCTCGGCGATGCCCGCCAGCCACTCGACCAGGCGCCCGAGCGAGACGATGGAGTTGCCGTGGTTCTGCAGGATGGGCGGCAGGAGCGGCAGGCGGAACTGCCCCTGCTCCCACAGGAAGAAGACGTCGTCGCCCGTGACCTCGCTCGCGATCGGGCAGCCCTTCGCGCGCCAGTCGGGGATCAACTCGTCGAGCGCGCGCGGGTCCAGCACCGCGCCCGAGAGACCGTGCGCGCCCACGCGCTTGCCCTTCTCCAGCACGGCGATCGTGACCTCGCCGAGCGCGGGGCCGGGTGCTCCGGACCCACCTTCGGTGGGTGCCCCCGCCGCGGCGTTGTGGCGCTCAATCATGGTCGCGAGGTGGATGGCGCCCGCCAGGCCGGCCGGGCCCGCGCCCACGAACTGCACGTCGAACTCGAGGACCTCGCGCTCCATGTCGCTCTCCTGTGATTGCCCTAAGCTGTGTCCGAGGACTCGCCGAGGGCAAGGCGTCGCGGGTGAGCGACGAGTGAGATCGTGGCCTTCAGGCCACATCGAACGAGGAGCCGCCCGCGCAACGCAGCCATCGGCGAGTCCTCGGACACAGGCTAGCCGCCGTGCGCCTGCGCCTCAAGCCAGCGCTCGGCGTCGATCGCCGCCTGGCAACCGCTGCCGGCGGCCCACACCGCCTGGCGGTAGGTCGGGTCGGCCACGTCGCCGGCCGCGAACACGCCGGGCACCTTCGTGCGCGACGAGCCCGGCTCCACGATCACGTACTCCTTCTCGTCGAGGGGCAGCTGGCCCTTGAGGAACGCCGTGTTGGGCTGGTGCCCGATGGCGACGAAGATGCCGTCGATGGCGTGCTGGCTGACCGCGCCCGTCTTCGTGTCGCGCAGGCGCACGCCCGTCACCTTGAGCGGCGACTCGTCGCCCACCACCTCGTCCACCGTCGCGTTCAGGATGAAGCGGATCTTCGGGTTCGCGAGCGAGCGATCCTGCATGATCTTCGAGGCGCGCATCTGGTCGCGCCGGTGCACGATCACCACCTCGGTGCAGAAGCGCGCGAGGAAGTTGGCCTCCTCGAGCGCCGTGTCGCCGCCGCCCACGACCATGACGCGCTTGCCCTTGAAGAAGAAGCCGTCGCAGGTGGCGCAGGCCGAGACGCCGAAGCCGAAGAACTTCTTCTCGCTGGGGATCCCCAGCAGGCGGGCCGAGGCGCCGGTCGAGACGATGACCGTCTTCGCCAGGAACTCGCCCTGGTCGGTGCGCAGCGTGAAGGGTCGCTTCGAGAAGTCCACGCTCTCGACCGTGGCCTCGACGATCTCGGTGCCGAAGCGCGCCGCCTGGTCGCGGAAGTGCTGCATCAACTCGGGCCCCTGGATGCCCTCGGGGAAGCCGGGGTAGTTCTCGACCTCGGTGGTGATGGTGAGCTGGCCGCCGGGCTGGGGGCCGACGAGCATGAGCGGCTGCAGGTTGGCGCGGGCCGAGTAGATGGCCGCCGTGTAGCCGGCCGGGCCCGAGCCGAGGATCACTACGTCGTGGATTCGGGACACGCTGATCTCCGGGATGGGGTGGCTGAGTCGCGGGATTCTAGCAAGGCGGGAGGCGCGGTGCAGCGGATGGGCCCGGCGCCCGTGAGGGTGGGAGGCCGCCCGTCGCGGGGCGGTTCGGAAACCATGGTTGGCTTAGTAGCAAACATCACAAAACAGTTGCAAACGTCCTTCAATGGCAGATAATCATGTCGCGAAGGAGGTCGCGCCATGACCGATTCCCCGGTTACTCCCGCTCCCGCCCGCCCCGGCCCCACGGGGTACGGGCTCTTCCTCTCGCAGTTGCTCAGCGACCGCGAGCAGTTCTTCACCGAGGTCGCCGACGGCCGCGACTTGGGCGGCAAGATCGCCCGTTCGCTGTGGACCCTCGTTGCCCTGCTCGCGCTCTACGGCGCGGGGGCCGGGGCGTACGCCGGCTGGCCGCAGGCGCTCTCGTCGGCCATCAAGCTCCCGGTGCTCTTCCTCGGCACGCTTGCGATCTGCTTCCCCGGGTTCTTCGTCATCCAGGTCCTGGTGGGCTCGCGCCTCCGCCTCGCGCAGGTGCTCGCGCTCACCACCGGGGCGCTCGCGCTCAGCGCCATCGTTCTGGCTGCCGTGGTGCCGGTCGCGCTCTTCTTCCTGCTGACCGGAGGGAACTACTACTTCCTCGAGCTGCTGCACGTGGTGATCGTCCTGGGCGCGGGCCTGATCGGCATGGTGGCGCTGCACGAGGGCCTGGCCTTCGCCTGCGAGAAGCGCGGGGTGTACCCGAAGAACGCGATGACCATCATGCAGGTGTGGGCGGTGCTGTTCGCCTTCGTGGGCGTGCAGATGGCGTGGAACCTGCGCCCTTTCGTGGGTGACCGCGGCGAACCCTTCAAGATCTTCCGGCACTACGAGGGCAACTTCTACACGGCGGTCATCTACTCGCTGCAGAAGCTCTCGAAGGGCGAGGACAAGGGGAAGGCTCCCGGCCTCGCGCCGCGCGAGCGGCTCGATCTGCCGGGGGGCTACCGCCTGCCGGCGCCGGTGTACCCCGACAGCGCGCACGGGGCGCAGCCGTGAGCGAACCTCCGCGCGACGCCTCGGGCCTCGAGCACGAGATCCTCACGCTCGAGGAGGTCGCGCACTACCTGCGCCTCAAGCCGCAGACCATCTACAAGTGGGCGCAGGAGAAGCGCATCCCCGCGGTGAAGTTGGGGAAGGAATGGCGCTTCCGGCGCAGCGTCATCGACCGCTGGCTCGACGACCAACTGCTGGGAGAAAACACGGGCTTCGGCCACCTGCGCGGCGGTCGGGAGGGGTGAGCGGGGCCGCGGTGCCGCGGTGCCGAGCGCCGCGGGCTACGCCCGCCGCGGCTGCGGCGGTTCGCTACCGCCGCGCGGCTCCCCACGACCACAACTGCCACACGCCGAGTCCCGCGAGCGCCACCACCGAGGCGAGACCGAGGGTCCGGTTCGCGCGCGGCCCGAGGCTCCGGGCCGAGCCGAAGAGCACGATGAGCCCCACCATGCTCACCACCATGGTGCCGTAGAAGCCCGCCAGCAGCGCGATCCCGCGCGCGGGTGATTCGTGCCAGGCCTTCAGCAGCAGCGGCCCCAGGATCAGGCTCCAGCCGAGGTACGGGCCGGGGTTCAGCAGGTTCACGACGGTCGCGCCCAGCAGGCTCCGCGGCGGTGCCGCGGCCTTGGTGCCGTCCTCGGTCTTCCGCGCCCGCCATGTCCGCGCCGCCGCGAACGCCAGGTAGAGCAGCAGCAGTCCGCCGGCGAGCCGCAGCCCGGAGATCAGCCCGGCGGGCAGCCGCGTGAGGACGAGGAGCACGAGAACGATGATGGGCCCGTCGCTGACGAGCGGCGAGAACGCGGCGGGCAGCGTGCGGCGCCAGCCGTGGCTCAGGGTCTGCGAGAGGATGTAGGCCTGCAGCGGCCCCGGCTGCACCGCGGCCGTGAAGGCGTACGTGATCCCGATGACGAGGTAGGTGAGCACGGGCCGGGTCTCAGGTGCGGCTCACCCGCGCTCCCACCGCTCCGCAAGCAGCGCCACGCGGAAGGGGAACACCTCCGCCCACATCACGCCCTCCCGCACGGCGGGGTCGGCCTCGGTGAAGCGGCGCGCCGCCTCCGGCGACTCGGCGCGGAAGACGGCGATGCCGAAGCTGCTCTCGTCCGTGGTCAGGGTCCGGCCCGCCATGAGCAGGGTGCCGGCCTCCATCGCCTGCTTCAGGTAGGCGAAGTGCCGCTCGATCACGGCAGCCTCCGCCTCGGTGGGACCCCCGGTGAGCATGCCGGGGCGGGTCGGCTGGATGCGGTACGCGTACTCCACC
>Ga0315295_10001943_pt1 | contig 17623 bp, 17 predicted proteins | sample YL17G14_0_MG_FD_204453 | JGI IMG/M metagenome (GOLD analysis project Ga0315295, IMG submission 204453) | Sediment microbial communities from Yellowstone Lake, YNP, Wyoming, USA - YL17G14_0 | ecosystem: Environmental > Aquatic > Freshwater > Lake > Sediment | place: USA: Wyoming | collected... | reverse complement strand
CTGCCTCAAGAAAAACTCTATAATCAATAGGAGTAACCTCTAAAGTAGCTAATGCCTTATCACTTTGCTCCTGGCGATCCATTATTAATAAGACTATTTCGTACTGTCCGGGATTCAGTTGATCGGTACGAACTTCGAAATTACGACCTTCTCCTGCTTGACCCCTCGGACCTCTCCATCTTTCTCTTGTTACACCCTTAGGGGTAGATTGACTTTTAAAAACAGCTTTTTCACCCTGTGTTATCCTAAGATGTGCAGGGTTTATTTTCGCTACAGGTTTTTCTCTCTTAGATGATATCCAGAGGTTAACAGGACTACCAACCGGCACTCTTGTTCCAGCAGATGGTTCCTGCTGAAGTATAATGCCATCTTCGTATTCAGAAGCTCTTTTAGTTATTTCTCCAGACTTTAACCCAAAATCCCTTAAAATTCTTTCAGCTTCATTCACATGATGATTTATTAAACTCGGAACTTCTACCAATTCTCTTTCAGCTACCCATATATGTATGGAAGTACCACTCTCGACTTTGCTATGAGCTACTGGGGATTGTCGTAGTATAGTGCCTGGCTTCTGATTGGAAGGTTTCTTAGTTATCTCTCCCAGACGTAATTTAAACCTGTTAAGGATACTTTCCGCTTCAGATACATTACGTCTAACCAGATCAGGAACTTCAACTTTCTGATCCGGCGGAAGAACAGGAGTTGTCGGCGTTTCAAAGTGAGGGGCGGAAGAAAACCTGAAATCATCAACATTGATGTGTCCCCATGGTTCCGAAGAAGCATCCACGATGCGAATCTTTCCTGTTTTACGTGCAAAAGGTGTTAGTTCCCATGTTACCCTGCGCATAGTTTCTGTATTTTGTCCTGATGCATGAAGAACCATGATGCTGCCTTCAATGGGATCTTGAACGAGCAGTTCCACCCGTGTTTCAAAATTACTTCCACCTCCCACCAAAAAACTGAGCGTTCCCTGTGGAATGGTGAAGCGTGAAGATGTCAATATGCCCTGTGGTCTGTCTCCTTGAATGTTTCCCAGCCTCTGGTTAGGATGCCCCTGATATTTTTCATATGAGCCAATCCAGTATCTTCCTTGATGGTTGGAGGGTTGACCTCTACGCCGGGCAGTGGGGTTATCACCAAGGGTGGGTTGATAATCGAATGAATTGCCGGTCTTTGTCCAACCACGCAAATCCCCTGTTTCGAAATCAAGGGTGAAATTGATTGGTTGTGCATACATAACATGAGGTGTACAGAGAAAAAAACCGAGGCAGAGAATAACTATGAAGAGTCGTGTTTCATTACGATTGATGTGAAACATAATTCACCCAAGTGATCATCTTGAAAATTATTTTAAAGGTATATCTCTTTTCAACATCATGGTCTTTATCCCAAAAAGAGCACTGAGAACGTCGTTCCAGAAAGGCGCGCCGAAGGTTACTAAAAGAATGGTTAATGTCAGCCCGCCGATTTTCTTAACGGCAAAATATATTAACATGTTACCTTTTGCTGAGGTAATCTCTTTGTACTCTGCTGTCCAGCCTAAGGGCAAATCCAATGCGGTAAGATGTCCTAACTGATAATCAATGGATAATTTTTGGAGTTCAAGATACAATTTCGATAAATCTCCTTCTTTATCTTTTAACAGGGCAAGTTTTTGTTCTTTTCCTAATTCCTTATCAGAGAGTCCCTCAATTTCTTTCACTATGTTTTTTATTTTTTCAACATTGTTCATATCCTCGTATAACATAAAATCTTCTTGAAGATTTTATGACAGTTTAAGGGTTGCATCTTTCGCTTCGTCAATCTTATCCTGTCTCAAAACAGACTCGATCGTATTTAATTCATCGGCATTTGCCTTCTGTATTTTAGATGCCGTTTCAGATACTTTTTGAATTATTGCTGCCCGTGCTTTTGAATCAACGGAGAGATATTTATAAATACTGAAGGAATCTGCATTAAAAATAAATACAAAAATGAATCCTATGAGGATTGTCCACAACAACATATTTCTTCTATACTCCTCATTGACTTGTGCTATCCATGCATCGATATTATTTTCAATCTGAAACCTGTAATCAGAAAGCATTCTTTCAATTTCCTTAATCTTGTCTATCAGCTCTTCACACTTTTTCTGGAAATCTATGATCTCTTTCTTCTTGAAAGTCATAATATTATCACGAAGCTTTGTATTTGCCTCAATTAAGGTACCTATCTTTCTAAAAACAGCTTTTATTTTCCAATTTTGGAATTCATCATATATATTGAGTAAAACATCCAGTTTTAATACTGCAACCTGTTCCATAGCATCTAATAAAGGTTTGATTTCCACGAGAATTTGTTTTTGAATATTTGTATCATTTGGATCAAGCTTTACAACATTATAGAGGGAAGTTTTAAGATTATTAATTAGTGTTTCGGATTTACCTACAATTCCTTTTAGGCGTTTAAGTCTCTCGTCGAATTCTCCGATGAATTTACCGGATATTCTTTTGCGTTTCCAAAATAATGTCGACTTTATATCAGGAATCTTTTCTTTCCGGTCTTCGATTGGGGGAAAATCTTTTTTATACAGGTTTATAAAAAATCTTTCCCATACTCCTGTCTTCAACTTAAGCACATTTTTAAATGCTTCCTGAACAGCCTGAACAAGCATTGAAAAGACTATCAGGAATCCTACAAAGGCAATTAAAGTAGATAAAGTATCACTCATTGTAAAATTCCTCCTTTCTTATTCAGAAAACTCTATTAATTTATTACGTTCATTTTATTTTCACCCAGACCCAGTGAGCAGAATCCTTTACAAAGTCTGGCAGAAAAAATGATATTAAGAGACCTAATATAATGCCAATGAAAATAAACCCGATATAACGCCTTCCGGTACTGATAAAACTTTTAATAGTTATTATTAGATCGCTTTCTTTTTTAACATTGTTGATCGAAGGTTGAACCACGGCCTGCTTTAAAAGCCAGAGAGCAAATCTTATAATTGGAAGCATCCAGTTGATTTTTATCTTTTTCAGGATGGAATAGAAAAACTTATCCTCATGCTTTTTGATCAATTCCTTTGAAGATTTTAATACGCCATTTACATGGGAGATAAGCCTGCAAGCTGCAAGATTTCCAAGTTCCATATTCTCGGGGTTGAGGATGTCTTTATCTGAAAGGCTATACTTTTCATCCATAACTGTGTTTTCCACTTCCAAACGCCATTTTTTATAATTATCCCAGAAATTATCATTCGTGATACATTCCTTCATTCTTCCCTTAAGCATTTCATGGGCATCCTTCATTCCCATTAGGTAATCGTGCTTGCGCCAGCGCCGGTCAAGGAACCCTGCAAAGTTTGCGATCTTTGCACCGGCCAGCGGCCCGTAATCTTTTTCATTATGGTAGATCCTGACCACCTTGATATTCTCGCGTGTTTCAACTCCAGCAGCGGAATGGACGGCCTCGTTCAGCAGCATAAAGCACTTGAGAATCTTAAATATATTATCATCGGCAAGGAGTGCTTTAATCCTTCCCTCAATTCTTTTGTACGATGTATCGAGGGAGGTTAAGTCACTTTCAAGTTCTTTTCCGGATTCATTAAACCTGTTCCATGTATCATCTGAAAGCTTATCGTCTTTTTTGCTGTTATATTCCACCCAGAATGCGATCTGGCGGAACAGCAACTGGGTCTCTTTGACTTTTGTTGCGACCCTATCAAATTCTTTGAGAGCATCTTTAAGTTCAGTATCTTCCTTCAATATTTTTTGCAAATCAATCGCTATGTTTCTTGTAAAAAAGTCCTGTTTTGCGACTTCATTGATTATTCCATGGAGGTCAAGAGGTCTTATCTTGTTGATTATATCCAGATGTTTATTTATATTTATTTTACCCTCATCTAATTTTCCTTTCCTTAAAAATGCATATCGCATCATAGTAATACACTTTAGATAATCCGGAAGAAAACGGTGGAGACGTGCTGTCCTAATATTGTTCTCACAGGTATCGAGGAAATCCTGAGATAGCCCAGGGCACCCAGGGAGAAGATCACAGAGTTTTGATATGAGACCATTAATCTGCATGACCTGATGATTGATCTCCTGTATTCGTCTGAGGTCGTAATAAATCGTTTCTGCCCCCCTCGCATCCAGCACGGCCATTACCGTTGCTGCGGGGTCTGGAGGGTTCATGGGATCCATCCCCCATTCCTTGTGCTTTTTTTCATAGTCCTGGGGTTTCGGCTCCACAAAAAAGTACCACCAATCTCCTTCTTCACTGCTTGTTTGCATATGTTCAATTGCATGTCCCAAAGGTTTATTGTCCAGAACCCCTCCATCAAAATACCAGAAATGAAGTGGTTTATCCTCTTTATTCTGTCCGTCTTTATACCATTTAATGGTTTTTTCAGGAAAACTCGGACTCTGTACAAGTTGCGGGGGGAAGGCCGCCGGAAAAGTAGAAGTAATCCTTGCAGCCTTGGAAATTCTCTTCCTGATCTCTTTGCCCTTTTCAGTGGAGGCTTCTCTTATGTCACTATCAGTAAATGTAAAGACTTCTGTATGTCGGGTTGTGGGAAAAGCCCTTTCAGCAAATGCGGTTATATTTACAAAGTCGTGTTCTACCGGTATGGCATCGAAAAAGCCCTGCATATTTGTTGCCGTAATCAGGATTCTGACATCTGTGCTCAACTGATTATTGCCTTCCCTGATTTTCAGAAACCTCTCGACCTCCTCTTCAAGAATATCGTTATTCAGGAATGAACGTACATCCTGTCTCCTCTTATACTGAATATTAGACAGGTCTGCAACATCAAACCAGATGCGACGCATTTCTTTGATATGCTTTGACGGATCATCTGAATTGACAAGTGCAGCGGACATAAGGACTCCTGTAAGTCCGCCTGCTGATGTTCCTGAAATAACCCTGATATTTATATCGGAATTCTCCGATTCAAGATATTTACGCCCTTCGTTTTTGCAGAATTGAATAAAGCGTATAAATTCTTCTGCTACCCCCGCTTCATATACTGCAAGAGACACCCCGCCATAGAATGTCAGCCCAATATTTATCTTCTTCATTATACCTCCATCTATCTTATTTCTTAAAAAGTTTAGTCGATATTATTCATAGCAAACTATGATTCGATGATATGATATTGTATATTGATCACGACGAAATTTTATGTATATGAGCATGCAATGCCTTACACGATTGATTAAATCTATTATATGGAACATATAAGGCGCATATTGTTATGATAAAAAGCATTAAAGCTGTAGCTATTCCTAAAAGATCAAATCTTCTATCGATTATAAATAAATAAATCAATGTCCAGATCAGATTTATTATCATGCCTACTGCGATGTTATGCGACATGAAGAACTGACCGAGAATACGCTCCACATGATAATCTTTTTGAGGATCCATTGTTGCGATTATTTCATATCTCTTGTTAAACGCCTTTTGATATTCCTTGTTTTTATGCCTGTAAGGTCCGAATTTGAACGCCAGTGTCTCAATAACAATACCGAACATTTGGAGTGTAAACATAATTGCAAATAATACGCTGATTGAGAGTGTTTGTGATTCATCAATAGTTTCAAGAAATTGCATGTTAATCGCCAAAACACCGGTAATTATCCTGAAAGTTCCGTAAAAAACGATTCCCGGAACCATTACAGTCAATATTATCCAAAGGCTTTGAATTCCCGGATTCATGTGGTAGCCCTCTTTTTAAAATACATAATTATTCGATACGCTTCTGCATAACCTGCCTCCCACCAGCCGCCTGCAACAGAGGCGTCGAGCTCATTGGGTCTCGATGGCTTATGCCCAAGTTTCGGATGAAAAGCCATCCTCAGCACCCGCTTCTGCAATGGGCTACAGGCCGTAATCGGATTTTTAGATCAGTGTCAGCAAACCGTCGATTACAAGATCGGACACTCCTTTTGCAAGACTCTGTGCCCTCGCTTTTGCAGCAACCGACATTTTCAGCGCTTGCATTTCGGTCAGATCCTTAATATCCAGCACATATCCCTCAAACTGCGCCTTTGTTATTTTCCCTTCTGCAAGCTGGATAAGATACAGTTCCATCTTCTCACCCTGCCTTCTGATAAAATCTTCTGAATCATTCTTTGCAGTTTTAATCAGGGTTTTCAGCTCATCTTTTGCAAGCATTCCGGCACTGTCTTTCAGATTATTAATAAAATCTTCCCACTTTGTACCCATCTTTTCCCCTCCTACTTGTTCTTTAAAGCCTCGGTTTTTATTGCTATATCAAATGCCTCTGCAATCGTCTCTTTCTGATTGTTGGCATGTGTCATACTCCATTTTCCGTCTCGTAACCGGTCGCTTACATGCTTTTCAAACATTGTCTGGATTATTCTGATCTGTGTGTATGTTTCCTTGTTCTTCTCTCCTTTTCCTTTTTCATATTCATACATCTGTGCGAGTTTCAAACAGATTGCAGATATTTGACCATTGTCGACCGTATCGCCTGTAAACGTATCATATAATGCAGTTACTTCGGGTTTTAAATCCGTAAGGTTCTTATATGTTGTCGGATCAAAGTATGTTATGGCCCCTAAAACATGTGCACAGCCTGATAAGTACATCAGGATCAATAAGAGACAAGCTGCTGTCCCCTTATCAAACAAACGATTCCTTTTTAAATGCCTTCCGAAGAAATATTGTTCCATGCTTCTCCTCCTTTTTTTGATAGATGAGACCTCTGTTTACAATACAAGAATATTTCTCAACACTTTCACTTGATAGTGGTAAGAATTTATGCCCGCTCCGTTATATCTGCGGGCTGCATAAGGCCAGTCACACCCGACATTCTTTCTCACAGGCACCGTATCATATGAAGCCTTCTTGTAATATTCGGTAGGGATAAAGGCATTTTTTGAATTTGTATATAGTGGCGTAACCCCTTCCTTTATATCCTGTTGACCTGCATTTATCATGCACTGTTTGCAGTCTCTCAGGTAACGGGGATCTTCTGATGCGTATTTGCAGAATCTTAAAGGGCTACTGCCATATTCAACGATCCTGTCGTCTGCCCTTGTCCCTGAAGTGTCGCCATTCACAAAATGGTCAAATTTCTCCCTCAACTCCCATATCGCCTTTCGGAGGTTCTTCTCCACATCAAGCATAAAGTCTTCTATCTCCTCCTTTCTCGGAGGATGATGAAACAGGGTATACTGTCCTGCCCCATACCCCCGCGATGTAATAATGTATTTTTGATTCGCGTTCGTATCCAGCCCGATCACAATATAGGTATCTTCATCGTTCTTCGGCGGTTCGTTATAATGTCTAAGTCCACTCTCCTGCTGCAATATCCCCATGATAAAAGGGATCGGAACCTCACTGATTTGCATCTCTTTCATGCTCGCAACTATTTTACTGTTTTCTTCTTTAGGGTTGGCAGCCTTTGGTAAAGTCGGGAAGACAGGGTCATCCAGCATATCAGAAATGCACCCTGCCAGATTTTCATCTACCTCTCCTGTCACTTGTACAACCCTTCCGCGATTGAAATCCAGGACACTGACAGGTGCACTTCCGTCATCCTTTCTACTCCTTCCGTCGTTGTGAAGCAGGTCATGCTGCAGTGCCTTCACAGCCTGTTCGGTACCTGTTGCGAATACACCGTCAATGCCGCTCTTTAAATATCCCAATTGTCTCAGGTCCCTCTGCAAGTCGCGGATCTGACGGTCTGTAATGCCGGATCCGCTTCTCTTTAAAATAAGCCCCTTTTCTTTGTAACTTAGGCTCGGCATGGTTTCCCCCTTATCTTGCAGTATTTTTTATACGTCGTTTTGCAACTCGATAACTTTCAATTGTTCTTTAATACTATTAGATCAGATCCCCGCCGGCAAGCGTTGTCTGACTGCGGCCGTAAGTGAGGTGCGCTGTATCATCCTTTATCACGGTTACGCATCCGTAATCTCCTAACGGCCTTCCAGATTCAAAAATATTTACTATCGCCTGTGAGGTCTTTTTTTGTAATGTGGTAAGCATAATCTAATCCCTTCATCCATTAACCAAAATTCATAACCCATCGGTTACATTTTCTAATCGTTGTCACTTATTAATATAGCCATTGACCTTCCTTTGAGTGTTATGGAATCTCCCGCATCTTTGCACCCTGTTTCCCAATGATCTACATCACAAAAATCTGAATTGTCTCCCCACCAGGACATTGCAAGAATTTTCCAATCTCCCTGTGACCAGTCCTTTAAATTCGTTAATGCAAAATCGTTCCAATCTTCATTATAAATAACCATAATGTCAGGTTCTCCTGCCTTGCCCCACCATATAACAGCCAACTGAGTAGGCTGCCCATCGCCAGGACCTTCCCACGGGTATGAAAACTTTCCATTGTTTGAAAATCCTGAATTGGGCTCACCATTCCACGCCCTATCAACATACCCAGCAAAATCTGATCGCCTGAAATGGCTCCACTTTTTCCTCAACTTGATTAAATCCTTTGTCCAATTAAACAATTCCCTTCCGTAAGTTGGACCATTCGACGATTCAGTATTATCCCCGTCTTTTAACCTCCAATCAATCCAGTTAATGTTGTTTATTTTACCGTTACCGGTAGAGGATTCATAATTATAAGTGTTACGTGCATCAGCCTGAGATGTTGCACCTGATTTTGTTGTTCCGAATTCATCACCCTGTAAAATTATTGGTACTCCCTGGGAAGTGAGCAAAATACCCATTAACAGCTTTTCCCTTTCCCTTCTTGAATTTTCATCATTTCCGCTATCCCAGCAATTATTAGAACCACCACTGTCATTAAAATAAACACAATCCCTTAATGTATATCCGTCATGGACAGCAACCAAATTTATAGATCTCCACGGCTTGGTAGATGCTGCTGCTCCTGCTCCATCGCTGACAGATCCATAACCCTCAATAAGTTGTTTAAATGTTGTTCTATTCTTTAAACCTGATGCTGAAAATTTTCGTATTTTATCTCTATATCTACCAAGCCACTTTGCCCACCTGTTATTTGTATAATTCCATCCGTAATTATCCATAAAATCCCACCACTGTCCTCCCAAATCCCATGGTTCTGCATGCAGATGAGCAGCAGAAAATCTACTGTCATTGTCTATCCAATCTGCGGCACTATAGGAACCATCAGCCAGGATCCGAGCAAGGTCAAACCTAAAGCCGTCAATGCCATAATTCTGATACCATACAGCCAAAGAATCATTTACCAGCCTTTTAGCAAATATATCTGAGCCTTTATAGCTAACATCGTTTCCTGTCCCTGTATTGTTGAAATAGTATTTTCCATCATCGGTAGGCCTGTAAAAATGAGTATTACATAGCCCCATAAAGTTATAATATTTAGCTGCAACCTTTTGGTTATCTATCCAAGGCCCCTGTTCACCGGTGTGATTGTATACCACATCCATGAATACCGCTATCCCTCTATCATGTAACGCTTTTACTAACTGTTTCAACTCGATGATCTGATCTCCTTCTTTAGAGGCATATCTTGCTTCAGGCGCAAAGAAATTTGTGGTCATATACCCCCAATGATTATACCTTCCTTCTACATTCCCTGTCTCTTCATCGTATTCCATTACAGGCATGATCTCGACCGCATTTACCCCCAATTCAACAAGATGATCAATCCCCGCTGTTAGCCCTCCGGATGTCTTTAAACCGCTTTGGGCCAGTCCTAAATAGGTTCCTCTTTTTGAAGGATCAAGCCCTGGTATCCTGGCTGTATAATCCTGAATATGGATTTCATAGATAATTAAATCTTCTCTATTAATTTCGATATGGCCAGGATTTACATCCTTTAAATGGTCATATACGATACATTTACCACCACCTGCATATACAGGGGAGGTGACGTCCGTATATGGCACGGATTTGAAAAAGGCGGAATACCTCACATTCTGAGTTTTATAACAATACTGATCATTCAGATAGTAGTTTTCATTAAACATCAGGCCGAACTGATCATCCCTGGAAACTTCATTAGGGCCTTTTGCCTGATACATATAGAATAATCCCGGACCAATGCCTTTTCCTCTGATCTTTATCCTCCAGTCGCCACCGCTTTTCCTCATGGATATTAGATGCTGAGGGATTTTGGCATCTGCCTCGTCAAACAGCATAAGGTTTACTTCAGATGCATTAGGAGAATAGACAACAAAATGAACCCATTTATTATTGTCTATGTGAGCACCGTATCTCCTTTCTGAAGTTTTATTTACATTGGAAACTGTTATTTCGCTTAAGGAATTATTTATATCCAGAAATAATAAGCTGAAAAAGGTGACCAGGAAAATCAGACAACGTATTCTTTGTCGAGCTGACATCTTTCTTTCCCTCCTTCTCTACAAGTCGTAGGCAGTTATTTAAAGCTTCATACAAATGTAAATCAAAAGAGTCTGTCAAACATTATCAGGTACCCGTATTTGATAAATGCGTGCATCGTTACCATGAATAACACCTAACTGTGCATTGGGCTCTGTAATAATTTTATTGCCTTCAGCAAGAGGATATATACAATTCTCAATCCACGCACCTACATCTGTCAGCAGCATTGGACGTCCGTCATCTGGCTTGTATAAAACCATAGATGCCTGATGTGTATGACCTATCGCTACAATTTTTACATATTGGCCTGGTAAATTGTTCTCTGCCGCTGTATCAATTGATTGATAAATCTTTTTGAATAATTTATGCTGTGCTTCATCAGGTGCTGTTACTACCTGACAAAGGGTAGATGGAAGTGATTCCCCGGGTATAACCAGAGGAGCCCCTTTTCCCATTCCAAGGTTATGTTCAGGTTCAGTAATTGCCAGTTCAAGGTCTTTGAGAGGTTTATTAATTTTCCCGGCATATTTGCCCCAATATCCTATTGGATATTTATTAATTGGCGTTAAACTACCAATAAAATCTACTCCGAATTCTTTGATAGGTTCAGGAACCGTGGTTTCGAGAATATCAAATGCATCACCATGGGTAGTGAAGAGAAAAGGCTTGTCATCCTGTGTCCTGTTAAAGGCCTTTAATCTAAATGGGATTTCCTGCAAAGGAACACCATTTCTGGTATCATGGTTTCCCAGTACCACAGTTGCCTTAAGGCATGGTTTACCTCTGTCAATTCCTCTATAAAGAATATCCCGCAGCTCACCATGGGCATCATCAGGTATTCCTCCCGGCTTTGCAATTCCAGGAAATTCTCTCCACATATCGAAAAAATCTCCCAGTTGAATTGTAACAAGCTTGTGGTTATCGCTGAGCTCCCATGAATTTCTTAGAATAGCCATTCTTTGCAGTAATTTTACGAGCAACCCCGACTCTGAATAATTAAAACCGTATTTACCAAAACGCTGTTGCCGTGTGGATGAGAGAAGGTGAAGATCGGGTATTAAAAAGAATACCTCCTTTTCAGACGAATTCCCGATGAAAGGATCATCAACGCGCCCAAGCAGCCTGATCTCTCCATTAATAGGATTAAGTACTTCAAGCATTGTAGAAACTACTTCATCATGTGAATTATTTGCCATTTTACAATTCTCACTTAAGGTCTTTTGCCAGGAAAATCCTGACCTTTAATTTTTGCAGGGACAACCACTAAACGCGAATAATAGTTATTATTCGGAAGCTTATAAAGTATAAACCAGAATTTTTCATAGCGGAGCGCCAGCACATGAGCAAAGGAACGCAAGCGGTAACGCGAATCAATTATCTCATCAGCAAAATTAATATCCAGGTGAGATAATCTTTCAATAATTTGTTCCCTTTCCCCTGTTAATTGTTCCTTTGACCCCAGCAAATCAAGCACAGGTTTATAGGTAATTTCAGCAGACTTAATATCGCCCATTGTTTCACCAGGTAATACTCCGGCTTGTGCATAGGGTCCTTCAGCAAGAAAATCAATAATATCCTCTCGGTCACTTCGTCCTTCTTTAATTGAAGCTGATGATAGTGGAAGTGATACTCCTGTGAATATCGGAACAAGATTTGCTGCAGGGAGATTATCTGTTTCGCTATTACCTTCCTTATATTTAGCGCGGGGGAAATGCATCGTTCCAGAAGGTATATAGACCTCATCAACAACAGCTGTTGTTATAGTTTTATCTGCCCCATCATGCAATGTTATGACTATTTTTTGCGTTCTGTTATGGTCATACCTTTCATAAGGTGAGCCTATCATTACAACCCTGGATGTACTGCAACTAACAACAAAAACCGTAACAGTAAGAACAAGTGTAGATGTGAGGAAACGCACAAGACAATTTTTATTCCGCATAATCTTTCCTTTAAAAATATGAATTGTTGTAATCCAGTATAGAGATAATCTAAGGTTTATAAATTTCTATTGCACCTGCTTCTATTCCTGCCCGTGCAATATTTTCAGGGGCAGTATTTGAAACACTTATCTCCTGGCCAAGGAAATCCCTTCCTGCCTCTTTGTAACAACACCTAACGAAAGAACTGCAGTACATGGCATGTGGATCATCGAGGGGGTTTGGCATCCACTGTTTCTTCATGATTATTGCCCACCATGTTCCAAGGAGTTCCTGAATCGGATAGAGTACCTGTTCATCAACGAGTTGTAATGCGGTGGCAAGGACATTGTCCTTCTCATCATCTGAAAGCCGGAAATTTATTATTGCAGCATTTTCGACAGTTTCCTTACACCATTTTCCAAACCAGTTTTCCTGAGCACCATTCCGTAGCTGGGGCTTAAAAAGATTCACCTTAAGGTCACTCTCAAATATGTTCTGTGAGCGTAACAATGTCGGCATCCATGAAGTCAAGGAATTCCTTGAGAATAGATTTTATATCTTGTGCATCATTTACGCAGCCTTGAAGCGCTGCACTTGGATAATTCTTAAAATTATTAATTCCTACACATAATGCTTTTCCCCCATGTTTTTACCTCCTTTATGTTTCTTTCCTATATCACACTACATCTTAAATATCCCGGTATCCACCCACTCTTTTTTCAATATTGACCAGAAGTCTTCGGCGAGGCCTTTCAGGATATATTCATAAGGCAGCCAGCCGTAGCCTGCGTCTCCCCATCCTGTTCCCCATGAGTTTCTTATAAGAAGTGCGCCAGTTGTTTCCAATCCGCATTTACCTGTATTTTTAATCTTCATCTTATCATCGTATCCAACTGCAACAATCGCATGTCCACCTTCTATCTTTTCACCTTTACATGGATAGGGAATCCTTCCTGTCTTATCTGCCTGAGCTATGGAACTATAGACAGTGAAACCAAACATGGAGGGATGGCCTGCTGCAAGATATGTCTTTATTCTAGTCAGCAAGACATCAGGTGGTGTTACAGGAGGATCATGCCTGTAATATTTTATAGTCTGGTAGTTTTGCGCAAAGGCATAACAGAATGCAGTCGGTTCTTTATCGAAATCAGCTATTACATAGGGCCAGTATTCTTCCGGAGGGACACCAAAAAGAACTAACCCACCCATTGTGTTTCTAAGAAATGCACCTGTATCCCCGGTCCAATGCGAGAGGTTCCGGCTTACCTTATAAAGGAAGAGGCGTGACGCATCAATGTGTTTTCCGAATGCCCTCTTCTCATAGTATTCCACCACTCCAACACCTGCATGGGCAGTGCAGGAACCAAGAGAACCTTGATCCTCTATAGGCGAGCACCAGGCCCTTAAATCCTGTGATGTTGGAATCTTTATACCAGCCTTCAGAACACGTGTTGGTACAAGTACTTTATTGATCTCTTCATGCTCCTCTGTATAATCCCTGAAATCCGGATAGTCAGGAAGCCAACCCATGCCTGATATTTCGCTAAAATGGTGCATAATACCTCCTTATCAGAAACATTATTTAGGCACATTAACAAAATAAATCAATTGCTAATTTAATTATAAAGAATAAAAAACAAATGTAAAGCAATATTTTTAGTTAAATTATCTGCTTGGATTTTTTTATCGAAAGTATTTTTTGAAATAAATTGGTATATTGAAAAGATACTCAGCTTTCATCATACTTTTTCTGATTATTGTAATTTCAACAAACAGAAAAAATAATAATTATCTTATGCGTAAGTATTATAGATGTGATATTAAAAGTGTTTTTTTAATCTAATGAATCTTAAGTGTAAAAAGGCGGAGAAAAAACTAAGGAGATTTGTCGATCAGAGCTATTAAGGAATCGGCATCTTTGTAACCGGGGACAACGAGACCATTCGGAAGAATAATTGCAGGGGTGCCTCTTATTCCGAGTTTTTCAGCAAGCTTTATATTTTCATCAAGTGCGGATGTCTGGCACTTTGGCGCTGGTAAAGTTTTCTTTGCAAAAGCATCCTCAAGAAGGGCAAGGGATTTTTCACATACTATTGTTTTAGATTTCTCATATGCACCACTGTGCATTGGCAGCGGATACATTTTTATAAAAAAGACAATATCTTTTCTCTTCTCTATGACCTTCTTCATCTCCTGATGAAGTTTTTCACAGTAGGGTCAGTCAGGGTCATCGAAGACAATGACACGATACTTCGCATCTTTCTCTCCTACTACAAGGGCGTCATCGAGTGGAATTGTTGATACATCTACTTTATTTAGTTCGCTGGTCCTCTCCTGTGTTAAATTTGTTTTTGTCTTCAAGTCTATAACAGAGCCAAAGACAGCGAAATTCCGGGAGGAATCAAGATAGATTATTCCTTTCTGTCCTTTCGCTTCTACAGCGATTTCCCATAATCCCTGAATCTTTGCCGGACGAACATCGAGAATCTTTACATCAGCGATAACTTCCTTTAGTGCATTTTGCGCATCTTCATTCGTTATCTTCGCACTCTCTTCTGCACCAAAGACATCAGGAATGTTTGAGATTATGGCGGAAGTTGCCAGGAGAAGAATGATAAGTAATTTTCGCATCGATAAGTATAACATGCTGCTATAATAAAAAGTAAAGAAAATTTTCATAAACATCAATTTGTATAAATAATTTAATCAAAGTTCCTTAAGCTTTTCAGTCTGGTAATGGGCAATCAGGCTTTCCAGTATCTCATCAATGTCTCCCTCAAGCACGCGGTCAAGTTTATGAAGTGTAAAGCCAATCCTGTGGTCAGTAACGCGGTTCTGGGGGAAATTGTATGTCCTTATCTTTTCACTTCTGTCTCCTGAACCTACCTGTGATTTCCTATCTGATGCCCTCTCTTTTTCCTGCCTTTCCATCTCGACCTCATAAAGCCTTGAACGGAGAACCTTCATAGCTTTTTCCCTATTCTTGATCTGTGAGCGTTCGTCCTGGCACTGGACAACCAGTCCTGTAGGGACATGGACAATCCTAACAGCAGAATATGTGGTGTTAACCCCCTGTCCACCGGGACCTGAGGCGCAGAATGTATCTACTCTCAGATCTTTTTCTTCAACCTTGATGTCAACCTCCTGGGCTTCGGGCAGGACAGCAACTGTTGCTGCAGATGTATGAATCCTTCCGGAGGCTTCCGTGACAGGTACCCGCTGAACTCTGTGAACGCCGCTTTCATACTTGAGCCTGCTGTAAGCGTTTTTACCTAATATTGAAATTATGACTTCCTTGATCCCCCCAAGGCCTGTTGAGTTAAGATCAATTGTCTCAACCTTCCATCTTCTTTGTTCAGCGTATTTCATATACATGCGAAGGAGCTCTGCTGCAAAGAGGGCAGCTTCTTCACCGCCGGTGCCTGCCCGTATCTCAAGGATTACATTCTTTTCATCACGGGGATCTTTTGGAAGCAACATGAGCTTGAGTTCTTCTTCTATCCCGGTTTTTTTCTCTCTGAGTTCATGAAGTTCTGCCTCTGCAAGTTCACGCAGGTCTCCGTCACCACTGTTTAGTATATCTTCTGCGCCTTCAATATCAGAGAGGAGCTTGTTGTATTCCCGTATCTTCCCGACAAGCGGCAGAAGATCAGACTGTTCTTTTGAGTATTTCTGGAGTTCAGAGGGTTTTGAGAAGATCTCTGGTTCCATCAGCAGTCTCGTCAATTCTTCATATTTGTTTTCTATGGTTTTAAGTTTCTCAAACATTTGCGTCCTCAAGTACAAGAACTTCTTCAAGCGCTTTAATAGCTACCTCGATCTGCGCTTCGTCAGGCTCTCTTGTTGTGAGCCGCTGCAAGAATAAACCGGGCTGTATTAATATATGCATAATCTGATTATGTTTCATCTTTGCAGAGAGTCTAAGAAACTCATATGAGAGGCCGGCAATCAAAGGAATGAGGACGAGCCTTGAAAGGAATTTATAAATGAACGACCATGACTGCGGAATAAATGAAAATGTAAAAATACTTATGACCATAACAATAAGAAGAAAACTCGTTCCGCAGCGGGGATGCAGGGGGCTGTGATCTTTTATATTCTTTAACGTCAGTTCTTTCCCATTCTCATAAGCATGGATTACTTTGTGCTCAGCACCGTGGTACTCGAATATCCTCCTCATTTCTTTCCACGTACCGATTGCAATAATATAGAGCAGAAAAATGAATACCCTGATGATGCCATCAACAAGATTGAACATGAATGAGCTTTTTGCTACAGACGCAAATACAGCTCCGAGGAGTTTTGTTGCATACAGCGGAAGTAGTATAAACAGGGCTATCCCTATAATAATGGATAAACCGATGGTAGCAGTGATCGCAACAGGACTTAAAGGTTTTCCTTCTTCCTCTTCATACGCCTTGTTTGCCGAAAATTCAATCGCCTTAATGCCAATAAACAAAGCGTGAAACAGGGCAATAAAACCCCTTACTATGGGGAGACGTAGAATCTTCGGAAGTTCTGACAGCTCCTCCTTTTTTACGTGGATTTCCCCTTTAGGGCCCCGGACTGCAACTGTCCAGCCCTTTTTGCCCTTCATCATGACACCTTCAATAACTGCCTGTCCGCCTACGTTTTTCATATCAAATTCTATACCACAGAGAACACAGAGGAAAGATTAGGTAATTTTAAAACCCCTTTTGAGTACCGTCCTATGTTCTCAACAGAATCGACGCGTAATATTGAGCAAAAAACAGTGAGTTCACCGGGTATAAGATGTAAGGATATCTTATTGATTCCACGAGGTGTAGTTTTTTACTCTGTGTGCTCTGTGGTTAATCGCCTTTCTTTTGTCTCGTCACTCAAAAAAAAGCCGTTAGCCATGAAATAATAGACTAACGACTATTCCCTGTTAGCGTATTTACTTTTTGGTGCGCGCAGCTTCAGCCTTTGCGTACTTTCTCTTGAACTTCTCTACTCTTCCTTCAGCGTCAACGAGCTTCTGTTTCCCTGTGAAAAACGGATGACACTTAGAGCAGATATCTACCTGGATTTGCTGCCTTGTTGACCTTGTTGTGAATTTCTCACCGCAGGCACAGACAACCACCGTTTCATTATATGCTGGATGAATACCTTCTTTCAAACTGAACCTCCTTGGAATTAGGTTGAACTATATATTAATAAATTGAACATATTTTTCGCAAGATACCTTGTATGAAAAGATTATAGCTGGTATTATTTAGAGTATGAATATACCAGAACTGCCTGAAATAATAAAGAAAACTGAATCACCTGTCAAGCCAATTTAGAAATGTCCTCTTTTTACCAAAATAGAAATGTCCGGTTTTCATTGTTTTGATCCTACGAGG
>Ga0315295_10001942_pt1 | contig 17627 bp, 11 predicted proteins | sample YL17G14_0_MG_FD_204453 | JGI IMG/M metagenome (GOLD analysis project Ga0315295, IMG submission 204453) | Sediment microbial communities from Yellowstone Lake, YNP, Wyoming, USA - YL17G14_0 | ecosystem: Environmental > Aquatic > Freshwater > Lake > Sediment | place: USA: Wyoming | collected... | reverse complement strand
ATGGGATCCTTGAATGTCATCCTGAAGACTATTCCTGCTCCGATATTATTGTTATAATAGACTCCTCCATAGAGCATTGATTTAGGATGGTCAATGCAGTCAACTGTTAATATCAGGGAGTCATTCCGTGAAGTTATCCTGTACTTTGCTTTTTCAAACCATGTTTTGCCATAAAGAAGATCTATTTTCTCTCTGAGAATATCCTTGTCTATTTTATCCCCGGGGGCTATTCCAAGAACTCCAAGTATTTGATAATCCTTGTATAATACATTGCCGGTTACTTCAATCTTGTCAAAAGTGAAAACCTGGTTGTCAAGTATGTTTTCAACTGGTTTCTGCGGACAGATAATATTAAGCGAATCCGCCAGCTTCCTGAAATATTCTTTGTGAGGTAAAGCCGCCTTGTATCCTCTTTCAACAATGGTGTCAATATTTGAAAACAGAGTTGAAGGAAATTCCCTGACCTTCGGTTCAATGAGCACATTAGTCAACTTCTTCTGAATCTGGTAGTCTTCATGGCTTCTCTGGAAAGTGATCTGCTTGATTATTCCCGGCAATGACTTTAATTCATCTTCCGAGTAGGTCTGAAAACCAGTATAAGATCCGATTACAATATCAGCTCCCATCTTCCTGGCCTCTTCTGCTGCATAGTTTCTCAGGACACCGCCGTCTACCAGCAAAGCAGAATCTATCTTTATCGGTGTAAATATCGTTGGTACCGCACTGCTTGCTCTGAGAGCATCAGGAAGATATCCGGTACGGAGTTCAACCAATTTGCCGGTAAGTAAATCTGCTGCCAGGCACATGAATGGAATCGGCAATCTTGTGAAATCGTTTATACCGGCAGCCGGCCATGCATAATAACTGAAGATATTTTCAACCTGCTGACCGTTTATGAGCCCTGAAGGAAGCTTGACTTTCCTTGATGACAGAGGAAGTGAAATTATGCTGTTATTAAAGTGTTCTTTCTCAGGGAAAATTACTTTGTTCTCTTCAATGTTGTTGGATAAAATAAGATCCCAGTTCATTCCTTTCAGAATTTTGTGCAGACTGTCAGCCGAATAGCCCAGTGAATACATCCCGCCCACGATACTGCCCATGCTTACACCAGTAATATAATCAGGTCTGAGGCCGGCTTCCTCCATAACCTTAAGAACGCCTACATGAGCCATGCCGAGTGCCCCCCCTCCGCTAAGAGCCAATCCGACTTTCGTCCTTTTAATTTCCCGCTGACAAATAGCAACCTGTCCGGACTGAAACAGCACGAGGATAAAGAATAATATATTTAATGTCTTTTTCAATGATTTATTTAAGTCCCGGATAATTAATCAGCTCATTATTGTGTTAGCCTGATACCGGCAATTTTCCTGCAATTATAGGCAAGATACTAAAATTGAGTAATTTTACCACGTGAGTGATCTTACAAAAAGGGTGGCAAATTTCTTGCCGACCACTAAGAAGGAGATTGAAACATTAGGTTGGGACCAGCCTGATGTTATTATTTTCAGCGGTGACGCACATGTCGATCATCCTTCCTTCGGACCTGCAGTAATCGGCAGAGTAATTGAAGCAGAAGGATTTCGTGTCGCTTTGGTTCCACAGCCCAACTGGAAAGATGATCTGCGTGATTTCCGTAAACTGGGAATCCCGAAATACTTCTTTGGGATTACAGCGGGCAATATGGATTCAATGGTAAACCATTACACAGCAGCCCGTCGTTTACGGTCCGATGATGCTTATACACCGGGAGGAAAATCAGGATTCCGGCCTGACTATCCGACAATTGTGTACACGAATATTCTGAAAAGACTTTATCCCAGGGTACCTGTTGTACTGGGAGGCATTGAAGCTTCTATGAGACGGCTTTCGCACTATGACTACTGGAAAGATAAGCTTGAACCCTCAATAATTTTAGGTAGCGGAGCCGATATGCTGATTTATGGAATGGGTGAACAGCCCATCAGGGAATTGATAAAACTGCTGTTAAAAGGAATTCCATTTTTATCTCTTACAACCATACCCCAGACAGTCATTGTAAGGAATAAAAATATTGCGCTGCCAATAAATAAAAATTGGAAGGATATTCATCTAAGTTCTTATGAAAAGTGTAAAGCTGATAAAAAAGTTTTCGCATCCAATTTCATGATTTTTGAAAAGGAGTCAAATAAGATTAATGCAGCCAGGCTCATCGAGCCCTCAGGCGAGATGAATGTTATTGTAAATCCACCGTTTCACCCTATGACCGAAGCAGAAGCGGACCAGACATACGACCTGCCATACAGTTACCTGCCTCACCCCAGGTACAACAACAAGGGCTCCATCCCTGCCTACGAAATGATCAAATTCTCAATCAACATCCACAGGGGATGTTTCGGCGGATGCAGTTTCTGCGCTATTGCTGCGCACCAGGGTAAGCAGATCGTAAAACGGTCAGAGAAATCAATTCTTGCAGAGATTGAAAAGGTAAAGACTATGCCGGGATTCAAAGGTTACCTTTCGGACCTGGGAGGACCGTCGGCAAACATGTATTCAATGAAAGGGAAGGATTTTGAATTATGTCTGAAGTGTTCACGTCCTTCATGCACATGGCCACAGGTATGTGGAAACCTTGACACAGATCACAGTGGTCTTACTGCACTGTACCGAAAAGTGAACAGGATTCCCGGAGTAAAAAAGGCTTTTATAGGAAGTGGAGTCAGGTATGACCTTCTTTTCCATGAGTGGAATAAAAATGCAGGAACCAGTGAGCGAGAATATCTTGAAGAGCTCGAAATGAATCATGTATCGGGCAGGCTGAAAGTTGCTCCAGAGCATACCTCACCGCATGTACTTAATCTTATGAGAAAAGTTCCATTTACTCTTTTCAGAAAGCTTAAGGAGCAATTTGAAAGGATAAAAGTCAGGGAAGGTTTGAAGTATGAGATTATTCCATATTTTATTTCATCACATCCGGGTTCAACGGAGAGTGACATGTCGGAGCTGGCAGGGGAGGTGAGGAGCCTGGGAATAAAGCCGGAGCAGGTGCAGGATTTTACGCCGACACCAATGACGCTTTCGACGACGATGTACTATTGCGGGTTTGATCCCTATACCGGAAAAAAAGTATATGTTGCACGGGGGATTGAGGAAAAAAGGAAGCAGAAGGAGTATTTCTTTTGGTACAATCACCAATAAAGCAGGCTCCGAAAAAACCACGGATTTCACTTTGAACCTTCAACCCAGAGTCGGCTATTTTGTAATAGATAATCTGGCGGTTGGTATAGATTTAGGTTTACATATATGCTCCGAAAGGAACAAGGATGATGATAATGACAAGTTTGATCACAGGATACTGGGTATCGGACCATTTATAAGGTACTATTACCCTCTCGAAAAGGTTTATCCTTTTGCTGAGGCAAATACTATCTTCGGACAAGAGTTTTCAAAAAGAATTAATTGGGAATATAAGGAGAATGTAATAATATACAATCTCGGAATAGGAGGTGCTTTTCCGCTTGGTGAAAGGGTCACATTAGATGCACTACTAGGTTATGGCTATGGAGTCTGGAAAGGGGATGAAGAACAATATGATTCAACTGCCGGTGGGGTAGAGATAAGGTTGGGATTTACAGTATTCTTCTTAAAAAAATAGTTCACTGATCCATGAGCGGCGATTGTAAGCCTTCGGATATCAGTTCCGGGGGCTTTTATCAAATAAGGAAGCCAGCACCCCATTTGTTTAGTTTGTTAATCAGTATAAATTGTGCTAATTTCCGGAATAGGAAATTTATGAAGGATGCTGGCCACATCAAAGATAAGTAATTAAACAAATTCATACTAAAAAAGAAGCCAGTACTCCTGCTAACAATATAAACATGCGGCTCAGCATCAAATTGATAGCTTGATAGAGTACTGGCTCTATCAAAAATATAACTTATTCAGTTCCGCTAATATATTAATTATCAGGATTTTGATAAACACTCAAAATAAAGATGCAAAAGGCCTGAATTTAAATGTCAATGACGCTGTATAGAAATAAGAAGAGAAGCAGAATTATTAGAAATGATGTTAAAATAAAATTGACTTTGGCTTTTTGGTGGTGTAACTTTGATAAAGCAATCAGAATTCAATATATTATCTGATAAGTAATTAAAGTAACTCATTAAACATATACATTATGAAAAAATGGATTTTTGGTTTTTTAACAATGATTGTTGTATTTACAATTTGTGGCTTTCTTTTTTATACAATTTTTGGAAAGTTTTCCAATTTGTTCCAATTAATTAGTGCTGTAATTGCATTTATTGCAGGAACCCCTGTTTATAGATATTTTTTAACAAAAGAAGTTGAATCCAAATAATGCAAAAGTTATTCGGATTTTAAAAGAAGTTTCTTTTTGTTTTTTCTAACTGAACCGGTATTTTCGTTGTACCCTATTTGTACCTCAAAACAGATAATTATCTGATTGACAGCCTGCTTTTTTTTCTGGTACAAAAAAGCAGATCATTTTAAAAGAAGCAAGTCGCGAGAAAGGGGTATTTCCAGATAGCAAAATCTTTTAATTTTGAGTGATTAGTAAAGGAGAAATATACTCATTTACTAATTATTATTATTTGATAGTTGTTGTCATCTGATATAAATTATTATTTGATAATGATTGTCATCTGACAATTCTCAAAAAGCCATATTTTCTTTCATTAATTGCCTGAATATTAAAAGAAAAAGCCGGAATTAGGAAACTCCGGCTCTCTGTTAAACTATAAACCATTCAGATGAATATTCTATTCATACTCCTTCAGGATATTCTTTACGTCATCCGGCGCTACTCTTCCATAGGTCTTGTCTCCTACAAGGACAACAGGCGCAAGTCCGCAGGCACCTACACATCTCAGGCTCGAAAGTGAGAATTTGCCGTCCTTGCTGGTCTGGCCGACCTGTAATTCCAGCTCCTTCCTGAATTCATCAAGCACTTTTTCAGCACCACGTACATAGCATGCAGTGCCCATACATATGCTTATAGGATGTTTCCCTTTCGGAGTCATAGTGAAAAATGAGTAAAATGTTACAACTCCATAGATTTTTGCAACAGGAACACTCAACTCATTCGAAATCACTTCCTGCACCTCGGCAGGAAGATAACCAAAATGCTGCTGGCAACTGTGAAGCACATTTATCAACTCCTGGGGTTCTTTATTAAAGGAAGCACAAATCTCTTTTATTTTTGTGACATCCTCTTGTCTAAATTCTATTTTAATACTCGACATAGCATTGAATTTTATTATTAACCTTATCGGGTCATTACTATTGTTTTACAATAATTTTTTTCTTTTTGTCAAAATATTTTGTGTGAAGCAGATGATGTGCCATCTCACTGTTAGGTTTTCCAAGAAATTCTTCATAAAGCTTAATTATGAAAGGATTTTCATGGGATTTTCGCAGAGGTTTCTTTCTGTCTTCGTTATAAATAGCAGCAGCTCTGGCTTTTATGATATCAGAATTTCCGAAGTGGAGCGGTTGACCCCCGCCGCCGATACATCCTCCCGGACAGGCCATTACCTCAATAGCATGGAACTGAGATTTTCCTGATCTCACATCGTTGAGCAGCATTCTGGCATTTCCAAGCCCGTGAGCTATCCCTATACTAAGAGGAAGACCGTTAAAATCAATTGTGGCAGAACGTACTCCTTCCAGGCCCCTGAGTTCTGTAAAATCAATACGGTCAAGTTTTTTACCCGTAAAAACCTCATAAGCCGTCCTGCAGGCTGCTTCAATAACACCGCCAGTGGCACCGAATATAACTCCTGCCCCTGTCGATTCACCGAGTGGAGCGTCAAACTCATCATCATCAAGATTGTTGAGGTCAATATTTGCCTGCTTAATAAATGCTGCCAGCTCCCTGGTGGAGATTGAAAAATCAACATCTCTGTTACCCTCTGTTGAAAACTCTTCTCTCTGGCATTCGTATTTCTTTGCGAGACATGGCATTATTGAAACAACAACCAGATCCTTGCGGTTTACTTTTATTTTGTCGGCAAAATATGTTTTTGCAATTGCTCCAAACATTTGCTGAGGTGATTTGGATGTAGAAGGAACATCTTTCAGGTCCGGAAAATATTCTTCAAAGAAATTTACCCAGCCGGGACAACAGGAAGTAAGTATAGGTAGCCTGGCTGTCTTATCGCCATTGAGATGCCTGGTAATTCTGTCGAGGAGCTCTGTACCTTCTTCCATTATTGTAAGATCGGCGGCAAAATCAGTATCAAACACATAGTCGAACCCCAGAGCTCGGAGTGCCGTTACAAGTTTCCCGGTAACAAGAGTGCCGGGTTCCATACCAAAGGCCTCTCCGAGTGCAGCACGTACTGCAGGAGCTGTCTGAACAATTACAGTTTTAGAAGGGTCGGCAAGAGCCCTCAGAACATCAGGAGTATTATCTACTTCTGTCAGTGCTCCTGTAGGACATACAGCAACACACTGTCCGCAGTAAGTACATGTGGAATGTTCGAGATTCTGCTCAAATGCCGGTGCAACAACTGCCATAAATCCTCTGTTTACAGCCGACAAGGCGCCAACAGTCTGAACCACATTACACATCATTTCACACCTGCGGCACATAATACACTTATCAAGATTTCTCTTTATTGAAGGAGAGGTATCCGGCTTGTAAGTCGACATTGCAGCATATTCGGCTCCGGGAATTTCTCTGATACCAAGTCTGTGTGCCATATCCTGCAATTCGCAGTTTCCCGATTTTGCACAGACTAAACAATCCTTGGGATGATCCGACAGAATAAATTCCATTACTGTCCGGCGGGCATTAAGCACCCGTGTGGTGTGGGTTTTAACCACCATGCCTTCTTCACATTTTGTTGAGCAGGCTGGTGCCAGGTTTCGTCTTTTCTGAACTTCTACCACGCAGATCCGGCAGCCGCCTGGTTTGTTCTCAATATTCAGATCACGCAGGTCAAGATAGCATAATGTCGGAATTTCAATTCCCAGTTGCTTTGCAGCTTTTAAAATTGTGGTACCATTTTGTACCTCAATCTCCTTATTATCTATATTAAGCTTTATTGTTTCCATTAATTTCTCCGGTTATCTGATAATTATTGCATCAAACTTACATTTCTCCAGGCACGCTCCGCATTTTATGCAAACTTCAGGATTGATGTAATGAATTTCTTTTCGTTGACCTGATATTGCATTGACAGGACATACTCTTGCGCAGGCAGTACATCCTACACAGTTTTCAGGGATTATATAATACTCCATCAGGTTCTTGCACTTTCCGGCCGGACATTTTTTATCACTAACATGTGCCACATACTCATCCCTGAAGTTGTCGAGCGTTGAGAGCACAGGATTTGGCGATGTCTGACCAAGTCCGCACAGAGCAGTGTCCTTAATAACCAGACTCATGTTTCTCAACCTGTCAAGATCTGGAAGAGATCCTTTACCTTCGGTAATTTGGTTAAGCAGTTCGTGAAGGCGTTTATTACCGATCCTGCAGGGGGAGCATTTCCCGCATGACTCTTCGACAGTGAATTCAAGATAAAATTTTGCTACAGAAACCATGCAGTCGTCTTCATCCATAACAATCATTCCACCTGAGCCCATCATCGATCCTGCAGCAACAAGATTATCGAAATCAATAGGCAGATCGAGATGCTTTTCGGTAAGACAGCCTCCCGATGGTCCGCCAGTCTGTACAGATTTAAATTTCTTACCTTGTCTGATCCCGCCGCCAATTTCAAATATGACCTCCCTGAGCGTGGTTCCCATAGGAACTTCAACGAGACCGACATTGTTTATTTTACCGGCGAGCGCAAAGACTTTGGTGCCCTTTGATTTCTCTGTACCGATTTTACTGTACCAATCAGCGCCTTTAAGAATAATAACAGGTATTGCAGCAAATGTCTCAACATTATTAACATTGGTAGGTTTGCCGCGGAATCCTGCTTCAGCAGGGAAAGGAGGCTTTATTGTTGGTTCTCCGCGCAGACCTTCCATGGAATGGATCAGGGCAGTCTCCTCACCACAGACAAAGGCACCAGCACCATATCGCAGTGATATATCAAAATTAAATCCAGTTCCAAAAATATCTTTTCCAAGGAGACCATATTCTCTGGCCTGGTCGATTGCAATTTTAAGCCTGCGTATAGCAAGAGGATATTCTGCCCTGACGTAAATAAGACCGCTGGAGGCTCCGATACTGTAACCACATATTGCCATTGCCTCGAGAACTGAATGCGGATCGCCCTCAAGAACGGACCGGTCCATAAATGCTCCCGGATCACCTTCATCTGCATTGCAGACCACGTATTTCTCTTCGGATTTATTCCTGTAGGCGATCTCCCACTTCAAACCTGTCGGGAATCCTGCACCGCCGCGACCTCTCTGACCTGAATCTTTAATGACTTTGATAACATCCGGGGGTGTCATTTCAGTAAGTACCTTTCCAAATGCATGATAACCATCCCTGGCAATATATTCATCGATATTCTCGGGATTTATAAATCCGCAATTCCGTAATACAATTCTGAGTTGTTTCTTAAAGATTCCGGCGTGCTTCGAATCTCCGACTGGTTTATTGGTTTTGGGATCGTGATACAGAAGTCTGTCCACTAGTTTTCCTTTAATTATGTGTTCTTCTACAATTGACTGGGCATCTTCAGGTTTTACCTGGACATAAAATATATTATCGGGCATAACTTTCACTATCGGACCCTTTTCGCAAAAGCCAAAGCATCCGGTAAGAATTACCTGCACTTTCTCGGATAGTCCTTTTGCCTCAAGCTCATCCCTTAAATTCCAGACTATTGCATCGCTTTCAGAAGCATGGCAGCTTGTGCCACCACATACCAGAAGATGCATGCTGTATTTTGACATGGTTTAACCTCCTATTCTTTAGAATCAATAGTTTCATAATTCACCGGGATGATACCATCGATAAGCTCACCTTCCTTAATGTACTTTTCGATGATCTGATCGGCTCGTTTCAGATCCACAAAACCGAAAACCACAGGGTCCCTGGCCGGGAGTTTTATTTCAACTGTAGGTTCGGCATAGCAATAACCCATGCATCCTGTCTGGGTAACGACACCGGATATGTTCCTCCTGTCAAGCTGCTCCACGAAAAACTCCATGATGGGTTTTGCTCCTGAAGCTATCCCACACGTAGCCATGGCAACTTTTACCTGAACATTGCTTTCAGGATCAATTGCTTTTTTTCTGACGTCCAGTCCTGTTCGTATTTCTTCGCGTATCTTTTTAAGATCCGCAAGTGACTTGATTTGTGGCATATTTTTATTATTATATTGATTCAATTTATCGATTTATGAACATATATTCTCCTTAAAATTATTCAAAATATTACTTCCTCTTCACTTATCACTTTTAATTCTGTAATTAAAAATCTGATGCAACTATGTCCTTCAGGTTTTGAACAACCATTCCCTTAAGATTCAATTGGCAACATCAATTTTTTTCAGGTTGACAGCACAAAAATAGTATTTTAGTGTTAATAAAATAACAATGTTAATAAAATAACAATAAAAAATTAGATAGTTAGAAGAACCTTCATGATTATCATCATCAGTTGGGAGGAAGCACAAGAATTATTTTCTGATCAATTGTCACTAACTGATGATAAATGCAGCTTATAAAAACCTATCTGAACACGACATTCCATAACAGTGGTCTTCCGCTCTTCCAGAATGCCCTGTAATACGGATCATCTGTTATATATATTACTTCACCTTTTCCGATAGTTTCAGATCCTATCACCATGGTATTCTTGATCTTTTTCTGATACTTGTAACCTGCAAAACCTGAAACCGGTTTATTATCAAGTATATAACCTATGTTATCCCCCTTTGTAAGGAATGGGTAAGGCTGTGAACGTTTCATAAGGAACCACTCTCTTCCCAGACCGAATCCAAAAGGGTTGGTTGTGTCGACTGTGACCTTGTATATGCTTCCGGCTGAATTATCGGACAAAAGATATCTGCTTTCATCACTAAACTTTTTAAGCAGCGTAAGATCATCACTTTTCTCTTTTTTTTCTGCAGCTTTTTGCTCAGCAGTTCTGGTCTCAACTGCTTTAAAAAGTGAGGTCGATTTTTCTTTAGCAAAAACAGAAATTGCATTTTCAAAAGCAATAACTCTTCCTCCCCTTTTTGCATAATCAACTATGGTATCTTTAAGTTTTGAATAACTACCTGATGTCAACAGCAAAACATCATAAACGCTTAAATCAGCATTTTCAGCATTGGCGGTATTTACAAGTGAAACCGGATAGTGAAGCTCCCGCTCAAAGAAGTACCACAGCTCTCCAACTGCAGTTGAAGGCGTCCCTTCACCGCACAACAGTGCAACACTCGGTTTTATTTTAAGTGGAGAGTATTCTGAGCCTAAATCCTTGCCTTTATCCACAAGCCCCGAGGCTAAAGGTGTTAACTTTACCTGTAATTTGTCAGCAAGATCAGTCACAATTTTATCAAGTTTAGTATCCATACTCAAATTATCACCCCGGCTTATAATAAAACTTCCCCTGTCAAAACTGGTCGCTCCGATCGTAAAAGGTTTCATTGAGTATCTCGATCTGATATTCTTCAGGTGAAGAGCTGAAATAAACTTCAACACATTAAAACCTGAATATTCAACTGCATAACCATAAGGTTTATCTCCAGCTGGTTTATTTCCAGCTTTTTCTGATTCTGTCTTCCCATCCAATGGTTTAATCTGTTCAGCCAGTGCATATGCTTTCAGATTATAGGCATATGGCAATGCCCAGGCTGTAAGGTCATAGCTCAGCGAATCGGATGCTTTGCTATCGGGCTCAAAAAGAACCTGAACAAAACGCGACTGCGGCTGATAGGCGCTTACCAGAATATCTCCCTTTTCAATTGTTATTTCACCTTCAGCGTTTGCCAGATAATCAAATCCCTTATACTTCTTCCCCGTATTGCCTGCATAGGAGTACTTAATCTGGTTTTTCCTCAGGAGCTGAAAAAGATCTTCAAGGTCAGATTTCTCATTTGATCCTTTGATAATTATCGACTTGTATTGAAAATCAGGTTTATTGGCGTTATCGGAGAAGAACTTATTGAATTCCGAAACCAGCTTTTCCCTGTTTTCATACGACACTTTTAACGTTGCCATTGATGCAATGAAGTGGCCGTCAATTCTTTTTTTGAGCGTTAATGTATCACCTGATTGCTGCTTGAATGCCAGTCCGGAATAACCGCTTCCGCCCTGTTCATATGTAAAGCCTATCGCTCCGTTAAAAAGCGGCCATGTATCGCCGAAACTCGGACAGAAAAGATCATAGTTCTCTTTTGTGAAATAGAGCTTTGATTTCTCATCAAAAAGAGCAGCGTTACCCTTGCCCATAAGCGCATGGAACTCATGCTGCCATGGTGTTATAACTTCATGCCATGGAATAGCACCGGGAGGGAAGAAGAAGGTAGATTCAGCTCCCATTTCATGGAAATCTGCATGGACTTGGGGCATAAACTGATTATAGAAGGCAAGCCTTTGAACTGTTTCTGCCTGTGTCTGCCAGGTCCAGTCCCTGTTAAGATCGAACATATAATGATTTGTCCTTGCAGTCGGCCAGCCCTGGTAATGTTCAGCCGATTTGCCATCGGGATTCGGGATCAGGTTCTGTGAATTCCTGAACCTGTTTGTATACAAATCACGACCATCAGGATTCTGGCATGGATCGATTATAATGATGCAACTTCTAAGCCAGTCACTGACCCCGGGATATGATTCTGTAACAAGGGTATAGAGAGTTTTCATGGCAGTTTCCATTCCTGCCGATTCATTTCCGTGTACATTATAACCAAGCCAGATAATAGGGATCTGTTTTCCGGTGAAGCTACCTTCAGCCAGACCTGCCTTAATAAGATTGTTCTTCCGGTATTCTTCAAGGTTCGAAAGATTCTCCCCGCTCGAAACTATACATACACCTAATAACCTTCCCTCATAAGTTGTTCCGTATTCACGGTAATCTGCCATCGGCGAGCTTTCAGCCACATATCTGAAATAATCGACAGCCCTGTAATGAAATGTAAACTGTGTACCCAGCTCGTATCCAAGAAATTCATCGGGAGACTTAATAGTCTGGCTGTTACAATTAATAAAACTCAAAAAAATGACTGAAATTATTAAGAGAAAACGCTTCATTGGAACAAAATATTAAGTTGACCGGCTAATATAATACTTTTCATAAACATTATTTCTGGTTGTTCAGTGAAGAAGGCGTTTTAATGTAATTGCAGAAAGGTTCGTATACGAAAATGGTTATTTTTGTCAGTCAAATATTTATTTCGAAATGTAAAACATATTGTTTATGAAAAGGACTATCACCTTTAGAATTCTTGTTTTTCTTTTATGTTTATCTCCCGCGTTTTCATTCCAGCTTGATTCCCAGATGCGGCAGAGGGGTGGCAGCCAGATTCGCATAACGGGCTGGGCAGATGATAATCATTATCTGATTCAGACCTTTGATTCAGAAAATAAGTCTGTGATCAAAAGTGTCGATATCAAAACCGGAAAAGGTGTTGTTATTCCTCCCAAAAAGTCAGAAAGGGAACTGTTGTCAGAATCTCTTCCTTCAGGAGTTTCCATCGGGTTCAACGATGTTGTAAGTTCTGACATGCAAAGTGTTATCATCGTTAAGGATACTGATCTTTATTATTTTAAAAAAGGGGATAATGCTCTCAGGAGGCTGACAAATAATGATTTACCTGAAGTAAACGCCCGTTTTTCACCTGATAGCAAAAAGATTGCTTACACAAAAAACAAAGACCTGTATATATTTGATCTTGAAGCAAATAAAGAAATAAGATTATCCTTTGATGCATCCGACAGGATCTATAATGGCTATTCATCATGGGTTTACATGGAGGAGATACTTGACCGTCCTAGCCGGTATGCTGCTTTCTGGTGGTCGCCCGACGGCAATAAAATTGCCTACCTGCGCACAGACGAAACAGATGTTCCTTTATTTACTCTTAACCGGCTTGATGAGGCCGACGGAATCCACGGTAAACTTGAACAGGTTCCCTATCCCAAGGCAGGTGATCCGAATCCAAAAGTCAAAATGGGAATTGCCGATATCGCAACTGCAAAAACGACATGGGTTAAAACTGATTACAGTGTTGATCAGTATTTAGCATGGCCTTTCTGGACTCCGGACAGCATGAAGCTTGCAATACAGGTTATTAACAGGGATCAGAATGATATGAAATTCATTTTAGCTGATCCGGCAACTGGCGATTATATCCAGATTTATAATGAGACCCAGAAAGCATGGCTCGATTTCTACAAGGATATTTATGTAATGAATAATGGTAGCGGATTCATCGTAAACAGTGTCAGAGACGGCTGGAAAAACCTGTATTATTACAGCTGGGATAACAGGCTGATTGCCCGGCTTACTAACCTGAATTTCAGAGTTACCAGCCTTGACAAAGTGGATGAAGATCAGAAGGTTGTATTTTTTACGGCAACAGGACCGGAATCGACTGACAGTCATTGCTTCAAAGTCGGACTTGATGGCAAGAACCTTGTTCAGATCACCAGTGGCCCAGGTACGCACATGGTAAGTATTTCACCGAAGGGAACCTGGTTCATAGATACATGGAACAGTATTAACAGCGCCGGATCAATTGTAGCAATTGACAAAAAAGGCAAGCAGGTCAGGGAGATTCACAAATTTGAGCAGCAGGTTTATAATCCCTCAAAGCATTCAAGGGCTGAACTTGTTAAAATACCTACTTCAGACGGACTTTTCAATATGCCGGCCATAATAACTTTTCCGGTAAACTTTGATGCCAGTAAAAAGTATCCGGTAATTTTCAGGATTTACGGGGGTCCTGATTCAAAAAATGTTTCAAACAGCTGGCAGGGCAATAATCCCTCGTGGGATTCCCAGAATGGAATCATAACTTTTACAGTCGATCACAGAGGCTCACGTCATTTCGGGAAGAGGGGACTCGACTACCTTTATCGCAGTCTCGGAAAATGGGAGATACTTGATTATGAGGATGCAGTCAAATGGCTCCTTGGCAAGCCATATATCGACGGTACAAGAATGGGAATTACCGGAAGCTCATACGGCGGTTACATGACCTGTCTTGCACTTACCAAAGGTGCCGATTTCTGGACCCATGGATTTGCCGGATCATCAGTAACTGACTGGCGTCTGTATGATGACATATATACCGAAAGATACATGGATACACCTCAGGATAATCCTGAAGGGTACAAGGATGGTTCAGCTCTTACTTACGCAAAAAACCTTAAGGGCAAACTGTACCTGATTCACGGTGATATAGATGACAACGTTCATATGCAAAATACGATTTATCTGATTTCAAAACTTCAGGATGAAGGAAAATCGTTTCAATTTATGCTTTATCCCGGAAACCGTCATGGAATAAGTGGTCAGAAGGGAATACACGCCAGAAATGAAGCAAATAATTTCTGGCTTAAGAGTTTCTTTGGAAAAGAATAAATAATTGTTATTTTGGTGTTAATTTTTTAACACTAAACTCTGAACTCCAAACTCCAACCTCCAAACTTGTAAATTATGGTTATTGGTATTCTTAAAGAATCGGGGGCAGAAAAGAGAGTAGCCATGCTTCCGGGTGAAGTTGCCGTAATCAAAAAACTGGGAGTTGATATTATTGTTGAAAACGGGGCTGGCGAAAAGGCCTGGGCGTCCGATAACGAATACCTTTCAGCAGGTGCATCAGTTACCGGCCGGGGGGAAGTAATATCAAAGTCCTCTTTTTTATTAGGTGTAAATCCTCCATTGGAAGATAGCCTGGATTCATTCAGGGAAGGACAGGTTCTCTGTTCTGTTGTTAACCCTGTTGAAAACAGTAAATGGCTTGAGAAAGCCAGGATCAAGGGACTTACTGTCCTGGCGCTCGATCTGATTCCCAGAACCACAAAAGCCCAGTCGATGGATATTCTTTCATCGATGGCAACTGTTGCCGGATATAAGGCAGTGCTTGCTGCAGCATTATCCCTGCCGAAATTCTTTCCTATGTTCATGTCAGCCGCAGGGACGATCAAACCTTCAAAGGTTCTTATACTCGGCGCAGGCGTCGCCGGACTTCAGGCAATAGCCTTCGCACGAAAGCTTGGCGCTGTGGTAGAAGTTTTTGATGTAAGATCAGCAGTTAAAGAAGAAGTAAAAAGCCTTGGAGGTAAATTCATCGAGGTAGAAGGAGCTAATGAAGATTCTGCCGCAGGAGGATATGCCGTTGAACAAACAGATGAGTTCAGGAAGAAACAGCAGGAGCTGATCCAGAAGCGGGCAATCGCATCTGACGTGGTTATAGCAACCGCACAGATACCGGGCAAAAAAGCACCGGTCCTGATCCTCAGGGAGACCGTAATGGCGATGAGACCCGGATCAATTATTGTCGACCTGGCAGCATCGACCGGAGGCAACTGCGAGCTGACAGAAAATGACAAGACAATTTCAGTTAACGGGATCACAATTATCGGAAAATCGGACTTTCCTTCAGACATGCCTTCAGATGCAAGCAAGATGTTCGGATCAAATATAATTAACCTCTTAAAGATCATGCTCGGGAAGGATGGCAGTTTTCAATTCAACCTGCAGGATGAGATTATCAATGGAACAACCGCAGTGCATAACATGGAATATATAAGTAATAGAGTCAAACAGATGCTTGACATTAAATAGTACAACTCATGGAACAGTTTTCGGATTTTTTCTTACAGCACCGGGAGGCAGTTTTCATTGTCATCCTTTCAATCTTTCTTGGTATTGAAGTGATCAGCCACGTCCCGGCAATTCTCCATACACCTCTGATGTCGGGAGCCAATGCGATCCATGGGGTTGTAATTATCGGGGCTATAATTGTGATGGGACATGCCGATACAACCGGATCAATGATTCTTGGATTCCTGGCTGTCGTTCTCGGTACCCTGAACGTTGTCGGAGGATTTGTTGTGACCGACAGGATGCTTGAAATGTTCAAAAAGAAAAAGTAACCAGCCGGTGTTAAATTTTTAAACTAATTAAAGATGAGCGGAATATCTCAATTTCCATATGGAATCACGATACTGGAGATTACTTACATAATTGCCTCCGTTTTGTTTGTCATTGGCTTGAAAATGCTTAGTCATCCACTCACAGCCCGGAGAGGCAATATTCTGGCTGCCTTCGGAATGGGTTTTGCAATAATTGCGACAATTCTTTTTCATAAGAAAGACGGGGAACCTATCGGGAATATCCATTTTATAATTGCTGCCATTGCAATAGGAACTGTAATAGGTTGGGTGATAGCCAAAAGAGTAAAGATGACCGCGATGCCCCAGCTTGTATCATTCTTTAACGGGATGGGAGGAGCAGCAGCGGCACTTATCTCCATGATGGAATTTCCTCATGTCAGTCCAGAGCTGATAGCCAGAACTGGTATGGCAAACGGGCATGTGCTTGCAATTCTTCTTGGATTGATGATAGGAACAGTTTCCTGGGCAGGGAGTATGATCGCATTCGGAAAGCTTGACGGGTGGATAGGGGACCTGAGGATTAAAGCGATGAAATATGTAAATCTTACAATCCTGGCCGTCATATTTGGATTCATAGTTTTTATCATGACCCGTCACGTTCAGACAAGCGCTGAACTGACACCTTTCATATATATAATGTTTGCCATTGCCGTGATATACGGTGTACTTTTTGTGATGCCGATCGGAGGAGCCGACATGCCGGTAGTGATCTCCCTGCTCAACTCTTTTACAGGCGTTGCTGCGGCAATGGGTGGCTTTCTTTATAACAACCAGGCAATGCTGACTGGCGGAATTCTGGTGGGATCTGCAGGTACAATACTTACGGTTCTTATGTGCAGGGCGATGAACCGTTCATTGCTGAATGTGATTGTTGGCGTTTTTGGCGGAGGTGGAAAATCATATGCTGGCGAAGCCGGAACAGTTAAAGAAATTTCACTTTCAGATGCAGCGGTACTGCTCAGTTATTCAAAGAAAGTCGTTATTGTCCCTGGTTATGGTCTGGCTGTAGCCCAGGCCCAGCATATCTGTCATGAACTTGATAAACTGCTCGATGAAAAGGGAGTTGAAGTAAAATATGCAATTCATCCTGTGGCTGGCAGGATGCCCGGACATATGAATGTACTTCTTGCTGAAGCAGACGTACCTTATGAACAGCTTATTGAAAGCGATGAGATAAATCCTGATCTCCCAAATACAGATGTTTTGATAGTTATAGGTGCAAATGATGTTGTAAATCCTGCAGCTGAAGATGATCCTTCCAGTCCGATTTACGGCATGCCAATTATCAAGGCACGTGATGCAAAAAATATAATTGTAATGAAACGCGGCATGGGGAAGGGTTATGCTGCCATAGAAAATATGCTCTTCTTTAACAATAAGACCAGGATGCTGTTCGGCGATGCAAAAAGTACTCTTCAGAACCTGGTAAATGAGATTAAAAACTTATGAATTCCTCTGCTGAAAAGCTGGCTTCGCTAAGGACTGCTCTGCTTCAGAAAGGCATCAATTTATATATAATTCCCTCATCTGACCCTCACCTTGGGGAATACATCCCAGATCACTGGCAGATAATCAATTGGTTGACA
>Ga0315295_10001940_pt1 | contig 17635 bp, 15 predicted proteins | sample YL17G14_0_MG_FD_204453 | JGI IMG/M metagenome (GOLD analysis project Ga0315295, IMG submission 204453) | Sediment microbial communities from Yellowstone Lake, YNP, Wyoming, USA - YL17G14_0 | ecosystem: Environmental > Aquatic > Freshwater > Lake > Sediment | place: USA: Wyoming | collected... | reverse complement strand
TCCATAAACTTGCAAGCAGAACATTCTTCTTTACACGTATTCTGGCAAGGGTTGTAAGCCATCCCCTCAAAAGACTTTAACATATCAACCCACGTGCCACCATTTATTGGATTGTAAGTAATTGCGACATTCTTTAACCATGCCTTGCGGACTTCTTTTCCCAACCGCTCTTTAACTTTTCCTTCAATGGAAAGACCCAGCTTGCGGTTACTTCCACTATCCTTCATGGACCGCATAAGGTTCCATGTAGCTTTGGCCTGATCCACGTGCGGGTATAAAAATCCCTCAACATGAAGCTTTCCATCTTTTTTATCAGCCTTATCAATTTCACCCAAAATATCGGATGCTTCTTTTCCGTGGTTCCAGTTAAATGCCCCTCTCTCGACGAGGTAGGAAGTGTCAAGACCTTCAACAAAAACCTTTTCACCTTGCATGTCTTTTGCGTTTTCATCACTTGCAATCCCAGCAACACGCATTTCACCTTCTTTACCTTTTACAACTTCCAACGGCATCCAAAATTTAAAATCCTTCTCTGTCGCCCCACAACCCATAGTAGTCTCCCTTATTTTAATTGATCCAAAAATTTGTTATACTTCTCTTTTTCGTCTGTTATTACTTCTTCTTTTTTCTCAGGTTCTTTCTCCGGTCCCAATTTTCTTTCCTCATAGTCAAGGTTCCATTGTGATGCACTTTCTCTTTCTGCTGCCATCAGTTGATCCCTTGTCAGTTCCCCTCTTGCTGTGCGTTCCTGTTCCAGACTTTTTTCTAAAGAACGCATTTTTTCTCGGAATTTACTTTTATCGTCTTCTCTTACTCCTTCCAAGATTAGTTCAAGAATAGGACCGGGCATTCGACATACTCCTTCGTTATACTATTTATATAAAACTTCTATTAACTTTTTAAAAGGTCATCTGGGAAAAAGGGAACCCCGGGGTCGGCGTATTCCAAACACGCTTATGATACTTTTTAGCGTCACGATTGTCCCGGGATTTATTCCCTTCTTGAGGTCATCTTCATCGGTAGGTGTTAAATATCTCGTATTTCATCAACAATATGCGGTAAAGGATAGAGGTAGTGCCATACCGTTATTCTGTCCTCATCATCAAGCAAAAGGACAGCACCACCAATATCCGGTTGGAATCTTGTGTAATTCTTTGTAAAGATTGGTGCCGGTTCATAAGCAATCCAACACGGTAGCTGCACAAAATGTGCATCATATTCGTGCAAATAACTAAACCAATGCCAATGACCGTGGATAAAAAGGTCTATCTTTGGTAGCTTTTGGTTAGCAAAAGCCATCTTTGCCCATTGTATTTCTCTTCCCATTGATGTCTCACGGTAAACAAACGCACCACCCCCGCCATGGCTGACAAGGGATATTCTTTTTCCACCAATGCGCAAAAGCGCAACATTACCAAGCCATTCTGCATGTATATCCGGTTTATTTCCCAACTTCTCACAAAGGCTTTCATCTGGATCATGTCCCGGTGTTGAAGCATGGTAGCCGCTACCGGCGCACCAGTAAGACTTTCTTCCCTTTAAAACCGGTTCTATCAATGTCATCGCCATTTTTTGTTGCACATTAAGGTCGGTTGTTATCAAATTTATTCCCGACTCCTTCCTGTTTTGCCCATGCACCATATCACCAGCAAAAAAGAAAGTATCTACATTCAACTCATCGCATATCCTAATAAATCTGTACCAATAATCCAAAATCATTGCTTGTCCGTCATTGATTTTCAAAATGTTACCAGATTTAAGTTCAAAATTATCTGGACATAAAGAATAGTACGAACCAAAATGTATGTCCGAAACCAACCCAATTGCTCTCTTGATCTTCTTTGTAATCACCATCCCACTAAAGTTACCATTTTTTTCAATACTCATACGTCTTTTATCCTCCCAGTCTGAAATTGTTTGACTAAAATGTCTCCAAAATCTTCTGAAGCTACTTTACGTCTCGGATTCTTTTCAAAACATCTTCCGCAATCATCGCACCTCCATTGTCTTATATCAAGGGATCTAACTTTTTCGCTTCCACATTCCACACAAGGCGGACCAGGATTTTTAGGTCTTCGCTCGCCTCTTTTTACCCTTTTCATCTCCAATAATCCTCCCATCTGACAATTTTAACATTATAGGTACCACAACTTCATGTTTGCATTTGAGACACTTACAGATGCATCTGTTCGTATCCAATTCCCATATTACGATATTTGTACGAAGTTTGATTTTCTTTTCATCACCATAGGATCGGATAACTTCGTTACCACATTTTTCACAGTAAAAAATTTAAACCACCCCCTAACTCTGATAAAGTCTTGCTCAATTCTTTTTAGGCCACATATTTTTTCACTTTTCGTCAGGAAGAATTATACCATCTTTGCATCTATTATTAGGACAGGGCATTTTGGTAGGTCTAAATCGAATTGCCTGATTGCCCATTGGCGTCATATACTCTTCTGGTTCTGTATCATCTAAATAACCGCGACCGTTACAAACTTGACATTTTTTATATTCTTCTGTCATTTTTCAAGCCTCCTTGACTTAATAATTTTAACACTTTTATTAAGGATTTCGTATCTATCCCCCTCTCTACCACGAGCCGTGACTCCATCCTTTCCAACAGCGGTAATAAAACCCACATCTCCATTCTTCAACAAAACTTGATCACCTTTTTTAAATCCAACTTCTGTTCCGCTAACTATCAACCCCCTTTCATCCTTTTTTGCCCACGTAAATCCATCTTCAGTTTTATATGGAACATATTTTTTACGTGCTTTTCTTAACTCACGTACCAACCTTCTTAACGTACCCTCTTTAATGTACATTTTTGGTCTACTTGATTTATAAAACGATTTCATGATCATTCCCTTGGAAAGGGATTTAAATATTCCAGTTTTAAGCCATTTGTCACCAAATTCATTTACAATAGCCATATATTCATCAGTATATTCAAAACCTCTTGAACCATGTCCTGCCACATAAGAGTGCACAACACGTGCAAACATTTCGTTTACATTAAGTTCATAGTTTGCCATAATCTCAAAATCTGAAATTTCTGGAATAATACCTCCTTGCTTTCTCATCCATTGAACAAAATTAGGAAACTTTAACATCTCAAGTTCTAACTCATTTTTAACATCTTCAATATCTTGGTCATAATAATCCCCCAATTTAACCATAAGGTCAACAACAGCGTTTTGAAACTCTGCTCCCTTTTCTTCTGGGTTTTTTCGGTTATCGGAAGCCCATCTTTCAAATCTTCTTTTTAAATTATGGTCTTTAAAATCTCGGGGAAACAAATCTAAATAATCAAAACCCGTTTGTCCGTATTCCCACGACTTATTCTGAAAATAAATATAATGACCAAGCTCATGTGCCAAAGCCCAACCAACATCGCTAACAGTCAAAACATTATGATACCCATCATAAACACCAGCTGTATCATTCCCTGCAATTTTTTCAAGATCTATCTCCAAACCACCATTTTGCCCTATAGTGATAGGACCTGCACGGCCATCTATTGTAACACTTTTAGATATTGTTGCAAGTTCTCCCTCGAGCATCCCAATTTCTTTTGAACCACCGCCTCGCAAAATTATAGACTTTAGGTTGTATTTTTTGACTAAGGTTTTTACTCTCTCTACTGTTTCCACCTTTTCAGCAGTATGGATTTCCCCCCTCACTTTTTTTATCCACTCATCCTCTTGATAAAAATATTGGTAATGCCCAGGTGTTCCCTCACGTCTGATATATTTATGTGATCTGGCCTTCTCAATTTCTGTTAAATGGTGCTTTCTATCTGAAAATTCTAATGTATCAAAAGTCAACCACTTCCCTTCAAGTCCAGTAACCATATTTCTATACTTATCACCGGCATCCCGTTTTAAGTAGGCAATAGTAATATGTGGTTGATAAAATTTGAAAGTTTCCGTATTTGGCAAACCGCCCAACTTATCATTCAACTCTTCCAGAGCCGGACTATTTGCTCGCAACACCAAAACGTCATAATCTTTTCCCTCTGGTTGAAACACGTCAAGACCAACAATCGAGGCCTTTAACGGCATTTCTTCGCCACGGATAACTTCCTTTACCTCTTCTGGCATCTCTGTATGCAAACCATATCGAACCGTTATGTGAGGCTTATCCTCTTCTTCTGTCTTTTTGTGCAAATCTTTTGGATCAATTTGCTTTAACAATTCGGTAACCTTATGTGATATCAAAGGTTTCAAAAATGTTAAAACACAACTGTAATCATCTAAAGATTTAGTAATAACCGGAAGAGCTGGATTTTTAGGTTCTGTTGTTCCTGAATACATCTCTCCACCATAGGCCACGCTGGGTTCCTTTCTTATCTTACGACGTGCCTTTGTATTTGCTTCTGGATGTGGATCTTGATTACCCTCAAAACCTTCCCAAAAAGTGTTAGCAGGACCCGGTGGAGGTGTAGACTTTTCAAGAAACATCTTTCTCAAGTTAGACAAAGTCATTGGAATATAAACTGTTACTGTATCTTCTTCAGCCTTCTTAAAATATTCCAACCTTAAAGAATCAATCGTTTTGGTCATTACATTTCCATCTTGGTCAAACAAATTCGTAATCCATTCAGGTTTTACTTCTGGAAGCATAAAACCTGTTGGACCCTTTGCGGAGGGTTGAAATACCTTGTTATCTTCTTTTCTATTTTTCTTCCAATAATTTATTGGAATTTTTGCTTCTATAATTATTGATACTTTACCGGTTTTCTTTTCGGCAAATTCCGCAAACTCCTTTGCCATACCAAACCCTCTTTCACCAATGGCAACAAAAACACTCTTTTCTCTTTCTCCCTCGTAAAAATTTTCTGACCAATTGTGATATTTTTGCGGTTTTACCCCCTCAAAAAGAATTTTATAAAGGTTCTCTACACTTGTCCCATGAAAAACCGTCTCCGGTTCTGGTTCAGAATAAAAATATTTATACTTCCCCTTTGGTCCCTCTCTACGAATATACTTATGCAACCTTGACTTCTCCAACGATTTACTTATCTTCCCAATCTTAATCACATATTTATAATCATCTGGAATAGGGGTTATCTTCATTTCTGAAACACCTGCATTTTTCGGTTGCAATTCTAATTGGTACTTTGCAGGCAAAATCCTGCACCTACACCTTGGATGTTTTGGTGGTAATTTATCCTCTATCTGGTCTAAACGGAAATGCTTTCCATGAAGTGCCTTACATTCTGCACAAATCCTTCCATCATCAGGGATACCAATCCATCTAACAAATCTAATTTTACCGGCTTTATAAAGATCCACAGCTGCTCGCTGGCGAGCACGGTGCAATTCTGTCCTTGCAATCAAATATGCACGTTTGCGTGCACTTGAAAATACGCCCTTATCTAAACCAGTTTTCAAAAGCTTACTGGCGGTAGCAGCTATTGATCTTCCTTGCTCTTCTCCCTCCCGCAATACCTGAGCAATTTGCTCTCGCATATCATCGCCTATCTTCGTTATAAGTTTCAAAGAATCCTGATTTATCCTTGCTTTTGTAGCATTGATAACCGTCTTTTGAACCTTATCCGAATAGATATTCGCAATATGTTTTATTGCAGGGTCAATTCTTAATCTTGGCATTTTTTATCCCTTTTCCTTTAAAATCATTCCCGGTGCCGGCACTTTTATATCTGGAAAAATATATTTACGAAATTGAAATTTTCTTATAACGTTATCCAAAAAGCTCTTTTGTAAATCACTTAACTGTGGTTTGCGTAAAGGCACAAATCTTGGTTCACCTTTGATTATTAGTTTTCTCGGTTCCTCACCACCAAATAATAAACTCATCTTTTCAAACTGTTTCCTATCTACCGAAACAGGAATAGACTTTAACCCCATATCCCGTAATACAGCAAACCGATGCCGCCCATTTGTAAAACCTAATCGAATTGGTATTCCTAAATCTTCTGGTGTAAGCCCAACTTCAGGCATTTCGACTGCTTCACCTGTTTTAAGAAATTCTTGAAACCGTCCATACCGGTTGCTTATTGTATGTCCTGTTCCACCTTTTCCGATATAAGTTTCGGGGTTGGTTCTTTTCCATTCTTCGTCAAACTTATCAACATCAACCCAAACTACTAATTCCCTTGACTTTTTTGCTCGGCTGGGTTGAATAAATTTTGGCAATTTTCCGTAATTTTCTTTTTCTTCCAAATCTGGATAATCTTTTAAAACTTCTTTCGGAACCTGTTTACCATTCTTTAAAGCTTCCCTTACATCTTCTTTATGAATCGTCCCGGCTTCAATAACGTCAAGGGCAAACGGCCCAGTGCTCCGTGAGTCAATAAAATCTCTTACAGTCATCCGCCAAGGTTCATCAACCAAAGTTTGTTCTTTTTCAAACCCTCCCTCACCCCATACTGCATTATGAACCAATTTCCATACTTCTTCTTCACTAATACCAAACTCTTTCATCGTATTTGCTTGATAGGTTTGGGCTGCGTTTTCGGAAATTGTATCCGCTATTGCGTCTTTCGTCTTTCCTTCTTTTATCCCCTCTGCAGTAGTATCAGGATCATAACGAGTCCAAAAATTCACATAAGCATCCCAACCCCCGTTCTTATACCAGTAATCCATATCATGTATCATACCATCTATGGCATTTCTGAGCTTTGGGTTCGTTTCTTGCCTGTAAAAGTATTGGTAATTCCCCTTCATTCCGGTTCTGCGAATATATTTATGAGGTCTGGCTTTCATTATAACAAAAGATTTAATCAAACCCTTTGCCCGTGCATATTTAATCCCCTCTTCCGCAGACGTAAACTTACCATCCATCTGCCCCTCATACAATGCATCTAAAATCTGTCCCATCTCTTTCCCGGGCTTAACACCTAATGGAATCAAATGTCTTCCCATCACTATAGGTTTCAAAGCTTCAGGGTTTTCTAATCCCAATTCTTTAAAACGCTTTAGTAACCAATCCTCTTCTTCTACTGACCTAAGTGGATCATCTCGTCCACGTTTATCTGCGATTGATAAAGCGACCAGCATTGGGATAGATACACGTCGGGCCAATCTGCGAATGGCTGAATCGGGAACCTTATCTTGAAAAAGTGGGTACACAATCATGTGGTCTTTTATTAACTGTTGAACCTTTGGTGCATAATACAAATCGTCTGTTAGCCTCTCTAATATCTTCCCAGCAATTTCTGCACCAACTACTGAATGTTTTGGAGAAATTAATTCCCAATCTTCAGAATATTTAGTTGTACCAAATTTTCCAATGTCATGTAGCAACGCAGCAAGCATAAAAACCATCTTATCTTTACCTTCAAATATTCTACTTATCTCACGTGCTCTGTCCACAACCTGTAAAGTATGCTCCCAAGCATCACCTTCAGGATGAAACTTTTTATTTTGCTCCTGCCCCATAAGGTCTGCAAATTCAGGAAATATCTTTGTAATCCCCAAATCTTTTATATACTTCAATCCATCACTTGGTTTTGGAGACTTCAAAAGAAGCTTTTCGAACTCTGTAAAAACCCTTTCTTTTGGCAACGAAGAAAGGTCGATTGCGTTAGAAATCCTTATCAATTCTTCATCAGGTGCGAAACCAAACCTTCCCGCAAATTGCATCACTCGGTAAACACGCAGTGGGTCTTCTATAAAATGCTTTGGATCTGTTGCACGTAATATCTTGTTCTTTATGTCTGCAACCCCATTAAAAGGATCTAACAATTCGTTAGTAAGAGGGTCATAAGCAACTGAATTAATTGATAAATCTCTTCTCCTTGCAGCCTCTTGGATATCCATATTTTGATCAACTTCTACGGCGAACCCCTTATGCCCTACCCCGATCAAACTATCACGTCTTGGTAAGCTTACGTCGATCGGATCTGGCATCGTTTCATCTTTAACCTTAAATACACCAAAAGACGCACCAACCTCATCAACCTTACCAATCTGCTTTAGTGTTTCGCTCAACTCTTCTTTACTTATCCCATAAATCTCTACATCAATGTCTTTGCTTGGGATACCCATTATCATATCTCGCACGGCACCACCAACAAAAAGTGCACGTCCACCGGCCTTTTTAACCTCTTCTGCAACTTGCAAGGCCTTTTTCACTTCGGGCTTGTCTTTGCTTTCTTCCAACCTTTTTTCAACCTCGGCACGTGCCATAATCCGTGCAAGTTCATCCATAGCACCACCCGGATGGACTGAAGCTGGAAGGTAACCTCTTTGATGTCGTCTTACGGTTGAATATCCCCGTTTTGTTCTGCGCTGATGTTGTTTAACTTCGGTTTCAGCTTTTTCAAACTTTTTCTTTCCCAATATCACTTCTGCAATTTCCCGCTCTTCCGGGGTCATCCTAATTACATTTATATCCAGCTTTTCATGTTTTCTTTGTTCACCCAATTCGTTATAAATTTGAGAAAGGGTTTCTGTTATTTGCGATAAGGTTCTTCTTTTCCTAATCAATTTAATTTGTGGTTCTATTCTCTTCAATTCCCGATGAATATGCTTTCTTTGTTCATCTGTCAAAATACCTTTTGATTTCAAAATACCAATATTTTTAAGTAATGATTTCAATGCGTTAAGTATTTTATCCCCACTTGTCTCTTTGTGGTAATAAGATATTGAACCACCGGGGCTTCTTTTCATAGTTCGGGTACTGTATTCTGGAACCCAAACACGCTTCCCATGAATGGTTGCATAATGCCCGGTAACTCTACTCTTGACTATGTCGGGGAGAGGACCCCGGGAGATTCCATCTATGTGAACGGCAGAATTGTCAAAATATGTTGGTAATGATTTAAAGAATTCTGCATTCTCTACACGGTTGTTAACCCTAATTGCTTCCGCAGGAATATCCCCTCTATATGCCATCTGATTTGGTTTACCGTCTGATGGAACGTCAAGTGGATCGTAATAAAATTTTGATTTGTCTAATTTAGACACATCTATTTCCAAAACTAACGGATTGTGATATAAGTTTGCGTAAGTCTGCGCAAATTCAGGTGTTGCTGCAACATAAACAGAATCTGGTCGTGGTGATGCGCCAAAATTTGCGTGCACGCCTGTTTTCAACCCAAAAGTTTTAACCGGCTTTCCTTCCCAACCCTCCCAACCTTCGTACCAATCACCATGAAGACCAACATATACCTTTTCTGGGATATATTCAGATGGGATTTTTGTATTCTCTAACGAAATCCCAAGTTTTTCTTCAATCTGTTCGTCTGTTAAAGATTCCTTTTCCGTAAAACCAAGATAATTTTCAACCTCTTCTCTCAAAAACGCCCTTCGGTTAGCTTCTTCAACCGTCTTTGGATGTTCAGGTATAGCCTGTCTTTCTTTCCAAACATTAACAGCAGCCTCCTTTGTTAGGCCTTTACCAACACGTTTTGCTTCGTCACTATAACCACTTATAGGTTCTCGAAGGTACCCATATTTATTTAAAATCGCGTAAATATGTGGTTTTACCTTTCTAAACTCTTCTGGATTATACCAAGCATATTCAAATGCGTGCGGGATGTCTTCTGATAATCGTATTGATGCACCAAAAGCAGCTCTTCCGGAAAACCTTTTATATGTGTTAAACCCTTGAGCAGATGCAAATCCCAAACCACTTGTTACGGCTCTCTCGTATTCATCTAAAAACTCTTTGTTTTCCGCAATACCATTCTCCCCGTGGTACAAATTATGGACCATCTCATGCAACAAATCCATTGTAGTAAATTCTTTAAAAAAGTCTTCACCAAGTATATCCCATTCATCAAGATCAGGTTGTCCAAAAATTAAAGTCACGACACCATCTTTATACGTTCCACCAACCCTTCCCTTTGTACCAGCTGCTACCTTTCTTACGGTAACATTAACTTTTTTAACAGTAAGTTGGTCCTTGAATCTTAAAGGAAGATAGTCACCTATGGTTGCAACCAATTTTTTACTAAACATTACGGCTTTATCATAATTCTTCATCTTATCTGAAAATACGACCGGGATGCCAAACACTTTATCAGAGATATTCATCGTATCATCTGCATAAAAATACTTGTAATTCCCCGGTGTTCCTTCTCGCTTTATATACTTATGTGGATGCGCTTTCGTAACGTCGTCTATTACGTCCCAAGTCGCAATCATCTGCTCCTCGACCTTTCTATCAAGTTCGTCTTCTTTTTCTTTTTCTTCAGGTGTTTGAGAACCACGGGAACGGATTGGTTTTGTTTTTAAGGGAAATGCGGCCCAAGACTCGTATGGTCCGTACTCAGTTTCAACTACAACCAAACGTGCCGCAACTTGAGGTGTGTTTTTGTCTTCTTTCGATCTATTTATATCGGTCATGTAGTGATATACCTTTGCTAAGGAAAGCGGTACGTGGCTTACCTCTTAAAGAAATTAGATCCTTTTTTATTGGGCCACAACATGTAGATTATAAACAGGAAGAGAACTACGCTTATAAAAAGTCCTCCAATTATCAAGGCAACTGTTCCTAAAATTCCCCACATCGCCTTGTCCCCCCATTAGCCTGCCCTCTTTCTTAAACGATCTGATATTTCTATAAATTTACCAATAACATCCACCCCCGCATCTATCCTTCTTCTTAATTTATACATTCCCGGGGTTTCAGATACGGCAACGCGTGGAATGTTTTCATGAAATAAAAAGTCTTCAAAACTACCATCATGCAATTTGTTATGGTTTACCCAACCATTCCGCACCATTATCCCCTTCTCGCCAGGATATTCGTTTAAATTCTCCTCAGTTATCCCATTTGTTGTCAAACCATCAAGTGGTTTTTTAAAATGGTTTGATAAAACAGTTAACAACCCACGTGCCATTGGCCCTCTGCGCCTTTTGTCGAATGTATAAACATAGTACTCCCTAATTAATGCATCTTCGTGAAGAGAAAGATAACCATCTTTTGCTAATTGAAGTAATGCATCCTTATTATCAAAAATAATATCCCCTTCTAATGACCTTTTTTCTCCAGCCTTACAAGCATTTGCTCCCTCTGGATGGCAAAATCCTTGATTGTTTCTCTCACCAAAAACACGATAACGTGTTCCTTTTCTAAACCCGACGGGATTTATAATGGGGATAAAACTTAAATCAATTTTTTTAAATACCTCAGTATCACATGTTTTCAACCATTTGAGAATTGCCCAAGGACCCGCAACCTCTTCCCCATGAAACCCAGAAATAATAAGCATTTTAGGATCGGTGTGTTCGGTAACTTCCCTTGAACGAATGAGCCACATGGGTTCATCTTCCAAAAAACCAAGAATTCTCATCCAAAGTTTCTTTTCTGCCGCTACTTGAAACATTTGTTTTGTAAACGAACGAATAGCCGCCATAGGTCACCTTTTCTAAACAAGCATGGTTTTCAACCTCAACTTCATTTCCTTTTTCATCTTTGCTACGGCTTCATCTTCTATCTGTTTGGCCCGTTGCATTGAAACACCAAGCCTTTTACCAACCTCGTCCAACTTGAGAGGATTCGCTGCCATAAAGCGGTTTTCAATTACAAACTTTTCGTTGTCATTTAACTTTTCCATAGCAATTTGGATTGCTCTATTTCTTTGTTTTTCTTGCAATTCTGCCTCTGGTGTTGGTCCCTTAGCTGGTGTTATATCGAAAATAGAGGTCTTCTCCCCCTCTTCTGTTCTTGTCTCTTCACCAACCTCAGCCTTACGCTGTGCAATCCATTCTTCAATAAATTTTCTGATATTTGCCCGTATCCACGCGTCTGCGTATGTAGTTAATCTTCCCTTATCGGGATCATATTTCTCAATAGCACGAAACAAACCTAAATTTCCCTCTTGTAGTAAATCTTCGTAGGAAATGCCACGAATTTTACCAGCATATTCACCGGCTATTTTGGCAACAAACTTCTGATTATGCTCTATCAACTTATTCCGTGCATTTACGTCTCTGTCGTTCTTATATTTTAAAGCCAAACTACGTTCTTCTTCCGGCGACAAAACAGATGGGTATGATGGAAGTTGGTAAAAATATTGGTAATCTTTCGGTCCACCAGTCCTTCGTATATATTTGTGTGGCATTCTCTCTGCCTTGATTAAATAAAACATTATTTCTCCTTAACTTACTGATTCTGCAAACTTGATAGCCTCTTCTCTTGTTTTAAAACCATTAATTGCTCGGTGAGACCATCCATACCATTTTCCATCTTTCTTGCTTTTACCTATACTTGAAATATTGTCACTTGGATGTGCCTTTTCGGGTTCATCTATTTGCAAATATTCTTTCCACTCTTGAATTGATTTACCTTTTTTCAACTGCCATTCCCGAATCTCATCAAAATCCTTTTCGGCCTTGGTTTTTGGAGTATCAATGCCTATTTTTCTGGCGTTGTCCAATTCCTTTTCAGGATGCATCGCTCTTGCAACACCAAGTATAACATCTCCAACCGTCCTGCGGGAAGTAATCCCCGCATCCTTATTCCTTTGCCAACGTGTGGCATCCTTTAAAACTTGAGGTAGGTTCTTTCTATTTGCCTGAAGGCTTGTGTCTATAAAATGTTCCAATCCACCTCTTGCCCTGCGTTTTTGTTTATCCTTTGCTCCTGTAGTTCTGGATTTATTCAAATCGCTTTTAAGCTTCGTAAGATACTGATTAGCTTGGTGTGGCATAAACCAAGTAGGTTCTTTATCACCTTCAAACTTAACTACATACTGAACTCCATAAGCTGGTGTACTCCTAATATCAATTATCTTTCCAATTTTACCAGTTTGCTTATGAGTTACTTCAACTCCCAAAAACCCCCTACTTCTCTTTTTAATATCCTTAGCCCCTTTTGTTCTTGCTTTTTTAATCTCTGGCCATTTCCAAACCTTTCCTTCAAACTCTTTCAATGGTCGTAATGGTTCTTTACCAATACGTGTCCGAGCACGGTATTCCCCAGCTTGGTTCACCTGCTTGATTGCGTCTTCATGTGATTTTCCGCTATCTCTCAACCCTTGATAATAATTTCTTACATCTTCACCCCAAGTAAGAGATGCGTTTCCAACTTCACGAACATCATCAGCTGTCTTTCGATATTGTTTTTTCTGTCGTCTTGTCTCCCAACTTCTTCGAACACCTTCGGAACTCCCCGATTTTTCAAATGATTCCTTAGCTCCTAACTTGCGAGCTTTTTCGAAAGGTGCATCTAAAATTGCTTTCTTCATTATATCTCCTTATTCTTGTTGTCTATAACTTCTATCAAAATACGATTCTTGTCTCTCTTTCGCCCTTTCAATAAATCTTTCTTCCCCAGGTGTCCTTTCAACCTCACCTGAATCTTTTTCCGCCTTTGCTCTGGCCTTCTCTGACTCCCCCATCTTTGGTCTTGCCATCCGGAAGCCACCTTTGCCCTTAATAATAACGTGCTTTAATACCTCTCCTTCAGGAGATGGAGATACGGGTTCTCGTTCAGCATTTACTTTCACTACCTCTTTTTCAACCAACTCTTTCAAATACTTATTTAAAGAAACCCAACACTTTCTTTCGTTAGGTTCGGGGTCTATGCCCTTTTTGTGGTGCTCATCATCTGGTGCATACCATTTGCCCTCTTTGCCCAGTGTCAAATGATCATTCCCTTCTTCTTTTCCCGGGATATAAATAAACATCCCGCTATCTTTATATTGGCTAACACCAAAAGCGTAACCATCAACCAGTTGGCATTTAAAATATCTTACGGGCCACTGCCAATCCCCACCCGCAGTCCACATCTCGCACTTAAATTTACACTTGGTAGGCTTCCACTCAATTTGTGGAATCACTATCTCTCTTTGTCCTTGCCCACCTTTACGATCATTATTTTCTGTATCAAAATAAACATGAAAAGTCTTCATCGCTTCGTGAAGCAAATCACCCCATTTCCTGTTTGCCAAATCTACGTAAGTAAAGAAAGGTTTCTCTCGATGAGCTTTCGAAATATCAATAAGCTCCTGACCCACTTCCTTAGCTTGAACCTTTGTCATGTGTGTAACCCTTTTCTTTCCTCTTTTATCCGTCAACCAAATACAATCGTCCGAACGATCCACGTCGAAATGTTCCCCCTTTTCTAAAACCACGAAAAGAGGTTTATCCATATTTTTTACTATCATACAACCTCCTAAAATTTCTTAACCTTATCTTTAGCAATACCAATATTCCTTTTTGCTACTTCATCGTTTGGATGATTGGCAAGGTGCTTTGCCCAAGCCTTTACCTTATGCTTTGCTGTCCTTGTCCATTGTTGCAAATATTTTCTGGCGTTTGCCACATGCTGTCTGCCTTTAGCACTCTTACCACTTTGACTTTTTGCCATGTTTTATTTTCCTTCTGTAGCTAAAAGAATTGCAGCCTCCCCAATGGCTTTATCATATTGATTTGACAATTCTTTCTGAAAATGTTCTACAAGTGTTTCAAATTCAGTTTTAAATGCCTTTATAGTTTTATCAATCAATTTCTGTACCTCATCAGAATTGACTTTCTGATCAGGTGAAACCTCTGCCAACTTCTTAAACTCTTTTTGTGCCTCTTTAACGGCTTTGCTATAGGCTACGTCAACCAAAGCCTCTAAAGTATCCTCCCTCTCTTTTAATTCGGAGTCATTTTGCGAAAATAAATTTTTCAATAATTTAATCTTATCCATTTTTATTCCCATGTAATGGTTTAAGTTCTCCGGTCTCTGTCTGTCTATCCACCGACCCAAACGGCATCGCTATCATTTCTCCTGTAGGCAACCCCACCAAAATTCCATCTTCCGATACTTGATTTACTACACCCCTGACCTTTTTCCCAGTTTTTAAATCTGTTCCAACAACCTTCTCCCCCACAATGTCACGGTAGTATCTTCCTGTGGGCAATTGTGCCGACATAAACCCCGCCCTAAATACCCAGAGGCCAGCATATTTCCACTCAGCCCCACTATTCTTTAACCACTCAGTAGCTCGCTGTACTTCGGCTTTGTTTGATTCTTTTATTAAAAGACCATATGGAATCTTAATTTGGATTTCGTTGTCTTTTACACCACGGTAATACTTTTGCATAAAATCTGGTAAATCAGATCTTTCTTTTACTGCACCCCTTGTTTGCCATTTATGTTCTTCTCCCCGTGGTAACTGTGGCGAAATAGCCCTTGGTGTTAAATACTCTTGAAAACGCGTGCCAAGAGGCTCTTTAAACTTACGCATTTCTCTTTTGGTTATTTGATGATGCTTTTTCTCCGAAACATCTTGCAAGGTTAAAGCACCCTCGGCAAGATGCCGCAAATGCCAATCAGTGTGTTCCGGTGTCATTCCCACCGGCAGCGTATGGTGCGCCTCAACATTTGAATAAAAATATTGATAGTTCCCAGGTGCTCCGACACGCTTTATGTATTTATGCCCAACCGCCTTTTTTAAAATTATGAACTTCATTCTGGCTTCTCCATTTTCTTACCAGGATTGAAAGTAAAACCACTTTCAATATGTCGGCTATTACACTGTTTGCAAAACAATCTGTTAAAACCCAAATACTCTGTATCCTCTTTCTCAAAATTGCCACAGTCCAAACATCTCATCCACCATTCAAACATTAATCTGCACCCCCATTTTCCTCATAATTTTCATTTATTTGACGAACTGCATTTTTCCAACTACGAAAAGTCACAACTCTATCATCAAGTTTTACATGTACGTGTAATTTTCCCTTATTCACACCCTTTGGTGCATAAGGGTTGACACCTACGTAATCAAATGTAACACCTTTCTCTCGTAAAAAATCTCGTATACCTTTTGAATCCCCTCGGCAACTATCAATTACAATAATCCAACCTTGCCGTTTTAATTCTGCCATTCCCTCTCTTGCCCCCGGAAGGATGTCTAATTCAGAAAACGGTTTCATAGGATAGTTTTTAGGAACCAGCACACCATCAAAATCTATTCCAACAACTTTTGGATCCTTCATTATAACGTGCTTCAATTAATTGCACCTCCGGTCATCCTGGTGTCCTAATGAAAAACCACCATATAACAAAAGCAAATAATAGTAACCAACCTACTGACCAAATTAACTCTGCCAATTGCGTCTCCTATAGATGACAAGTCTCGTCATCACATTTTACTGGCTTTGCTTTTAAAACCCCATCAATCGAATCTTCTCTAAATATTGTCACACCCTTTACACCAAGCTTCCATGCCTGAATATAAATGTTCTTTATGTCTTCAACCGATGCATCGTTTGGAAGGTTTATTGTTTTGCTAATCCCTCCATCAACAATCGTTTGAAATTTAGCTTGTACCTTCAAATGCCACTCAGGTGGTATCTCTAAAGCCGTCCGTGCACACTCTGATTTATAAATCTCTCTTGTCTCCTCAATCACACCAACCGTTAAAATTCTTTCAAACGCTTTTGCAAAGATGGGTTCCACACCCGATGAACAATCTGCCAAAATGCTCAAACTTCCCGTTGGTGCAATAATTCTTTTGTAAAAACTATCTGGTGCAGTCTCTTCTGTTGCTTGTTTATAAGGTTTGCCTAATTCTTCAATAAAATTAAGTGTATCATCAGAATCATATTTTATCCCAAGCATAATCAACGCATCTGCAAATCCCATAATACCGACACCAATAGGGTTTAGGTCAGACATAAGTCTTGAAATCTGTGGCAAGGGGTAAACGCTTACGGTATTCATATTCAACAGTGCACGTGATGCCATCTTGCAGGCATTGTAAAACTTCTCGAAATTAAATTTATCCCCCTCTACAAATCTTGCAATATTTATGCTTCCTAAACAACAAGCACCGTAATGAGGTAGTCCAACCTCGCTGCAAGGATTGGTCGTGTCAATCACAACTTCGGGATAAAGTTTGTTATCTTTATTTATTCTGTCAAAAAATAGCATCGCTGGATCGCCAGAAACCCAACTGCCCAGCGTAATCAAATCAAAAATATCTTTAGCTCGGACAGAATTGTAAACCTTTTTATCATGCACAAGGTTGATTTTACCACCGTTACCATTCACAGCCTTTTCCATAAACTCATCGGTCACCATCACGCTTAAATTAAAATTCTTCAAATCACCCTTTAATTTTGCTCTACAAAAATCAAATATCTCGGGATGCGTAGGATTCATTATTCCCATCAATGCGCCACGCCTGAAACCACCCTGTTTCACGGTTTCTGTAACTGCGTTGAAAATCCCCATAAAACTAATTGCGCCGGAACTTGTGCCACCTTGTGATAAAGATGCGCCTTTAGGACGCAAGGATGAAAAATTAATCCCAACACCTCCGCCCGACTTAAATATCACGGCCATATTTCTCACGGTGTCAAAAATAGAACCAATGTTGTCTTCTAAAGGTAAGATAAAGCAGGCATGTAACAACCCACGCTTCTTTCCCGCATTTCGAATAGCGGGGGAGTTTGGAAAAAACATCCCATCTAACATGGCATCATACAACTGTACTTCAAATCTTTCGTCCCTAATTGAAATAGCCTTGGCTACTCTTTTTATAACTGCTTCTGGGGTTTCCCCCTTATGCGCATATCTTTGTTGGATCAAAGAAAAAGCGTTTTTAGATAACATTTATTTTCTCCTATAATTTTACGTTTTAAGCTCTTTTTGATCTCAACCCTGCTAACAATTTGTCGAGTTTTGAGATTCCTTCTTCTACTCCACCCCC
>Ga0315295_10001937_pt1 | contig 17648 bp, 13 predicted proteins | sample YL17G14_0_MG_FD_204453 | JGI IMG/M metagenome (GOLD analysis project Ga0315295, IMG submission 204453) | Sediment microbial communities from Yellowstone Lake, YNP, Wyoming, USA - YL17G14_0 | ecosystem: Environmental > Aquatic > Freshwater > Lake > Sediment | place: USA: Wyoming | collected... | reverse complement strand
ATAAAGATCAGATTGGCAAGGAAATATTGGCACTATTGCAAGGGCCAACAGATGAGTGGGGTATTACTGTCATCAGCGTTGAGATCAAAAATATTGAAGTACCGGACAATATGAAGCGGGCGATGGCTAAGGAGGCAGAAGCTATTCGAGAAAAGCGCTCACGGTTGGTTAAGGCTTCAGCCGAAGAAGAAGCTAGCAGAAAGTTTACAGAAGCCGCTAAAACGATGGCAGAGTCTCCCAATGCGCTTATGTTAAGACAGCTGCAAACTTGGCAGGAAATCGGTGCTGAGCAAAATAGTTTGATTATTCTTGTTCCTACCGAATTTGCTAAAATAGTAAAAAGTTTACAGGAAAACAGATAAAATAGCGGCGTAGCGCTTCCGGTAGAGAGGTTTCCCCTCGGCTGATACGAGAGTGACCCACTAATATAAAGAGTAATCTACTATCAAAACTGCCTACTATCTAATAATAGGGGTAGAAGTCACCCATAAGATAATAGGCGTTATTAGATAGTGCCTAGGTCGCTGGCATATCAGTGCGACCCCAGTATTATGCCTCTCGGATGTACGTTTTGCACATCTTGTAACATCATCTTGTAAATAATCATGGACAAAAATGGGAAAAGGTGATATAATATTAATATTACTACTAAAGATTAGATATCTAGGACCGCAGGATTAGATTACTAACCTTGCGGTTTTTTGTTTTTACTCTCGATTCGCCAAACAGCAGCGCGCATAAGGAAGCCACATTAATGACACATAAATTACAACAACACTCTTCATTTTATAATCTCGGCATTGCGCCGAAGATTCTTGAAGTATTGGACGGAATGCGTTTTACCGTCCCCACGCCTATCCAGCATAAAGCTATTCCGATAGGCATAGAAGGCAAGGATATTATCGGGATTGCGCAGAGCGGTACCGGCAAAACACTTGCTTTCGCTATCCCCATAATTCAACAATTCGCCCAGAAAAAAGGGCGCTGTCTTGTCCTTGCACCCACAAGAGAGTTGGCCATACAGATAGACGAAGCATTTCAGAAGATAGCCCAGCTCTTCGGCATACGGACAGCCGTTCTTATAGGCGGGGCATCCATGCATCTCCAATTACAGGCCCTTAGGAGAAACCCGCGCATTATAATCGCGACACCGGGCCGGCTTATCGACCACATGAATCAACGGACAGTGATGCTGGTCGATGTTAATATTTTAGTCCTCGATGAGGCCGACCGCATGCTTGACATGGGGTTTTTGCCGGATATCAAACGCATCCTTAAGTTTATCCCTAAAGACAGGCAGACGATGCTTTTCTCGGCTACTATACCCGGAGAGATCATGGAAATAGCGTCTGCCTATATGAAACTTCCGGTCCGTGTCGAGGTAGCGCCCTCAGGCACTACGGCGGAACGTATTATTCAGGAAATCTTTGTCGTAAGAAAAGATATGAAAAAAGAGCTTCTTAGTAAACTCCTCTATCAATATCACGGGCCGGTGCTTATTTTTTCCCGCACGAAGATAGGCGCGTCTAAGATCACCCGCTTTATCAGGGAATTGGGCCATAGGGCCGCGGAGATACATTCCGACCGCTCCCTACCGCAGCGCCGGGAAGCGCTCGAAGGTTTTAAGAGTGGAAAATATAGGATACTTGTCGCGACAGATATCGCAGCGAGGGGCATTGATGTAATCGGCATAGAGCTTGTCATCAACTACGACCTTCCGGAAGACATTGAAAATTATGTACACCGCATCGGCCGCACAGGGCGCGCCGGCCACGAGGGCCGCGCCATCTCTTTTGCTACACCCGACCAAGGCGCGGATGTCCGCAACATCGAGAAACTGATCAAAATCGATTTGCGCATAATCGAGCATCCTGACATTCCCCGCGAAAAGTTTTTCCATCCTAAGCAACATATCCCCTCCAGAAGAGGCGGTATGCATAGGCGCTAACAAAACAGGCACTTTAAGCCGTACGGCAGACGGCATTTCGGAAAATAACCGCCAACGAAAGAAAAAGGAAATAGATTTTACAAAGGTCAGTATAAGGCGGCGACCCGCAAAGGAGAAATAAGATGGAAATAAAAACTTCACCAAGGCATAGAAAATGTAAGTATCCGCTCTGCAAGAACATTCTCAGCATTTACAACCACGAAGCCTATTGCCATATACATCTTAGCCCGACTTTTCAGGAAAACAAGGTTAAGGATCGCCCTGTTAATAAATATATATAGCGAGTATCTTAACCCTTGAGATAGTATCGTGTGCGGCGTAATTGTATAATTCGTTTTGCCGGCTAGTTTTTTTAAAAAGGCGGACAGTGGCGTTTGAAAAAGAAGTGTTTTTGACAAAAGCTCTCAAAGGCAAAACACCGTCTAAAAACAGTGCGGGTTTAGAGTAGTACCTCCTCGGCTGCAACCGGCCGCTTCAGAAAATAACGAACCCTAGTTGGGATTTAGCAACTAGGGCTATTTTTTTGTTTTTCGAAGCGTGGTTTTTAATGTTAGTTTAAGGTATAATAATCTCATGAAAGACTTTTTACCGATATCAAAAGAGGACTTAAAGAAGCGCGGATGGAACGAGCTTGATATTATACTGGTCACCGGTGACGCATATGTTGACCATCCTTCGTATGGCGCTGCGCTTATAGGGCGGGTGCTGGAGAATGCCGCCTTTAAGGTCGGCATCATAGCGCAACCGGATTGGCGGATGCTCGACGATTTTAAGAGGCTGGGCCGGCCGAAGCTATTTTTTGGCGTTACAGCAGGCAATATCGACTCCATGCTCGCGAGATACACCGCGAATAAAAAAATCCGTAATGTGGATGACTATTCACCGGGAGGACGGGCGCTTCTTAGGCCCGAAAGGGCAAGCATCATATATGCGAATAAGTTACAGGAGGTGTTTAAGGGCGTCCCGATTGTCCTCGGCGGCATAGAGGCGAGCATGAGAAGGCTCACTCACTACGATTACTGGTCGGACAGGGTGAGGCGCTCAATCCTTATGGATTCAAAAGCCGACATACTTGTTTATGGAATGGGCGAGAAACAGATTTTAGAGATATCCTATCGCTTAAAAGACTCAGCCGGCGTAACCGGCCTGGAAAATATCAGCGGCACGGTCATTACCCGAAAGTCCTTGGACGGCCTCAAGGATTATGTTTTAGTCCCTTCTTTTGAGGAAATAGTCCAAGATAAGGTTGCATTTAATGCCGCCTTTAAGACTATTTATTCTGAATCTGATCCGATTTCCGGCAAGGCGATCGCTCAAAAGTGCGGCGACAGATTCCTCGTGCAGTATCCCCCTGCGCCTCCCCTTACCACGGAAGAAATGGACAGGATATACGCCCTGCCCTATATGCGAAATTGGCATCCTGCATATGATAAAGACGGCGGCGTCCCGGGATTTGAAACGGTAAGAAATTCGATTACTTCTCATCGCGGGTGCTCAGGCGGATGCAGTTTTTGCTCCTTATATCTGCATCAAGGCAGAATTATACAGAGCCGCAGCATTAAGTCGGTAGTGAGAGAGATAGCCGCAATCGCCGAAGATAAAAAATTTAGAGGGACGATCACCGACATCGGCGGCCCGACGGCAAATATGTATATGGCAACGTGCCCTTCATGGAAAGAAACTGGCGCATGCCGTAACAAGCGATGCCTTGTGCCCGAAAAATGCAAAAACCTTACATTGGGCTATGAGCACTCAATCCGCCTCTGGAAGGAGTTAAAAAGGATACCCAGAGTAAAACATGTATTTGTCGGAAGCGGCGTGCGATACGATTTATTAATCGACCGCTATTCGGATGGATATTTGCATGAATTGTGCGCCTCCCACGTAAGCGGACAGCTGAAAGTTGCTCCGGAACATTGCACCATTTCAGTCTTGGAACTTATGAACAAACCCGCATTTGCGAAATATGAAAAATTTATCGACAGGTTTGAAACGGTTAATAAGCGATTAAGCACGAAGCAGTACCTTGTGAATTATTTTATATCAGGCCATCCGGGAGCGCGCCTGGAAGATGCCCTTGAGCTGGCGGTATATCTGGCAAAAAATCATATTCATCCCGAACAAGCCCAGGATTATATACCTTTGCCTATGACCATCTCATGCTCCATGTATTACACCGAAAAAAATCCGCTTACCGGTAAAAATTTGTATGTAGCTAAAACCCAGAGCGAGAGGACAATGCAAAGGGCGCTATTACAATACAAAAATCCGCAGAACAGAAAGCATATACTTCGAGCCCTTAAGATACTCCATAAAGAGAGCTTGAAAAAGCTCTTTTGCGGATGAATAGTAAGGTTTTGACTTTAATCCCCCAGTCCACCTATGTGATAGGGACTGCTTCGAAGGGCAGGCATCCTTCGGCGTACTCGCCGGACAGGATAACTTGGCAAGAACGTCCCGAAGCATAAATGGTTTTATGTAGATGATGCAGCGGTGGGTTGTTTGGTTAAGGTGAGCTGCTGATGGATATGACAGTATGTCGATAAGTTATATATACTCAGCAGGCGCTTGCAGCTCGCGAGCTTACAATATCTGCGTTTTTTAATAAACTTTATCAGTTTAGCCATATTAATCTAACTCCTTCAGCGCTTCACCGACGATCTCATCCATCAAGTCTTTCACGGAAACTATTTTGTTGACCCTTGAGACATTGCTGCCGGCAAAGATGACGGCGTTATCTATATCGCCCTGCGACGCGTTGCCGAGGGCCTTGGCGATACAGTATGGCACAGTCGCCGGGTTGCACGTCCTCAGGCACTTGTAGCGGCAGTAGAACTGTACCCTTTCGCCCGATACCAGCCTGTCGGTAAAACGGTTCTTTATCGCCCTTGCCGGCATGCCCACAGGGCTGTCTATAATGATCACGTCTTCGCTTTTTGCCGCGAGGTACATGGCTTTGAATTTTTCCGAAACCGAGCACTCGAAGGTCGCGACAAAACGCGTGGCCATCTGGACGCCTCCGGCGCCCATTTTCAGGAACCGCGCCATGTCCTTGCCGTCAAAAATACCGCCGGCCGGGATAACAGGGATATGCGCGCTGTATTCCTTTTCATACTCACCTGCCAACTTCAAGACATCATTGAACATATCTTCAAGCCGGCCTTCCGTATGCCCGATCAAGTCGGCAAGCTTAAAACCGATATGCCCGCCTGCCAGCGGACCTTCGACTACGATCGCGTCGGGTAAACGATCATACCGTTTTTTCCATGTCTTGATGATAAGGTCGGCGGCGCGCGCCGAGGAAACGATAGGAATAAGCTTAGTGGACGATCCTTCGGTATGCTCCGGCAGTTTTAACGGCAACCCTGCCCCCGACACAATGAAATCCGCATGCTCTCCGGCGGCAGTTCTTGCGAGATCCTCAAAATTGCTCAATGCGACCATGATATTGATCCCGACAACTCCCCGGCTCAATCGTTTCGCCTCTCTTATTTCATTCCTGAGCGCCTCATTCGAGGCCTCTACGAATTCTCTTCCTTCTTCATCTATGCCATATGCCAATCCGACGCTGGCGATAGTTCCGGCGCCGCCGCAATTGGCGACTGCACTCGCAAGAGACGCTGTCGATACCTGAACCCCCATCCCTCCCTGGACGATAGGTACTCTGACTTCGAGGCCGCCGATTATAAGTGGTTTCAATATGTTCGCCATAATTATCTAACGGCCGCTATTCTTGCGTTTTGAGAAACATTCCTTGCAGTATATCGGACGGTCTTCCCTGGGTTTGAAAGGAACTTCGCATTCTTTCTTGCACTCCGTGCACACCGCCTTGTGCATCTCTCTCGGCGCTCCGCCGAATCCACCACTACCTTGATATCCCACATTATCCTCCTTTTTTTTATGCTTCGTTAAAGATCTTAAAGCCCTTGGCTAACTACGCCATCATCATTTGAAACCGGCCCTTGATCTTCAGTTGGTTTCATGTTCTTTTTATCCAGTTTGCGCTGCATCTTTGCTTCTTTTTTCTTTTTCCTTGCCAATTCCCTTCTATGTTTTTGATATGAATAATTATCTCTTGCCAACACGACCTCCTCTTTATTTTATGTTATTTGAAAAGACCTGAAATTCTTTGTAATCCATAACATAGCAGCCATCTGCCGCTTAGTCTGCGCGATGGGCCTGGCCGCCAATAATAGCATTATCCCCCATGGCTGTGTTTCCTGAAGTGTTAATCATGCTAAGATTTTTAGCACATTTAACATACGTTCCCATGGAGGGCCTGCCGGATCCTGCATAAAGTAAATCTATTATAGCAGAAATGTTCGAATTAAGATACTAAGTTAATATTAAAATGCGGCGTACTCCAAAGTTTCTATTGCTGATTTAACGCGGTATGCTATAATATATCCACAAGCACGAGGAGCATCACTAAGTAACAACAGATTGACTACTGCAAAAAAATTAACTTCGGCAGAAATGGACAAGTTTGAAACCTTCTTCTTTAGAGACACATATTTTAAGTTATGCCGACAGCCCCGATCATAACTCACTCAGGTATAAGCACGCCTTGTTTTTAAACCCCTATATCGAGAGAACAGCCACAAGCGTAATGAAGCTTTTTCCGCCCGCAGGGATTGAATATGTAGCCACAAGTGCCAATGGTCTTGCAGATAAAATCACTCTTCTCGACCTAAGATACGAGAAGGAGCTTTGTGATGTGGAAAATCTTCTTAATTTCATCCGCTCCGAAATAGACATTATTTGCGTAGGTATCGGATGGGACCGGCAGTTAGAGGAAATCAAAGGCCTTTTAAACCGCATGCCGGCCGAAATACCATTAATCATCGGAGGCTATAAAGCCACGGAACAAGTGGAGGAACTTTTCAGGGATTGCCCGAATATAAATGTTATAGTAAGAGGAGAAGGCGAAGAATCGATAAAAGAAATATTGAAAAGAAAACCGCTTGATACCATCTTGGGGATATCCTACAGGTCATATGGGAAAATTATTCATAATAAACACAGGCCGCTGCCCGAAGTTGGTAGTTTAAATTACCCGGACCGCGCACTTAGGCGCCACGAGTACCGCCTGACAGTAGGCGGAATCGACGTGACAAAGACGACATTTGATTCGGTATTAAGCGCTAGAGGATGCCCTTATAGCTGCAAATTCTGCACGTTCAGCCTGAATCCGCTCGGCCAGAAAAGAGGCTATGCGCCGCGCAGCGTAGAATCAGTCATTGAAGAAATAGAAAAGATAAACGCTGATGCGGTGCTCTTTAGTGACGATAACTTCTTCGCCAATCCCAAGAGAGCCGAAGAGATATGCGATGTTATAATAGCTAAGAAAATAAACAAACGGTTTATCGCACAAACCCGCATCGAGATAGCAAAATATCCCGCACTGCTTGGAAAAATGGTGAAGGCCGGGTTTAAAATACTCCTATTAGGAATAGAATCCCCGCATGACCGCATATTGGCGCAGCTTAACAAAGGATTTGACTCAAATATGATACGAAAATACTTTGCAGTGCTCAAAGAATACCCCCTTTACTACCACGGCTATTTCATTTACGGCAATATAGGCGAAACCGAGAAAGAGATGCTTTATATAGCGAAATTCGCAAAGGAAATAGGACTGGATTCCATCACATTCCAGAAGTTGAGGATAGAAAAATTTTCTCCGCTCAGAGAAGTGGCCGAGAATACCCCCGGATATCATGTGACCGATATCGGAGCAGTTTATTCCGACACCTTCAGCCACGCGATGCTCAAAAAGATAGGACGGAGGATAAAATTTTATTTTTACACCGGCGCCCAGCTTATACAAATGTTGAAAAAATGCTTCAGAGTAAAATTATTTACATTTAGCGAAGTCATATCATTTTTAATCGCGGTCCCGCTATTACTTAAAAACGTCATAACCGGAGAGGTACAAAAGAAACGCCTTGTAAGCTCCCTTAAGCAAATAGTTTTAAATAACAGCCTTCTCTCAATATTTATGCGCCATTCAAAGTGAAGAATCTCAAGGCAGGCGTTCCCCTGTACCCCGAGGAGTAGGACGGTAACCCGTAAAGGAGAAATATGATGGAAATAAAAACTTCACCAGGGCGCAGAAAATGTAAGTATCCGCTCTGCAAGAACATTCTCAGCATTTACAACCACGAAGCCTATTGCCATGTTCATCTTAGCCAGATTTTTCGGGACGACAACGTTAAGGATCGTCCTTCACAAGGTAAAGTAAAATATTCTCTGTAACGTCCTGTTTGAAAGACAATAAAAAAGGGCGTATCCTTTCATTGTACAAAAAGACCTAATGTAGGTGCTCTTGTACCGTTTGCGATTTCGAATAGGCAAGTCGCTTTGAAAAAGTATTTGGCGAAAGCGGAATATTTGCGAACGGTACAACGACAATGACCACATAAAATATCCCACCTTCCCACTTGACAATATTCCCACAATAGTGTATGCTTTAAATAGGGCGTCACAAAAGTGCCGCCCTTTAGGTTGGAACGAGTTTCGTGACAGCCTATACTTTAAATGGAAAGGAGGAAAGTATGAAACCGCTCAAATCACGCAAAAAGACAAGGAAAAAAGTAATTGATATCCATGAGGAGTTTATTCCGTACCATACAAAGCTCCTTGATTCTAAGCATAGGATTACCTTAGGCGGTAAGTTGACTAAGGCACTTGGTAAACGGATGAATGTGGATGCTTATATGATTTTTATAGGTAGAAAAGGGGATATTTTATTGAGACCAACCGTCTCTATTTCCAGTAATGAGGCATGGGTATATCGTAACCCAAAGGTTATAGGAAGTGTGCGTAAAGGCCTTGAAGAAGCCAGGGAAGGGAAAACTGAGCGTGTAGACGATCTGGATTCTTTCCTGGAGAACCTGTGAAATTCTTTTTAAGTTTTACGCAAACCGCTAAAGCTAACCTTAAGGAACTCAAAGAATCTTCTCATCTTGAGAGACGTTTTAAGGCAGTCTCCAAAGCTCTTAGATTTCTTCAAGAAAACCCGCGCCACCCCAGTTTACAGACTCATGAGTTTTCTTCTCTGGAAGGCCCTAATGGAGAAAAAGTGTTTGAAGCTTATGCAGAGCAGGATACGCCCGCTGCGTATAGGATTTTTTTCTTCTACGGTCACCATAAGGGAGAGATTGTTATAGTGGCTGTTACTCCTCATCCATAATTGAGCAAAAAGCATAGGGAGATAGGGTTACATCTTGACTTTTGACATTTCCAGCAAGTTTGTCAAATGTCAAGACCCGACCCTCTTATCTCAGCAAGAAGAAGGGGTAGAGCAAGAAAATAATTGTTTTATAACTTATTTATTTAGAGTCTGTTGCCTAATGGCAACAGACTTGAGTTTGGCAACAAACTCTGATATAATTAGTTCCAAAACTATCTGCTTTTTCTGTTCTCAATTTATGCAGGAAAATGGAACTTTAAGCCGGTTTACATTGTCAAATTATTATAAGGAGATTGCTGAAAAAATCCTAATCCAGAAAGGATAGACCCTCCTAATACATCTAAAGGAGGGGTCTAAACGATGCAGCAATCTCAGAGAGCACTGATATGATTTTTAAGAATTTTTCAGTGCTCTCATAAGACATACTATAATGAGAAAAAAAGAATAGTATGTCAAAAATTATACGTGAAGATTATACGAGGGGAAAGCCATGAAGATAACACTGTTATTTCTGACAGTTTTTATAACGAGCTATTTATTACATATTGATCCGGCGTACGCTGGGGATACACTTACATGGGAAGAGTGTATATGCGAAGCAAAAGAGAATCACCCTGATTTAATTTCGGCAGCTGAAAGGGTTAAGCAGGCAAAAAGAGATATTGAGATCGATCTCTCATCCATATTGCCGCAGGTAAATAGCAGCGCAAGCGGGAAAAGGGGTAGAGCATCAACAGCAAAGACAAGAAATACCTATACTTATGGTGTAACAGGCGAACAGCTGGTATTTGACGGTTTTAAGACATCAAGCGAAGTGTCAAATTCGTTTAAAATCATGAAAGCCGTAGAATACACTTATGCCGTAACGAGTTCAAACATAAGACTCAATCTAAGAAGCGCTTTTACAGAACTTTTAAAGGCTCAGGAACTCATTACCCTTACGGAAGATATAGTCAATAGAAGAAAACAGAATCTTGAGTTGGTAAGGCTTAGATTTAATGCAGGCAGGGAGCATAAGGGCTCATTGCTTACAGCAGAGGCCGATTTGGCGCAGGCTGAGTTCGAAGCCGCTCAGGCCGAAAGGAATATGTCTATTGTTCAGCGGGAACTGACTAAGGAATTAGGCAGGAGTGTAAAAAAAGAGATAAAGGCGGAAGGAAATTTTTCTTTAGGCGTTGATTACGGCGCCGCGGCTGATTTTGAGCGTTTGGCGGACGAGACGCCGTTTCTTAAAGAATTGATTGCCAGAAAAGAGGCGGCCCGCTATAATCTGCTTTCAAAAGAGTCTGATTTTTTCCCGCAGGTTTACTTGAATGCCTCTGCGGGAAAAACCAGCAAAAGCTTTCTTCCGAAAAACGAGGAATGGTCTTTAGGCTGGGCTGTCTCTTTTCCGCTCTTTGAAGGCGGAAGCCGCATCGCCGAGGTCTCAAAAGCGAAATCCCAGTATAATCAGGCGAAAGTGGATGAGCGCAGCGGACGCGACAGCGTGCTGGTTACGTTAGAAAGCGCATGGAAAAATTTGCAGGACGGGACGGCGAATGTATCGGTAAAAAATAAATTCCTTGAAGCGGCCGAGGAGCGCTCGAAAATAGCCAGCGTTCAATATGAACAAGGTCTTATATCATTTGATAACTGGATAATTATAGAAAACAATCTTGTAGACGCAAAAAAAGAATATTTGAATGCCGAGGCGGATATGCTGATAAACGAGGCTTATTGGATACAGGCGATAGGAGGGACATTGGATTATGATAAACACTAAAAATAAAGTGATTCTGGCCGTAATTTTGTTTCTGATTATTGCATTTATGTTTATACGCATGCAGAAAAACGGACGCGGCGCGAATATTAAAACAGGAATAATGAATCCTGTGACAGGAGATGTTGCGGTAACAGTTGCTACAACCGGCGTAGTTAAACCTCAAAACCGTCTTGAAATTAAACCTTCCATAGGCGGCCGGATTGGAAAAATTTTAGTCAAGGAAGGGGATCGGGTAAAAGAAGGCGATACATTAGCGTGGATGAGTTCAACCGAAAGAGCCGCGCTTATTGATGCTGCGCGTTCGCAGGGCGAAGACGCTTTGGCTTATTGGGGCGAGGCCTATAAGGAAACTCCGATAATTTCCCCTATTGACGGCGAGGTGATAGTCCGTTCCGTTGAACCGGGCCAGGCCGTTACTACTTCGGATGCGGTATTGGTTTTATCGGACCGGCTTGTTGTGAGCGCGCAGTTTGACGAGACTGATATCGGAAAAATCAAGGTAGGCCAGAAGGCCTTTGTAATGCTGGATGCCTACCCAGACGTTAAAATAGAAGGAGCTGTGGATCACATAGCGTATGAATCGGAGATTGTAAACAATGTCACTATATATAATGTGGATATTCTTCCGAATGAAGTGCCTGAAATGCTGCGTTCCGGCATGAGTGTTGCGGTCGAGGTTGTGGAAGAAGCAAAAAATAGCGTCTTGACAATACCGTCCAACGCAATTCATTATGCGGGTAAAAGGCAGTTTGTGTTGGTGAAAGAAAGAGGCGCGAGGCTCGCGGAACGCGATATAACCGTAGGGCTAAATAATGAAAAAATAGCCGAGATAATATCGGGGCTCGGTAAACAGGATAATGTCGTAGTGCAGGATATCGCATACGTTCCCACGAGAAAGCCGGTGGGAAGAAATCCTTTTATGCCTTTTGACGGAAGAAGAAGTGATAGAACTAGATAATATTTGTAAAACATACGGCGAAAGCGAAGCGGCTGTTGCGGCTTTGAAAAATGTTTCGCTTACTATAAATCAAGGCGAATTTGTCGCCATAATGGGTCCTTCTGGTTCCGGGAAGTCGACGCTTTTGCACATACTCGGATTTTTAGACCGCCCTGATAAGGGTAATTACAGGATTTTAGGAACCGATGTTTCGCGATTGTCTGATGACGAATTGGCCCATTTGAGAAATAGGCTTATGGGTTTTGTTTTTCAGCAGTTTAATCTGCTCCCGAGGACTAGCGCCTTAGAGAATGTGGAGCTGCCGCTTATCTACTCCGGCAAAAAAAGCCTTATTGAAAAAGCCGCGAAGGGGCTAGCGTCAGTAGGCCTTGAAAAGCGCTCGAAACACATGCCGAATGAATTGTCAGGCGGCGAGCAGCAAAGGGTCGCGATAGCGCGCGCCCTTGTTGCGGATCCCTTGATAATCCTGGCTGACGAGCCTACGGGAAACCTTGATACCAAAAGCGAAGAAGAAATTATGAAGATCATTAACGGATTAAATAAGCAAGGCAAAACTATTATAATGGTCACTCATGAGAGAGAGATCGCCCAATATGCGAAAAGAATAATAACGATGCGAGACGGCGGAATTGTCTCTGATGAAAGCCGGGATAAAAGCAAAGCCTTAAAGTTCGATAAGTCAATCGGAGATATGCTCAAAGAGATTCATTATAATTTCGGCAGGCAGGAATTATTGGAACATATAAGGCAGTCAGGCCGGGCTATTCTTGCAAACAAAGTAAGGTCGATTCTTTCAATGCTCGGCATTCTTTTTGGTGTTGCCGCGGTTATAGCAATGCTCGCTCTTGGGCAGGGGGCCAAAGCTTCTATTGAAGATAGGATCAAATCCATGGGCTCTAATCTTCTTTCTATACAGGGCGGCTCGGCTAGGGTTAGGGGCATATCCCATGCCGCAGGGTCCGTAACGCGCTTTACGGAGAACGACGTTGACGATGTAAGAGGATTAACGTCTTTGGTGAAAAAAGCTTCCGGTTATGTAAACGGCAGCAGTCAGATAGTTTATAAAAATGAAAACTGGAATACAAGCATCGAAGGCGTCGGCTATGATTACGGAGAAATGCGCTCTGCCGTACCTGAAGTCGGCAGGTGGTTTTCAAACGAAGAAATAGCGGGACGCGAAAAAGTGGCTATACTCGGATTGACGGTAGTGGAAAAACTTTTTAGCGGCATGAACCCTATCGGTGAAATAGTAAAAATAAATCGCATTAATTTTAAGGTTATAGGTATTGCGCCTGAGAAAGGGGCGAGGGGCTGGCGCGATCAGGACGACGTTATCTATATGCCGCTTACAACGGCGATGTACAGGGTGCTGGGCAAAGACTATTTAGACGGTATATATGTCGAAATAAATGATGTCGAATCGATGGAAGAAGCGCAAAAGCAGATTGAAGATATGGTTATAAAAAAGCATCGTATATATAAAAATCCCGAAGATTATTTCCATATACACAATATGAGCGAGATGCAGGAAATGCTTACGAGCACAACCAACACCATGAGCATTCTTTTAGGCTGCATCGCCGCGATATCGCTTTTGGTGGGCGGCATAGGCATAATGAACATCATGCTTGTTTCGGTAACCGAGAGGACCCGTGAAATCGGCCTGCGTAAAGCAGTCGGGGCGCGGGCAAAAGATATTATGGCGCAATTTTTGATTGAATCGATTACGATGACATTAAGCGGCGGCTTGATGGGTGTCGTGTTTGGCGTGGCAGCATCTATGATATTGTCGTTTTTTGCCGGATGGACGACGAAAGTTACAATTTCAAATGTTATTCTTGCCGCAGGATTCTCCGTAGCTGTAGGTATGTTTTTCGGCCTATGGCCGGCAAAGAAAGCCTCGGAACTTGATCCCATAGAGGCGTTGCGATATGAGTAGGAAAGTTTATCTAAACAGTTGTGCTGTGAGCTGTGGGCTATGGGCTTGTAGCGATAGATTAAAGCGCATATAATAGCGAAGGACGAAGGAAAAGAGACGAGAGACGAAGGATGAGAGACGATGGACGATGGACGAAGGACGATAGACGATAAGGTTGCTATTTCCTTATCGTCCCTCGTCCCTCATCCCTTGTTATCTGAGCACAGATGGGCTATGCGCTATGAGCTAAAAGCCCACAGCACAAAGCGCTTAATATAAAACTGTACCCGTATCGATAGGGTATGGGATTAAATTTAAAAAGAATGAGGATGAGCAAGAGCAGAAAGTCTCAAATTTGGGATTTTGATTATATAGGCAGTCCGCAGGCCGTTCTTTTTGATAAACTTAAAACTTCTCTAAAGGGCCTTAGTGAAGCGGAAGCAAAAAGCCGCCTCGAAGAATACGGTTATAACGAACCCGCCAGGAAAAAGAAAGGAACCATTCTTTTTCAGATTCTATCCAAGTTTATTAATCCCCTTGTTATCGTCCTCTTAATTATTGCCGGTTTTTCTTTCTTCTTCGGTGAAGAAGTAAGCGCGATATTAGTTATGTTGATGGCTCTTATAAGCGTATTTTTATCATTCATTCAGGAATATCGCGCCAATAGAGAAGCAGACCGATTAAGCGAAATGGTCCGCGCTACCGCCACAGTTTATCGAAATGGGAAGCCAAAAGAAATCAAAATCAGTGAGATTGTTCCGGGAGATATTGTTGATTTATTCGCCGGAGACATGATTCCGGCAGATTTAAGAATTATTTCCTGCAAAGATTTGTTTATTAACCAGGCGACATTAACAGGAGAATCTTTTCCTGTTGAGAAGATAGCCGAAGCGGTAAAACCGAAAAACGGCGCTCCGGCAGAGTTAACTAACATTGCTTTTATGGGCTCAAGCGTGGTAAGCGGCACAGCCTTAGGCGTAGCCATAAAGACAGGCCTTGCTACGCAGTTCGGAGAACTTTCGCGTAAATTGGCAGCGATATCGGTTGAGAGCAGCTTTGATAAAGGCATAAGCGGGTTCACCTGGTTTATGATACGCACCATGGTAGTCTTAGTGCTTGTAATTTTTGCTATAAATGCTTTTTTTAAAAAAGGAGATGTAGTTCAAGCGCTCCTTTTTTCTCTTTCTGTTGCAGTGGGCCTGACCCCGGAAATGCTTCCTATGCTGGTTGCGATTAATCTTTCCAAAGCCGCAATAGCCATGTCCAAAAAAGAAGTTATTGTTAAACGCTTGAATGCTATTCAAAATTTTGGCGCGATGGACGTGCTTTGCACGGACAAAACAGGCACTCTTACTTTAGATAAAATTGTCCTGGAAAAGCATTGCGATGTGGTAAGAAAAGATGATGAAGATGTCCTAAGGCTCGCCCATATTAACAGTTTTTACCAGACCGGGCTTAAGAATATACTTGATAGGGCAATTTTAAGGCATGAGAAGGTAGCTATGAAGCAATACAAAAAGATAGATGAAGTGCCGTTTGATTTCTCAAGAAAGACGATGTCGGTAGTAATAGAAATAGACGGCAAACACCGTATTATTTCCAAAGGCGCCCCGGAAGAAATTTTCAAGCGCTGCTCGACGTATGAACTCGAGGGCGAGATTATGGAGATGGAGCAGTTGATTTTATCCGACTTAAAAAACGAATACGACTATCTTAGCTCCGAGGGGTTCAGAGTTTTGGCAATTGCCTATAAAGATTTTGAAAACAAAAAAGAAAAATACTCAAAAGACGACGAACAGGATCTTATCCTGAAAGGATACATCGCCTTTCTTGACCCTCCCAAGCCGTCCGCAAAAAAGACGATCGAGATGTTAAAAGGCCTGGGGATTGATTTTAAGGTATTGACCGGCGATAACGAATTAGTAACTAAGAAGATATGCAGTGAAGTCGGGCTTGATGTAAAAGGAATAGCCAGCGGCGAGCAAGTCGAGAAGGCTACGGATGCCGAGCTGAAGGAATTGGTAAAAATAACTTCGGTTTTTGCAAGGCTTTCGCCGCTGCAGAAAGAAAAGGTGATTCGAGCGCTGCATAAAAATAACCACATTGTCGGTTATCTTGGCGACGGTATTAACGATGCGCCGGCGCTGAAGGCTGCTGATGTCGGCATATCGGTGAATAACGCAGTTGATATCGCTAAGGAGTCTGCCGATATCATACTTCTAAAGAAAAGCCTTTTAGTGCTGGACGACGGCGTTATAGAAGGAAGAAAGACGTTCGGCAATATACTGAAGTATATCAAAATGGGTTCGAGTTCTAACTTTGGCAACATGTTAAGCATGACGGGAGCAAGCCTATTTTTGCCGTTCCTGCCTATGCTGCCCATCCAGATTCTTCTGAATAACTTCCTTTATGATCTGTCGCAGATTGCCATTCCTTCTGACGAAGTGGACAAAGAGTATCTATTGAAGTCAAGGCCATGGAACGTGGATTACATAAAGAAATTTATGATAACCGTCGGTCCCGTAAGCTCATTGTTTGATTTTATAACATTCGCCGTGTTGCTGTGGGTTTTTCACGCACAAGAATCATTTTTTCGTACAGGATGGTTCTTAGAGTCGCTTTGCACTCAAACGTTGGTTATCCATATCATCCGCACAGGTAAAATTCCGTTTATAGAAAGTAAGCCAAGCCAGTTTTTGATATTTACTTCCATTTATATTGTTACGATAGGGTTAATTATGCCCTTTACCCCGATTGGCAAGTATTTCGGCTTTGTTGCGCCGCCTCCCGCATATTTCATCGTTCTGATTGTAATTGTAACAACATACTTATTTATGGTACAGCGAGTGAAGAACTGGTTTATTAGGAAATATGGATATGAGTAGGAAAGTTTGTCTAAACAGTTGGGGCTGTGAGGTCCAGTTTAGCTATAACTGTTAGCTTTTGTGCCGTTTGCGATTTCGAATAGCAAATGGCACAACATATTACTGTAAACCACTTCCACGCAGGGTGTGGCCCCACACCCGGCGTGGAAGTTGGTATCTTTTGCCCGCCCTCGCCTTTTCAAATGTTACATTTTTGTTACACAAACATTACGAGAGTGTCCAAAAAGTAGGGTTTTTAAAGAATCTGGTTTGTTTGAAGGGATTTGGATGATGAGATAGGACTTATGCTTTATCTTTTATCTTTTTCTTTGTTCTTATTCGCCAAAAAACCTCATTTGCCTGAATTGTTAACCAAAACCTGCCGTAAAAAGCGCTTTTTTACGTTCACCAAGCAGCAATTTTACAATTCTCTTTACGTTTATCACGATAAATGTCATAAAAGTCTGTATGGCTACACGCCACCTTTTCCTGTAACGTGCTCTTCCTAAGCCATGCCACACCTTTCCTTCAGCGAACTTACGTTCTATCTCTTTTCTTTTTACAAACGCCTCATTCTTTTCAGGGATATTGTCTAACAAAGAGAGCTTATAATTATCGCTTACATTTATCCTAACCCGGCCTTGATGTAATTTGGGACAGTTTTCCCTGTTAGGGCACTTAGCACAAAACTTTGCAGGAAAAATAAAAAAATCCCTGTTTTCCTGCCTGGACTTATATGTAGGGCTGCGCCCTTCGGGGCAAATGAGAGTATTTTTTTCGTTATCATAAATAAAATTCTCTAGTTTACTATTTTTAATATTGCCTTTTTTGCTTCTTGGAATAAAGGCGCGCATCTTCTCTTTATGTACAGCATTCCTATTCTCATACGAATCATATAGACTGTCAGCAGCTACTGCTTCATGCTTTATTCCTTTTGATCTCTCGTCTTTAAGTATTTGCTTGAATAGCTCTTTCTCACCTTCGTTTCGATTGCCTTGTATTG
>Ga0315295_10001936_pt1 | contig 17651 bp, 16 predicted proteins | sample YL17G14_0_MG_FD_204453 | JGI IMG/M metagenome (GOLD analysis project Ga0315295, IMG submission 204453) | Sediment microbial communities from Yellowstone Lake, YNP, Wyoming, USA - YL17G14_0 | ecosystem: Environmental > Aquatic > Freshwater > Lake > Sediment | place: USA: Wyoming | collected... | reverse complement strand
CTCCTCCGGATTCACGGGGAAAGGAAGAAGTATCATCATAAGTTGATCGGGATCAACAGCCGCCTGGATGCCCTGCAAGCCGCCGTTCTGAGTGTGAAGCTGAAATATTTGAATCAATGGTCCGAAGCGCGGAGGAAAAATGCCGACCGGTATCGGGCTCTCTTTGAAGGGGGCGGGCTGAATTCATCCCCCATTTTCCTACCAAACACCAAGAAAGGAAATTATCATATTTTCAACCAGTTTGTCATCCGGGCGAAAAGAAGGGACGCGCTCCGAGAACATCTGACCAAGAAAGGGATCGGGAGCGCGGTCTATTATCCCCTTCCTCTTCACCTGCAGGAGTGCTACCGGGACCTGGGGTACCGGCGAGGCGATCTCCCGGAGTCGGAAAGGGCTGCTCGGGAGACCGTGGCCTTGCCTATTTACCCCGAGCTAACGACGGGGCAACAACGGAGGGTCGTGCGAGAGATTAAGGACTTCTATATAGCGTGAAGAACGCTGAGATAAAACGCTGGGGGGGAGAAACGGGAAAGGGGAGAAGAGGAGCAAAAGAAACGAACCGGGTTTTCCTATTACCTGGTATCTTTGTCAAAGCGTCATTGCGCTCTAAAGTGGTCTTCAAGGAGAGGGGATGAAAATCCTGGTCACTGGGGGGGCGGGGTTTATCGGGTCTCAGGTGACCGACCGGTATATTGCCGATGGCCATCAAGTTACCGTAGTGGATAACTTGGTTACCGGGAAGATGGAGAACCTGAATCGCCGGGCCCAATTTTACCAGATGGACATCCGGAACCCGGAAATAGAAGAAATTTTTCTCCGCGAGCGGCCGGAAGTGGTCAATCACCATGCCGCCCAGATCGATGTGCGAAAATCAGTGAATGACCCTCTGTACGACGCGGAGACGAACATCCTGGGGATGGTAAATCTCTTGGAAAAGACCGTGAAGCACGGGGTGCGCCGTTTTATTTTTGCATCTTCCGGAGGAGCCATCTACGGCGATCAACCCGGGGGAGCCGAGCCAGCCACAGAAGAAAACCCTCTTCGTCCGGTCAGTCCCTACGGAGTGGCCAAAGCAACCGGAGAGCTTTACCTACATTACTACCGGGTCGTATATGGACTGGATTTCGTGGCCCTCCGGTATGGAAATGTTTACGGACCTCGCCAGGATCCTTTCGGAGAGGCGGGGGTGGTGGCCATCTTCATAGAAAAGCTTTTATCGGGAAGGCAGCCGCTGATCAATGGGGATGGGCTCCAGACCCGGGACTACGTGTACGTTGAAGACGTAACCGAGGCCAATGTTCTGGCTTTAAACCAGAAAGCTTCCGGTCCATTTAACATCGGCACGGGTGTAGAAAAAAACGTTAACGAACTTTTCTGGAGTCTGGTGAAGATTACCGGGAAATCCGTTAAAGAGATTCATGGCCCCGCAAAGCCGGGTGAGCAACGAAGGAGCGTTTTGAATTGTTCCAAGGCCAATGATCATCTTGGATGGGAGGCCCGGGTTTCTTGGGAAGAAGGTTTACAAAGGACGGTGAAATATTTTGCTGCCTTTCACCGGGGAGGGCGCTGAAATGAAATGCAGAGAAAGGGTCCCGCTGCAGGAGAGATCCGAAGAAAGGAAAAATCCCCTATTCCCGGCACCCGGGATTAGGACCCTAGCAGATTCTAAGGATAATGGAGAAAATATTTTGTAGGAAGGGCAAGGGTTTAAGAACGTGGTGAAGAAAAAAAAATCGACCTTTCGAGAGTATGCGGAAGCTATTATCGTCGCCCTGGTGCTGGCTCTTTTCATCCGCACATTTTTGGTCCAGGCCTTCAAGATTCCTTCTGGCTCGATGGAGCCCACCCTGGAGATTGGGGATCATATCCTGGTGAGCAAATTCATCTACGGCATAAAAATTCCCTTCACCTCCATCCACCTTTTCCCTCTGGAGAAGCCGAAACGGGGAGAGGTCATCGTTTTTATCTATCCCCTGGATCCGAGTAAAGATTTTATCAAACGAGTGGTGGCCGTGGAAGGGGACACGGTGAGGATCGTGAACAAGAAGCTTTACATCAACGGGCTCGAAGTGCCAGACTCGCATGCGGTTTACAAGGAAGATACCCTCTTCTCGGCAGAAGTTCAGAAGCGCGACAATTTCGGCCCAGTGTCCGTTCCCAAAGGGGATCTATTCGTCCTGGGGGATAACCGCGATCGCAGCCTGGACAGCCGATTTTGGGGTTTCGTCCCGCTGGCGGACGTAAGGGGCAAGGCCTTTATCATTTACTGGTCATGGGATAGCCAGGGGATGACGGTTCGCTGGAGCCGGATCGGCCATCTGATTCATTGAAGGAACCGGGAAAGATGAAGCGCAGGGATAAAGAAATGGTCATGGATGGAGAAACCATCGAGCGCGCTCTGTTGCGCATTACCCATGAGATCCTCGAGCGTAACCAGGGGGTAAAAGACCTAGTTCTGATTGGCATTCGCACGGGCGGTGTATATCTGGCCGAGCGCATCCGGGAGAAGATCGACCAGATCGAAAAAGTAAGAGTTCCCTCGGGAATCATCGACATCACTCTTTACCGGGATGACTTCGCCATCGGCCTCCCCCGGCCGCTCGTAGGCAAGACAGAGATCCCCTTCCCCCTGAGGGATAAAAGGGTCGTCTTGGTGGATGATGTGTTGTACACGGGAAGGACCGTCAGGGCGGCGATGGACGCTCTGATCGATTTTGGCCGCCCCCAGGTCATCCAGTTGGCTGTGCTTATCGACCGCGGCCATCGAGAACTTCCCATTCAAGCCGATTACGTCGGGAAGAAGGTAGTCACCGCCGGGCAAGACGAAGTAACGGTCTTGTTCCGGGAGGTCGATGGTCAGGATCGGGTGATCATCCAGGAAAAAATCCCTTGAAAACACCACCTGCCTTTTTCATCAAAGGGGAGAGAAATGGCGGATGAACAGAGCCGGGTGGCCGCCCGGCCGCTATCTGACAAGCCCACCCTGAGATTGTCGGGCAAGGACATTCTGGGAATCTGCGAGATGAGCGTTCCGGAGATTGAGCTTATCCTGGATACAGCTGAATCTTTTAAGGAGGTTTCTGCCCGGGAGATCAAAAAAGTTCCCACGCTGCGCGGAAAGACGGTGATCAACCTTTTCTTCGAAGCGAGCACCCGGACGCGCACTTCCTTCGAGATCGCGGCCAAACGACTCAGCGCGGACACGATCAACATCTCTGCTTCGTCCAGCAGCGCGGTCAAGGGAGAAACGCTGATCGACACAGGCAAGAACCTGGAAGCGATGAATCCGGATTGCATTGTCATCCGGCATTCAGCTTCGGGGGCGCCGCATCTCTTAGCGCGGCTGATGCGCGTTCCGGTCATCAATGCGGGAGATGGGGCCCACGAACACCCTACGCAGGCCCTGCTGGATCTATTCACGGTTCGGGAGAAGAGGGGGAGACTGGCTGGATTGAATGTGGCCATCGTGGGAGACATCCTGCACAGTCGGGTGGCTCGGTCAAATATTCATGGGTTCACCAAAATGGGGGCCGAGGTACATTTGGCCGGACCTCAAACCATGATGCCCGCAGAAGTAGAGCGCCTGGGCGTTCGCTGCCACACGAGCCTTCGCGAGGTGATCCCGTGGGCGGATGTGATCATGATGCTCAGGATTCAGCTGGAACGCCAGGGAGGTGGATTCTTTCCCACCCTTCGCGAGTATTCGCGGTTCTTCGGCCTAAACCTGGAACTCCTGAAGGCAGCCAAGCCGGAAGTCTTAATCATGCACCCGGGACCGATGAACCGGGGGGTGGAAATTTCTCCGGAGGTGGCCGACGGACCTTTCTCGGTGATTTTAGATCAGGTATCCAACGGCGTGGCTGTGCGCATGGCCCTCCTCTACCTGCTGGTGGGTGGGGAGAGGGAGCCGGACAGGAGTTCCCCATGAACTTATTAATCAAGAAGGCCCGCGTTGTGGATCCGGCCAGCGGATTCGATGGCCCGATGGATGTGCTCGTAGAAGGGGGGAAGATCGCGGAACTGGGACAGGAGATTCCGGAATCTAAGGTGAGCATGGGCGCACCTAAAAATCGGGAAAACGATCCTGCGCATCCTGGAGGAGGAGTGATCAACGGCACGGGAAAAGTTTTGGTGCCTGGGTTGATTGACATGCATTGTCATCTTCGGGAGCCGGGGTTTGAATACAAGGAGACCATTGAATCCGGCTCTTTGGCGGGTGCGGCGGGAGGATATACTTCCCTGGCCTGCATGGCCAACACTCTCCCGGTGAATGATAACCCGGCCGTCACCGAATACATTTTGCGCCAGGCAAGGGAGAAGGCCTGGACCAACATTTTTCCCATCGGAGCCGTGACCAAGGAATTAAAAGGGGAATCTCTGGCCGAGATCGGCGAGTTGAAAAATGCGGGGGTGGTCGCTCTATCCGACGATGGAAAGCCGTTGACGAATGCTGGGCTCTTTCGTCGAGCCTTAGAATATGCCAAAGGTTTCGGGTTAACGATCATCTCGCATTGCGAAGACCTTAACCTCGTTGGCCAGGGGGTGATGAATGAGGGGTTCGTTTCCACAACCTTGGGCCTGGGGGGAATTCCCAATGCCGCAGAAGAAGTGATGGTTCTGCGGGATATTGCTTTAGCAGAACTCACCGGGGCCTCCCTTCATGTGGCCCATGTCAGCACGGCTGAGTCGGTGAGGGCGATTCGGGAAGCCAAGGCGCGAGGAGTAAAGGTGACCGCGGAGACGGCTCCCCATTACTTCACCTTGAACGATGAAGCCGTGTGGGGGTTTGATCCCAACACCAAGATGAACCCTCCTCTACGGACGGCAAAAGATGTGGCTGCGGTCATCGCCGGCCTGAAAGACGGGACCCTGGACGCCATCGCTACAGACCATGCTCCCCAGACCTCCATCGAGAAAGACGTGGAGTTCGATTATGCGGCCAACGGGATCATTGGGTTAGAGACAGCCCTCCCTTTGACCCTGAGGCTGGTGCATGAGGGTTCTCTCACCTTGATGACGGCCATAGAGAAACTCACCCTGCAGCCAGCGCGCATCCTCGGGCTGGACAAGGGCCGGTTGAAAGTGGGGGCGGATGCTGACCTGACATTGATCGATCTCGCGCGGGAGCAAACTGTCGATGTAAACCAGTTCAAATCCAAGAGCCGTAACTCTCCTTTTCATGGCTGGAAGCTGAAAGGGCTGGCTATCTTGACCATCGTTGGCGGGAGGATTGTTCACCGTGTTCCCGACTTATCTTGAGCTGTGGGCCACAGGAGAACTCCACGAGAGGGCGCGAAAAGCCGGCCAAATCTTGAAAGCCTGTCGGCTTTGTCCCCGGCGTTGTGGCGTAGATCGAACCCGGGGCGAGCGGGGGTTCTGTAAATCTGGGTTGCATCCCATGGTCTCGAGTTACAACGTGCATTATGGAGAAGAGCCGCCCATTTCCGGTTCCAAGGGTTCGGGAACAATCTTCTTGACCCATTGCAATATGCATTGCGTGTTCTGCCAAAACTACCCGATCAGTCAACTGGGGGTGGGGCGGGAAAAGAGCGTGGAAGCCTTGGGACAAATGACGCTCGACCTGCAGAACCGGGGGTGTCATAACATCAACTGGGTTACACCGACCCACTTTGTTCCTCAGATCTTGGAAGCGCTGTGCTTGGCGGTAGAGAGAGGATTCCGGCTGCCCCTGGTTTATAATACGAATGGGTACGATAGCCTGGAAACTTTAGGTTTGTTGGATGGAATCGTGGACATCTACCTGCCCGACATGAAATACGCCGACGAGAATACGGCCCGGACCTATTCCCAGGCGCCGGCCTATCCCTTTGTCAACGCTGAGGCCATTCGGGAGATGTACCGACAGGTGGGGAAGGTTAGGTATTCGCACGCTGGAACGATGGAGCGGGGCCTGATCATTCGCCACCTTCTTTTGCCAAACGGTTTGGGCGGGACGGAAAACATGGCCCGCTTCGTGGCCGATACTCTCTCTGGGCAATGCCCGATCAGTCTAATGACCCAGTTCTTCCCCGCCTACAGGGCAAAGGATTTTCCCAAACTAAAACGCCGACTGTATCGCCGGGAATTCGAGGAAGCTTTAGGAATCATCGATCGTTATCATCTGCAAAGGGGCTGGCTGCAGGAGATGGGAAAAAATTAGCGTTTTGCCATCCGCAGTTAGAACAGGAACCATATTCGGTATTTTTTGGGTTGCAATCTGATGGCCGGATGCTTATTAGATAAGAGTTACAGAAAGGGGAGGAAGCGTTGGAAAAATTGCCCATGACCAAGGAAGGGTTCACCAAACTGCAGGAGGAGCTTGAGCGGCTGAAACGTGTGGACCGAGCCCAAGCCATTCAGGCCCTGACCGAGGCGGCGGCCCATGGAGACCTAACGGATAATGCCGACTATCGTGTAGCCAAAGAACGGCGTGATTACGTCGAGGGCAGGATCAAAGAATTGGATGATAAACTGGCCCGGGCTCAGGTCATCGAAGCCAAAGATTTAACCACCGATCGGGTGGTCTTCGGGTGCACGGTGCTCCTGGGCGATGTGGAGTCGGATCGTAAGGTGAGGTATAAGATCGTCGGCGCGGACGAGGCGAACATTCGCAACGGACGAATCTCCATAAACTCTCCTGTGGCCAAAGCTCTCATCGGGCATCGAATGGGAGAATTGATACGGGTAGTTGTGCCCTCGGGGAGGAAGGAATATGAAATCTTGGAGATCAGCTGTGAGTAAAAAGCATTCAGCAGTCCGCCATTCCGGCAAAGTTGACAGTTTGGCTGAGGGCGTGTGTCATTTCGGCTCATTCAGGGCAGGGAGATATGGCGAAAATTTTAGTGGTCGATGATGAATTGAGCATGCGGCAATTTCTAGAAATCCTCCTGAAAAAGGAGGGGCATGAGGTTATCTGCGCCGCTGATGGAGAGGAAGCGCTCTCTCATTTCCAGGCGGACTTCTTTGATTTGCTGATCTCAGACATTAAAATGCCCAAGGTGGATGGCCTGGAGCTGCTGCGGAAAGTCAAAGAAAGCCGTCCGAATATGGCCGTGATTATGATCACAGCCTATGCTTCCCCCGAGGATGCCATCGCGGCCATGAAAGCTGGAGCCTACGACTACCTCACCAAACCTTTCAAGTTGAGAGAAATCAAGGCGGTCATTCGTAATGCCCTTTCCAAGGCGACCGTACGGGCCGCCCAGGAGGCTCCGGCTGGAATTTTCTGTAACCTGGTGGGTCACAGTCCAGCGATGCTCAAGATTTACGATCTGATCAAGCAGGTGGGGGGGACGAAAACGAATGTGCTCATCTCGGGGGAAAGCGGGACAGGGAAAGAGTTGGTAGCCAGAGCCATCCACCAGCTAAGCCCGCGGGTCGGACAGCCTTTCGTAACCATTAACTGCAGTGCCATCCCGGATAGCCTGATGGAAAGCGAACTCTTTGGCCATGTCAAAGGAGCTTTCACGGGGGCGGTGACCAATAAGAAGGGCTTGTTTGAAAGCGCCCACGGGGGAACGGTGTTCCTGGACGAAATTGGGGACCTTACTCCTCTCATTCAGGTAAAACTCCTGCGGATCATTCAAGAACGGGAATTCATACCCGTGGGGGATACCCAAACCGTGAGCGTGGATGTGCGCCTGATCTCGGCAACGAATAAAGACCTGGAACAGGAGATCATCCAGGAAAGGTTCCGGGAAGACCTCTTCTTTCGCCTGAATGTGATTCATCTTCACCTCCCACCGCTGCGAGAAAGGCGGGAAGACATTCCGGTTCTGGCTCAATATTTTCTGGAGAAATATTCCCGGGAACTGGGGAAGGATGTTCGATCCATTTCATCCTATGCGTTAGACGCGCTGACGAAATATAACTTCCCGGGGAACGTCCGGGAATTGGAAAACATCATCGAGCGAAGCGTAGCGCTGGAAAATTCGAACATCATCCTCCCCGAGAGCTTGGTTCTCTCCGAGTATAAAAAAGAAGGCAAGAAAAAGGAAATCCCCTCCATCCACCTCACCTCTGCCGGCCTGGATTTAGAAAAGGAGCTCAGCCAATTGGAAAAAGATCTCATCCAGCAAGCCCTGTTTTTGAGCAATGGAGTGATCAAAAAAGCGGCTGAGCTTTTGAACCTGAGTTTTCGGGCGATGCGCTGGAAGATTCAAAAGTATGACCTGCGGGGATTTTCAGACCAGATGAAAGAATAGAGAAAATTCTAAATCCGAAATCTTAATCAAATTCAACTCCACACAATTCAAGGTATCGTCTGTTTAGCAGGTTTGGATATTTGAATTTCGAAATATTCATTTTAAAGATGAGGTTGATGTGAGGGGCGAAAAGGCTGGAGAAGGTTTACCCGATAGCCTCTTTTCTAAAATCCAGTGGCTCATGTTTTTCCGGGCCGTGGTGGTCACGCTGCTCCTCGGGGCCACGGCCGTCGTTCAGCTCAAAGAGAGCCAGTTCTTCCAGTATGCCTCCCCTATTTACCTTTACTTGCTCATCGGGTTAACCTATGTTTTGACCTTGATTTACGCCCTTCTCTTGCGTCGAGTCAGACACCTTAAGATCTTCGCTTACGGGCAGATCCTGGGCGATGTTTTTTTCGTCACCTTACTGATCTATTTCACCGGAGGGATCGAATCCATTTTTTCCTGGGTTTACCTCCTCTCCATTTTCAGCGCCAGTACGATCCTCTACCGAAGGGGAGGACTGCTGGTGGCTTCGGCCAGCGGCATTCTCTACGGGACCCTGCTGGATCTGCAATTTTACCAGGTCATTCTTCCTTTGGGCAGCCGCATTCCTCCGGCGGTTGGTTTCCAGAGCAGTTATGTTCTTTATCTGGTAGCCATGAACACGGTGGCTTTTTACCTTGTGGCCATTTTGAGCGCTTACCTTTCGGAGCAGGTACGCCAGAAAGATGAAGAGTTAAAAAAGCAGCTGATCGATTACAATCAGCTGGAGCGGCTCTATAAGCATATTGTCCAAAATGTAACCAGCGGTTTGTTAACCATTGACGAATCCGGGCGAGTGACCTCCATCAATCGCATGGCGGAAGAGATTACCGGTTACAAATTGGAAGAAGTCTACCAGGAGCAAATTGGGGTTATTTTCCCGGGGTTCTTGGACTGGTCTCGGTCGATCGGATGGGCTCCGGAGCAAGGATGGGGAAAACTCCGGTTTTCCCGATGGGAGGCAAAGTTCCAGAAAAAAGACGGGACCATGCTGTCCTTAGGCTTCTCTGTTTCCCCCTTGAAGGATTCCAGCGATGAGGAGATCGGCAGCATTCTTATCTTTCAGGACCTGACCAAACTGAGGGCGATGGAAGAAGATCTGAAACGGGCTGACCGTCTCGCAGCCATTGGGGCGCTGGCCGCTGGTATGGCCCATGAAGTCCGGAACCCCTTGGCTTCCATCAGCGGCTCGATTGAGATTCTGAAGGAAGAGATGGAGAAATCTCCCCAGCACCAGCAGCTCATGGAAATCATCCTCCGGGAAGTGAGTCACCTCAATTCCCTGATTGCAGATTTTTTGTTGTTTGCCCGGCCCACCTCGCCGGGGAAGGACCAGATTCACCTTAATAGAATCCTGGCGGACATCCTAAAGGTGTTTGCCCACAGCCCGGATTGCAACTCGGGAATACGGGTGATCACCACCTTTCATGACGAACTTTCTATCCAGGGTGATGCGCAGCCCATCAAACAGGTCTTCTGGAACCTTTTTATCAACGCTGCCCAGGCTATGCCCAATGGAGGAGAGCTTCGGGTGGAGGTTCGGCGGTACCCTCCACCTTCCCCTTTAAACGGGGAGCCAGCCCGAGGGGTGATTTCTATCAGCGACACAGGCGTGGGAATCGAAGAAAAGGAAATTGGAAAAATCTTCGACCCCTTTTTCACCACCAAGGAAAAGGGGACGGGATTGGGCTTATCTATCGTGCACAGCATCGTGGGGAGTTACGGGGGAAGGATTATGGTGCGAAGCCAAGTGGGTCGGGGGACAACCTTTACTATTACTTTACCCGCCAATTAACAATAAACGTCTGCCTGTTGACATATCCTGTCACTTTTTTGCCAACCAGAATATCGTTTTCCTCCCAAATTTTTTGCAGAAATCAATTTAATCATCGGCTTGTTTCAAAAATGGCCAAATAAAGCCGATAAAGAACTTGGAACCAAATAAAATCAAATTGTTATTGATCATAAATTTTGGGGATTTATCGATTCCGGATTCTTATAAAAGAAATAATTCTCAATCTTCTTATCAGATTGGCAAGAAAATTGCCTGTATCGGAAAATGATAAAGAGGAGAAGCCTTTAACTTTCATCAAATAAAAGTGTAACCTTTTTTAATTCAAAAAAGGAGCTATAAAATGGTCAGGAAATTTCATAAAAAACAAAAAGGTTTTACGCTAATCGAGTTAATGATCGTAATCGCCATCATCGGGATCTTAGCCGCCATCGCTATCCCCCAATTTCAACTATATCGGGCCAGAAGTTTTATGGCCACTGTTCGTTCCGATACAAAAAACCTCCATACGGGAGTGCAGGCATGGTTGGCTGAAAACTTAGGGGGTTCTCCCCCCCCAGTGCACATTATAGGACCTGCTGCAATACCTGCTTATCCCCCGGCAAGAGTATCCCCTCTTGTTACCGTCGACGTAAACTCAGCTGGCGATGTGACGGGCAGCCATGCCAGCCTGACTGGAACTTATGCGATCATGGCTGATGGATCGGTGGTCGATTCATTATCCTTGTAGATAGATTGGGAGTCCCAAAAAGTGACAAAAAATATTCATCGGCTGACATTCTCTGTCCAAACAATTAAATATTCAATGGCACTTTTTTCAATGGCCTTTTTGAAGGCTCTAAAAAACCTTAAGAATCAAGGGATTATCGAATTAAGGCATATTTAACAAGAATTGGCAACAGATTTGCTTATAACCAAATTCAAAAAGACAAAACAAACCGAAAGAATGGTAGGAACGGAAGGAGGTGAATTGGGGAGAAAAGGCATTGGAAATAGACCGGGAAGAAAATTTTTACTTTAACAATTTAATCAAAGAATCAAAAAAGGAGGTTTTAGATGTTAAGGAAATTCAGGAAAAGTGAAAAAGGCTTTACGTTGATCGAGCTGATGATCGTCATCGCGATCATCGGAATTCTGGCGGCCATCGCTATCCCGCAGTTTACCGCTTACAGACTCCGGGGTTACAACGCGACGGCCAAATCAGACCTGAAAAACGCCTATACTGCGTCCCAGGCATACTTCACCGATAGTCCCACGGGTACTTTTAATGCCGCCGATTTGGCCACCTATGGATACAGGAATTCGACGAACGTGAATTTCGTCGTTGTGAATGGCACTATGGCGGCTGAGAGCCTGACCGCTCAGTATAACCCCGCCGTCGCCGCAGCCGCAACGCTTTATACGGTGGATTCGTCGGGCGCGATCACGCCGTAATCGGGGATAAGCCCTTCTGAAGAAATTGAAGGGGGAAGGAGTTTCGCCTTCCCCCTTTTTTTTTGATAAAAAGAGTCATGATGAACCTTCCGAAATCAAATCGGTTCTATTGTCTGGTCATCACGCTTCTCATCTTCCTAGCCTACTCCAACTCTTTCCAAAATTCCTTTCAATATGATGACTTCCATGTCCTAGTCAAGAATCCGGCAATCAAAGACACGGCCTACTGCCATCAATTTTTTCTGAACCCGCAACTGGGGAGTGGCACGATCAAAGAAACCAGTGGTTATCGTCCCCTCCTGATGTTTTCTTTCGCCTTGAATTATTTCTTTGGGGGGTCGAATGTATTTGGATATCATCTGGTAAATTTCATTCTTCATACGCTCTGTGCCATTTTGGTATTTTTTATCAGCCTTCTTTTTTTCCGTCTCTCTTCCAACGAGGACGGGTCAAACCGAACTCGTGATCAATTGACAGCCCTATTTGCTGGGTTGGTTTTTGCCCTCCATCCCGTGCAAATTGAGTCAGTAACTTATATCACAGGCCGCTCCAGCCTGATGACCGCACTCTTCTTCCTTTCGGCTTTTTGGTTCTACATGCAACACGGATTCTCCGGGAAAAACCGCTACCTTCTCCTGTCATCATGCAGCTTCGCTTGTGCCCTACTGGTAAAAGAAGCGGCCGTTACTTTGCTTCTGGTTCTAATTATCTTCGATCTGCTTTTTCCTCTTGGAAGAACCTGGAAAAAGCGTTTCTTTTCCCTTTTGCCTTACTTGTTCCTCTCGAGCATTTACATTATTCTGCGAATCCATTTTTTTGGGTTTCTCCAGAATGGCTCCCAACCGATTCGACCTTTCTATCAAAATTTTCTTACCCAGCCGATGGCTTGGGTTCACTATCTGGGAACCTTGCTCCTTCCTTTGAATCTCAATGTAGATTATGATTTTGCGATTGCCCATTCAGTCTTTGAGAGCCAGGTAATTTTCTCCATCATCATTCTTACAGTGGTTGCTGCGCTCATATGGAAAATCTCAAAAACTTCTCGTGTCGTGGCCTTTTTTGGGCTCTGGTTTGCGGCGAACCTGCTGCCGACGAATAGTGTAATCCCTCTTCAGGACGTGGTCACCGACCGCTGGCTCTACCTGCCTTCAGTTGGCTATGCCGTCATCGTAGCTGTGGCAGCGGAATGGGTTTTCCGGGTCAAAGTGAGATCGGGTAGCCGGGCCGGGCAACTGGTTTTCTTTTTCCTCTGCGCACTGGTGGTCGAAGTCTACGGCTTTGCTACCGTCCTGCGGAACTTCACCTGGACCAGCTACTGGACTTTATGGGAGGATGCCGTAGCCAAATCGCCCAATAAGAGTCGGCCCCATCTGGCACTTGGAGTAGCTCTGAACCAAGTCGGGCGCGGGGGTGAGGCCATCGAAGAGTTAAGAAAGGCAGCCGTTCTTAATCCCAAGGCAGGTGAACCCCACTTGAATCTCGGGTATATTTATTTCGGTCAGGGAAAGCTGGAAGAGGCCATCGAGGCTTTCCAAAAAGCCATTGTTCTAAGTCCCCGCTTGTTACCGGAGGGTCATAATAACCTGGGGACCGTCTACCTGCGGCAAGGACGTAAGGCAGAAGGAGTCAGGGAACTGCAACTGGCTCTCGCGGAGCGCCCTCTTTATGCCAGGCCTTATTGTAATCTGGGAAATTTTTATGAACAAGAGGGGGATATTGACAAAGCCATTGCCTACATGGAAAAGGCGGCTAGGCTCGAACCAGAGTATGTCCCGGTCCACAAGGCTTTGTTGAGGCTGTACGAGAGAAAAGGTTGGAAAGAAAAAAGCCAGGAAGCACACAAGAATTATCTCAAGTATGATTCCCTGGGTAAGCAATTTTTCATCGGCCAATAGGATTTCAAAAAAGGCCAAATTGAAAAAATTTTCATAATGCCACAACCTATGGTGTCGGTCATCGTAGTAAATTGGAATGGAAAGGCCTACCTGGGCGAATGCCTAAACTCTCTACGCAATCAGACTTTCCTTGATTTTGAACTCATCGTTGTAGATAATGGTTCTACGGATGGGTCGTTTGAATTTGTGCAATCCCATTTCCCGGAATTCGGGCATATTCTGAGAAATCCGGAGAATATGGGCTTTGCCAGAGGGAACAATCAAGGAATTCGAGCGGCCAGAGGGAAATACGTCGCCCTTCTGAACAATGATGCCCAAGCGGACAGCCATTGGCTTGAAGAGTTGGTGAAAGTGGCAGAAGAACACCAACGGGTTGGCATGTTGGCCTCAAAAATTTACCTCCAGGGCAGTCCAGGGGTGATTGATAACGTCGGCCACCTTATCTACCGGGATGGACTGAACCGGGGCCGAGGCAGGCTGGAAGAAGATCACGGCCAATTTGATGAAAAAGAAGAAGTTTTTTTCCCGAGTGGCTGTGCTGCCTTCTACCGGCAAGAGATGCTGGAAGAAATCGGCCTCTTTGATGAGGATTTTTTTGCCTATGGCGATGATACAGACATTGGGTTGAAGGGAAGGTTGGCGGGCTGGAAATGCCTCTACGTTCCTTCAGCCGTCGTTTACCATCGATATTCTCAATCCAGCGGTTCTTACTCCCCCCTGAAAGCCTTTTACGTTGAAAGAAATCGAGTCTGGATCGCAGTCAAATATTTCCCCGCATCCATACTTTTGAAGAGTCCTTTTTACACTCTTTGGCGCTTTCTTCTCCAGGGTTACGGGGCCTTGGCTGGCCGAGGAGCGGCGGGAAAGTTCAGCCAGGAATATTCCCGCTGGCAGCTTCTCAGAATTTTGGTGAAAGCTTATGTCTCGGCAATCCAGGGGTTGCCCAAAATGTGGAAAAAGAGAAAGGAAATTAGGAAGTTGACCCGGGTAAATGAGAAAGAAACCCTAAGCTGGTTTAAGCGGTTTGGCATCAGCGCCAGAGAAGTATCCTTAAAAGAATAAAAAAATGAAGATCCTCCTCGTCCATCCCCCCTCCAGGAAGCAGGCCCAGGAAGAGGTGGTAGTTCCACCCTTGGGACTGGCCTATTTAGCCTCGGTGCTTGAGCGAGAAGGGCATGGGGTAAAGATCATCGATGCTTTTGCCGAAGGGTTGAGTTGGAATGAGTTTGAAAAAGAGATAAAAAAGGACGGGGCAGATCTTATTGGAATCGGGGGCATGACCCCGACCATCGACAATACCCTCCGGGCAATTGAAATCTGCCGTCCTCATACCCGATACATTGTAATGGGCGGGCCCCATCTTTCGGTCCATAAACAAGAATTTTTCAAAGATTGTCCGGATCTTGATTTTGGGATCGTGGGAGAGGGTGAGGAGAGTTTAAAAGCCTTAGTGAAAAAATTAGAAGCAAGAGAGGATCCTTGGGATGTACAGGGGCTAGTTGGACCGGAGAAGTTTAACCCCCCTGATAGCTACGTCCAGGATCTGGATGGACTTCCCTTCCCTGCGCGCCACCTCTTACCGAACCAGGTTTATCGTTATGCCCTATGGCCAGGGAAGAAAGTCACCACCATGATCACTTCCCGTGGCTGCCCCTACCGCTGCATCTTCTGTGACAAGTCAATCTTCGGCTCCAAATGGCGGGCTCGAAGCACTAAAAATGTCCTCGATGAGATGGAGCAGATCGTAAAGGATCTAAAAATCCGGTCGATTATTATTTATGATGACCTCTTTACACTGGATAAACAAAGGGTGCAGGAAATTTGCCAAGGAATTTTGGAACGAGGTCTGCGATTTGAGTGGAAATGCGAGGGAAGGGTCGATCGGGTGGATGGGGAGATGCTAAAATGGATGAAAAAGGCAGGGTGTTCCCTGATTGCCTACGGGGTGGAAAGCGGGAATCAAAATGGATTGGACTATCTGCAGAAGGGAATCACCCTTTCCCAAATTCGCCGGGCCTTTGAGTTAGCCCGTCAGGCAGGAATCAGGCCCATGGCTTATTTCATACTGGGAATTCCTGTAGAAACCTTCGCACAGGGTTTAAAAACCATAGAATTCGCAAAAGATTTAAACCCGGATTACGCCCAGTTCAGCATCCTTTCTCCTTACAAGGGGACGAAACTCTACGATGAGGCGAAGGACAAGGGATGGTATCACGAAGTAGAGGCCAATAACCCTTTTGACAAAGACCAAAAGCGCCCTGTACTTCTCTCAGAAAATTGGTCCGGCGATAGCTTGAAAGAAATCCTTCGCTTGGCCCATAAGTCATTTTATTTCCGGACCGGTTATATCCTCAGGAGGTTACGAGGGATCAGAGATTTTCATCAAATGCGATCTCTATGGGGAGTAGGCTGCGGCCTGCTCCGGTGGTATTTTTCCAAAGGCGGTCCCAGATGACTCTCCCGCTTCTTCAAAGGGAGCAATACGGAAAGGGAGGAATCGGAAGGTGGTACTGGGATTACCGGGATCGGAGAACCCTATCCTACATCCGCGATGAAAAAATTATTCTGGATATCGGTTGCGGTGAAGGGATTACTTTAGAAAATCTGCTGCGGAAATTCCCAGGCCGGACAATCATGGGTATCGATAATTCTCTACAAAACGTGGCCATCTGTGAGCAGCACCGATTGCCAGCCCGCTTGGGCAACGCCTATGAACTCTCCTTCGCAGATTCTTCCATTGATTGCTGTGTCTTTATGGAGGTGATTGAACACCTTGAAGAACCAGTGACGGCCCTTAAGGAAATCCACCGAGTTTTGCGAAAAAAAGGGTTCCTTCTATTGCTTTTTCCAAACGATCTTCCCTTTAAGGCGGCCCGATTGATTTTCCTGAAATTCAAGGAGGCGTTTGCGCCCTCTGGGCATGTGAAGCAATGGACTCCGCTGGAAATGCAGAAAGCCCTGGAAGAGGCCGGATTCGAAATCGAAGAAGTGCAGTGCCTTCCTTTTAATTTATGGTTTTGCAGCCTCCATTGCCTCATTATAGCCCAGAAAAGATGACCCATGGCCAATCACCATGTGAAAAAAAACTCCGGGATCATAGCCGATAGGATGGTAAACGAAGGGTCCTTTTGAGAAAATTATAGATATGTTTAAATGCAAAAATTGTAACTCTTTAAGCTATTTATTTATCTATAAAGACCTTCCAGACCGGTTTTGTCAGCACGAGGGACGATTCGATTACGTCCGCTGCAAAGATTGTGGCCTCTTCCAGCTATTCGAAATCCCGGAAAAATTAGAGGAATTCTACTCTTCTTATAGGCCCCACCAGGAAGAATCCGTGGGTTACCAATTTTTTCGAAAAATGATTATTGGACACTGCTACCCCTTTCCAGAGAACCCCCGGGGCAAGCTTTTGGATGTGGGTTGCGGGAATGGATGGTACTTAAGAGAAATGGAGGAAAATAAATGGCAAGCATTCGGATGTGAATTTGATAAAAAGTTTGCCCGGAAACTGTCGTCTAAATTGAAAATGCCCGTTCTGACGGACGAGGATTTGGAAGAATATACGAATTTTTTTGATTTGGTGACTCTTAATTTTTCTTTCGAGCATCTTAATAATCCGATAAAAATGCTTGAACTTGTACATAAATCTCTTAAAAAAGGGGGAAAGGTCTTTATCTCCGTGCCAAATATCGATAGCGGGGAAGCAAAGTTGTTCAAAGAAAAATGGTTTCATTTAGACCCACCGAGGCATATTACCTTGTTCAATAAAGACCTTTTATCCAAATTGCTTCGCAAGGTCGGGTTCGGGAATATTCAAATTGAAAACCTGGCAATTCCGACCGGATTTGCCGGAAGTATCTCTTATAAATTAGGGGGAGTTTTTCATCCTTTAACTTGGAAAATCAATATGGTTCCCGGAATGCTTTTTTGCCTGTTTATGAGGGATGGCAATTATAGAATTTCTGGGATTAAGGGTAACGGCGAAAAGAAAAAAGACAGTCTGTCCACTTAGATACGCATTCCAGTTGGGGGTGTCCATTACCTCATGGCGGCGAGAATACGGATGAGGACGGCTACTAAGGACGCGAGTGAGAAAAGAATTTTGATCGTAATCCCTGCTCTCAACGAAGGGGAGCGAATCACCGCCGTCATTCAGCAAGTCAGGAAGGAAGTCCCCGAGGGGCAGGTCTTAGTGGTGAATGATGGCTCATCCGATCAGACTGAACAAAAAGCTCTGGTTTCGGGAGCGAAAGTTTTATCTCATCCCTTCAATATGGGCTATGGTGCGGCTCTGCAAAC
>Ga0315295_10001935_pt1 | contig 17653 bp, 21 predicted proteins | sample YL17G14_0_MG_FD_204453 | JGI IMG/M metagenome (GOLD analysis project Ga0315295, IMG submission 204453) | Sediment microbial communities from Yellowstone Lake, YNP, Wyoming, USA - YL17G14_0 | ecosystem: Environmental > Aquatic > Freshwater > Lake > Sediment | place: USA: Wyoming | collected... | reverse complement strand
TGAGTCGGGTCGCCAGACCAGGTGGGGGGCGCTAGTTTATCAGCGGTATACATCTTCCCAGAACTGTCTTGATAATAAGTGGGTTGGTCGGGTGCCGGTGTCCCAGGAATATAGTTATAGTTGATTCCAGTCGGAACCGCCCCCTGGTTCAACACGGTCTCCTGTGATCCCCATAGGGGGGCTAGATTCTGTAAGTTCTGCATACCCTGTGCCGATTGCGTGTATAATGGCTTTAATTCAGGGGGAATTACAACTTCCGAATGGGACGAACTTGTTTGTTGCCCCATCGAACTCTGTGTGCTACTACCGCCACCAGCCATTCTAATCCTCCAACAACGACTTATTCATCGAGATACGATGTTTCTTGAATCCGTGGTATCTTTCAAACATTCTGACGTGCTTTTCGTCCATTGTTACTAGTCTTATCTCAACGGCCCCATTCCGAAGACCCCACATCTTGAATTGACCCATCATATTGTTGACTTCCGACCTGTCCTTGAAGGGAATATCGGACTCCAACTGCATAATAGTCAAGAAACGCGTGCCGGTGATGTCATCAATACACGCTAGAGCGTGCGCGAACACCCCTTTCCCCTTCTGGTAGGCCACAGCAACCTTTAGAAGTGGGGCATCGGACACAAAATGCGTCTGGATCAGGGCGGCAAGCTCTTCTGGCCGGGTATCCGTCTCATACTTTACTGCAAACCGCTTGATCCGGTCCAAAGCGTAGGGCATGAACGCCCAGGCCATAGGATTAGTCTTCTCAAGTAGCAAGAATTGTTGTTCCATTAGTTCAGAACCACCCAGGCACCGGCATCGTAGTACATTTTGGAGGTGTCGGTAGCAAAGTAGAATCTCCTGCTACCGGAAGCAGCAGGTTTTGAAGCATCCTCGCCCTCGATAATCATGTCATTCAAACGTCCCATGATTTGAGAGATAAGAGTGTGCATGGCTTTGTGTAGACCAGCGGCCCAGGTAATAATTTCTTCCGGTTTCCTGGGTAATGCCGGTAGCGTTATGCCACTACTGAATCTCATTAGCGAAGTCCTCTGATTACGCCATTTACTGTCGACCCGCGCCACTTGACAGGTTGAGTAGCGTTTCCCATAATACGTAGGGAGAATAGTCGGGAGGTAAGTCTGGCCCCGAGACTATACGGACCAACATTACCCACATCTACTGACCCGAGTGAGGTATAGGCTGGATCACTTCCATCGACAGACGAACCGAGTTTGACTTCCACCGCCTGACTTGCACTGGTCCTGGCAAACAGGCTATCAACTTCGGCGGCTGTGAAGTACGCCTTAGCGTCTGACGGAGATTGCATACCAGTCTCCAGGTCAAACGGGATAGCGTCGCCCTTATCGGTGTACCCGCCTTCTTCGACCACATCGCCGGTGTGTCCAACAAGTGCAGTTTTGAAGTATAGGTGGGACATATCGGAGAGTGGAGTGGAGTAACCACTTAGGGGGAGTACCATATCCCCGATCCTTATATTCTCCTCGATCTCTGCCCCCAGTCCGGCGGTCGGCCTGAAGTTTGCAAATGATACCGGCCAGGCAGTCATATCGGATACATTGATCACGAGACCTAGGTTAGGATTCGCTGACCCCGAGCCGCGGTAGACGAACCATATCTCCCCATTCACACCATCATACCAGCCGAAGGACCTATTTAGAGCGCCAAGATCGGCGGTGTTGATGATGTGCTGCCTAAAAAGATCGGGCAGTGGAGTTACATGGATGCCGTCGAATTGCCAGAGGCCGCCGTTGCGACCCATAAAGATGTGTAGGTTGGGGGTAGAGACCACGCAGCGCGGGGATATTGGGCCTTGGATACTAGGGGCGCGGAGTTCAAAGAAGAACGGACTAAGGTTGGCCTGGGCCACAGCAACGTATATAGCATCGGTCTTGTAGATAGCCGTCTCAAGATTCCCTAGTTCCCGCATCTCGACAATCTCGCCAGGAGTATCCATCAAGTTTACAAGTTGTACTGTCCCACCCCAGCCAGCCTCGAAATCATTGAAGGCGCTAACATCGACTTGATGTACGTTAGCCTGGGTTGTGTAGGTGTTGGCGAGTAGGAGCCGGTTGTTATTCACAGCCATGCACTTAGCCTTGGGGGGACTTCCGGCTATATCGTCGTAAACGGCAGTTACCCCATCCCACTTCTTAGGTGCATTGGTATAACCATTCACCCCGAGTAGGTAGGCCATATTACTCTTGTAGAATACTCTGAATACCTGGCTGGTTGTCTCCGATCCGGTGAGTCCGTTGCCGCCTTCGGTTATGTCGATCCATGCCAGATCGGTTAGGTTCCAATGCCACCACTTGTCAGTCGTACCTACTACTGTGAAACGGTGGCCTAGATGGTGGTCGTACTGAACGACCCCGCACGCCCGATTGCCTAGGGAGGAGCCTATCTGGGAGTAGCCGGGCCGAATCTGGAAACCGCCGCCGCGCTTGAGCCAATTCAATGCTGTCCGGGCGTAACCCTCTGGAATATCCATCAGGTCCCTACCGGACATCTGGCCCCCAAAGGGAGGCTTGATCTGGATGCCGGGGTTAGAGGTAGCCATTACACTTCAATTTCGGTGACGGTGATGGAGGACACTAAGACTCCCCCGAGTTGACGTGACCCGCTTTTACCATTGAGCGTAAAGGTGCCAGACCCGCCGACAATACCGGCCCTCACCTTGAGCGTCATAGCAGAGACAGTGCCAGCGGTTATGTAGGCGAAAAGACACATCTGGTACATATAAGACGAAGTTTGGGCGGGCAAGTCGGTAGCAGCCGCAAGAGCATCAGCCACGCTATCCTTGAATAGTGCTGCAATTATGGTGTCTCCTGAGCTAACGGAGTAGTTGAGAATCACCTCCACGAGCAACTTATTGTTGACGTTGTGCGGCGTTATTGCAACAGACAGATATTGGTCGCCCTCGGTGTTTTGGGGGATAGTGTCATCCAGATACATGATACCACTGCCATACGCCATTTCTCCGGTCTGCGCATTTACTACCTGTAGAACCTTGCCCACAGACGGTATAGTTACCCAGGACTGGTCCCCACGGAGAACCTTAGTGACATCGGCCCCGGCCCCGCCCAGGTTTACCGTAGGCACTTTGGAGCCAGCATCTAGGGCACAGTAACCACTAGCTGCGCCCTTATTGGCTACCTTCTCATTCAGAGCATCCTGGTCATTGACGTACTTCTTGCGGGCGAGTTGGTTATCAGTAGTTGGGTCTGCTGCCGGGCCAGTAGGTATAGCTGTGAATGAGGCCCCGGCAAAGGTCCACACGCCAGTCGCCAGAATCATCGTCGCCCGGTTGGTCCAGGTGGGGGTCCCTTCAGTGCCAGTGTTCTCGTCTATCTTTACATCCGTGCCGTCGAGCACCAGCCGGAACTCCTTGCTGTTGGTCGAGTTGTAGACACGAAAGCCTACCGGACCCGCCGCCTTCAGGCGCATAAGGGCCTTGGTCAGTCTTCCAGAGTTGTCGCAACTGAAAGGCGACTCGGTAACATCTACATCAACCGTGAACCCCAGGATGTCACAAAGAGCCTGTTCAATATCGGCTACCCTGTTGTCTATATCAATGCCGAGGGTGTCGTTGGTCATCCTGGCGGACTTTAATTGTTTTGGAAGCGACATTATGCTCTCCCGGTGTACCCGTAATCTCTACTTACAGGGCGGCGTCCTGCGCTATTGGCCCTGGAATGTTCAAGACATAACTCGTTTTCTAGCCTGACATACTCAGACTGCCAGGTAGCCATACGCGCATCCTCGATACCGAAGATGCTCGCCAGGCAGCAGGACTTGAATAGCAGCAGCGACCAGGCGTAAAGGGTAAAATCATTGGAGTCGCCCGGAGCAACCAAGTCGGCAAGGACGCGATAAATATCGAACTTGATCGTCCGACTAGTGGAGGGCGTAGGACCCCACCATATCTTCCCGGCCCACACCGCGTAATGTTTAACGTCGCCGGTCACTGTAGAGTTCGGGTACTTGATTAAGAACTCCTCGCGGGTGAGATAGTCAACGTCCTGCTTATCACCGTCCGAGTCGAGATAGTACATCTGGTAGGGGCGGCTATACCCGGTTGGCAGGTCAGCGTATCCAATGGTGGCGAGGGCGCTCACATCAGCGGTGTACTCGTTATAGCGCAGGTCGAGCCGACGGCAATAACCCTGTACCGCCATGTTTATGATCTGGCCCTTGATGGCCTCCGGCAGGGCAGTTTCGTCCTTAGCCAGCCAGGTCCCTATTGCCGTCTTCAGTTCCCCGAAGTTCATTTATTTCATCACCTTAGATGCACGCGTCTTGGCCTGTTGCACACTCGGGAGACCCGTAAGAGCCTTCCCAGGTGCGGGAGGCGTCCCCTTGTTCAAGTTCATGGGGTTCTTGGGCTTCTTAGGCCCTCTTACCCGCTTTACGAGGCTGGGGTTGTTTGCCCCGACCTCTGCCGCCAATGATCCCGGACCCCCGGACGATTTCTTCAAGTTCTTGAAGAACTCCACACGTTTCTCGTCCTTCTGGTAGACTTCGGAGGAGGTCTCTCTCACCGGCCCCAATGCTCGGCTCGGCTTCGTTACACTGTGGAGCTGGAAGCCCCCCTTCACTGGCTTGATCATGCACTTCTTCCTTCTCGGCAGGTGGTGACACCGGCCAGATAAAGACCATGAACTTGTCGTTAGCCTCGATGATCTTCTGCTGGCCGGGATCAGCCGTTGAGAATCTGCCGTCCTCGAATCTGACGCCTTTCCCTAGATCGTAGAAAGGCCAATTAGGGCAGGTGTAGTCCATAGTTTACAGGTACGACTTGTGAATCTGGTAGTTGACGATGATGGTCATGGTGGCGTCGAGGGCAGCATTACCGGCAAACTCAGCTGCGCCGTTGTTGTAAATCTCGACGGTCTTGTTGACCACTCCAGAGGCCGGGGTGGTAACAATCGCAACGGCATAATTGATCGACAGTTGATCCACCGCCTGATCAATAAAGCCGGTCATCTCGATTACAGCCAGCGGGTACACGCTACCAGAAGCACCATACCTTACTTGCAGGTTGGCCGTGCTCTCAGACAGGACGTTTGACCCGGCGTTCAGGATCAACACCACATCCTCGATTTCGTACCACCAACCCACGCCTGGAGCCGGTAAGAGCACCACAGGGGAGGCCCTCATCGCCTTGATCTGGGCGTTGGTAAGCGTCACTACCTTGCGGTGAAAGACGCCGTCGCCCTTGTAGATGCTGTTGATCGCCCTTACTGCGTCAATTTGGAATCCCATTTGATTGCTTCCTTAAAGAAGGCAGTGGGTGGGAGCCGAAGCCCCCACCCGGATTAACGGTTACACCACGGCGGAGGTCATGTTCTTGATCAGAGCGTGGGTTTGTTCGAAACGACCCTCCAGGCCCGCCTCGGTCAGATACTCGTCCCGAGTGCAGTCATCGCCAGGAGATTGACGATTGCGGAGGTACTGGGTGTCGCGGCCCTTGAGGTAGCGATACCGAAGCTGGCCGGTGTCGAATACGAAACCCCAGGAGTTGAAGGTAGCGTTTTCGCTCATCAGCGGGTGAATCTTCAGCATCAGTTCCCCAAAGGGGCAGAGGTAGGACCAGATCGCCATGCCGAAGGTCTCGGCCTTGGGGACCAGTTCGATGTGCCCGTTGATCCGAGCCAGTTTGTTCATTACGTTGATCGCCCTGCCGCCGGCCAGCATCAACTTCTGGTTCGAGCCATAGCGGAACAGGTCTTCGAGGAAATTCTCCCAGGTGTCGATGTCCAGACCAGCGGAGAAGTCCTTTACTAGCGTGTTGATGTGGAACAGCATACCCCGAGTGCCGCGCTCCGCAGCGCCGCTACCCGACGCCTCATGCGCCGCACCGAATAGGAAGGCTTTCTCCATTTCGATGTGATGCAGAAGCATACACTCCTTCTGCGCGTTCTTGACCTGATCACCAGTCCGCAGCCGAGTGGCGCGGGCGGTGTTGGTCTGGTCGAGAGTGTTGCGGAAGATTTGAGTGTAGTTCGTTACGACGCTAGGGTCGTAAGCGATGGCAGTCGGTACGGACGCTCCTTCAGCGTGCCGGGAGCCAACCACCAGGATCGGATCATCGACAGCCCCAGCCGTCATCCCCTGGGCACCGATTGCGCGGGTTAGAACCATCGAACCACCAGCGCCACCAGTGCTCAGAACTGACGTAGCCCACATTACTTCCAGGGTACGCTCATTGATGACGACGTGTCCAGCCTTGAACATCTTGTAGTCACCGGCAGTCTTGAGGTGCATGGTCAACGGATTGTCGGTGTTGTTGTAAACGTCCTCGTTCAAGGCGCGCTGTGCGGGAAGTCCCTTGATGAACACCTTGAACTCGGGGTCATCAACGGCTTCACTCGCCAGCTTCGACAGGAACCCCATTAGGGGAGCCTTGTCATTCGGATACAGGTACAGAATTGCTTCGCGGTAATTCTTGGGGCGCTCGTCCGCAGACCAGCTACCGCTACCCCTCATTCCTAATACGGCCATTTCACTTCTCCCTTCCTAGAAGGTATTATCCCAGAAAGGATTCGATTAGTTCCTGATCGGTTCCTGCGGGCGCTGGCTTCGAGGGTGCGGGTCTTACACCGCCGCCCTCGCCCTTGGCATTACGCCGGGTCTTAGCGTCCGCTTCCCTCTGCCCACTACTAGCAAGCCGCACCGCTTCCAACATCGGATCGGCGTTGTACGCCACCCATTGTTTGCGGATGAAGTCCTCGGTCACTTGATTGATCGGGACATTCAGGGTCCCCAAATATCCGTAAAAGCCCTTGCGAATCTCTCCGTCCTTCAGAATGGAGAAGTGTTCGCCCTCACCAGCTACCTTGTCGCAGAGTCCGCCAACATAATTCAGCATAGATTCCTTCTGCGAGTTTTCGGTGCGGACGTTCTCACTCTGCATAATCGACGCTACAGCATTGCGCACATCGTAGAGAAGATCACGATGGAACATTAGGGCTGATACTAGTTTCGGGAATACCTCAAATGCCTCCGGTTCAATGTACCCCGCGTCTGCCATCTTCTGCACTTCGGGGGTGTATGCCTGAAGAATCTGGTCGCCACTCGGACCCTGCGGTGCCGGTGCCGGAGCACTCACGCCGGGGGCTGCGGGGGCGGCTTTCTCCTCAAGGAGACTCTGGTACTTGGTCTGGATAGTGGGGAACTGGCGGGCGGTTTGGATAACATCGTCCAATACCCCCAGTTCAACCAACTGATCCAGCGTGTATTGCTTGCCTCTGTACTCCCAGGTTTTGACTTCGGGAACGGACTTTGGCGCTACCTCGGGTTCCGGTGTGGGTACTGCCTCGACCTCGGGCTTCTTGACCTCGGGCTTGGGCTCCGGTTCTGGTTGGCCCTTGTCTTCGAGTTCAGGATCGGCCAGTGGGTTAAGGCTGTCGCCTTCTCCGGGTACGGCTTTGCCTAGAAGTTCGTCTAGGAACTGTACCCCTTCTGGATTGTTATCGTTTTGACTCGGTTCTGGTTCCATAAGCTCCCTTTCCTGCTTCCGTCTCGCAGATCGGCAGGGGTGGATATTTGATTTCAGGCTCCCACTTAGTAGGTCAGCCCGTTACTTCCTCAATTTGATTAGTTCCTGCTCTTTCGTCGTATAACCGACGACTACCGCGAAGGGCAGTACCAGTTTATTCACCAGCATGGTAGCCTGCGCCAATATGTAGATGGCTTTATCGGGCGATTCGCCAGCCTGGTAGGTCTTCAGCAGGCGCGCAAGGTCAATCACATCTTTGCCGTCAGAGCGCCCCTTCGTAATCTTCAGAGCTTCGAGGTAGGCTGGGCGGAGCTGTTCAAGCTCCTCCTCGCGCTGCTCGATAATCTCAACCTTGCGCTTCGCCAGGCCCTCATTATATTCAGGGTATTCCGTTCTCGCCATTATGGTGTCATCCCTGATACACCGGGCAGTCTGCCGGGTATTGCTGCCAGATCGCCGCGCTGTACCCCGTTAGCAATTTGATGGTCAGGCATAACCTGCATTGGGGGAGCACCCATCGGTGGCATCTGAGGCGCTTGGGTATAGAACTGGCTTATGTTCCGCACACCCATGTTACGGGCCACCTCATTGAATATCTTCCGCACGTCCAGTGCCTTGCCATCCGGTCCAGGTGCCATGATCTGCGGGAACTTACCCAATCCCAACATCAACTGCACCCATACCATAGCTTGCCGGGATGGGTCGGGGGGCAGGGTGGCACTGCGGGGTATGTAGTCATAATTGCCCTGGAGGTCCCACGGCCTAACCATTACCCGCTTTGTCGCCTGAATGTCTTCGGCGGCGGAGTCCCCGCTGATCCGCATGAATTGTTCTAGGCTAGTGAATTGCTGCCGGTTGGAGATAGCGCGAAGGATCATTGGATGCCAACCCATCGCCTCATACAACCGGAACGACAGGGCGATCCGCTTACCCGAACCCATCATCATCTGATTCACTTCCCCGAGAGTCTTCTTGTTCTGCGTGGGTTGACCAGTAGACGGGTCGTTGGTCGCCATCATTAGTTGCACCATCTCGTACATGAACTGGAAAGCTGCCAGGTGGGGATGGGTCACATCGCCAACCTGTAGCTGTTGTACGAACTGACTGGGCTGGAGGATTCCACTAAGCAGCATCTCCTCGCCCTTTGTCGATAGGCGCACATGGCGGGCCGGGCCTGGATTGAGCAGATCGCTTTCCTCGATCAGGCTCGGGGCGTAGATCAGCACATCATTCAGGGCCTTGCGGATGTTCTCGAAGTGACTGTTTAGCAGCCAGTTCATAAACCTCTGAAGACCACTGATGTTTTCGATGTTCCCCGGATTGTAAAGGGCGTGAGCATCGTAGTTCGATTCGATCACTGAATAGGTGAACTGCCCATGCTCGTATGAACTCTGGTGAGCGCGGATAATCACCGCCTCGTTAGCGATAGTAAACCACCAGATTTCAGGTAGTTCGCCAGTGCCTAGTCCCCAGTCCTTCGGGATGAGCCTGACCTGGAGGTGGTCTACAATGAAGTAACCTTTGTCTTTGTCGTCGGTGGTGGCCCTCAGTTCGTTTGAGGAGGCCATGATCGAGTCGCGTTTGGGGGAGATGTCCTTGAACTCCGCTTGCTTGGATGGTAACTGCTCGATATTGAAGTAGGACCCACCGTTATCTATGGAACGCTCTATTAGGTATAGGTACGACCTGTTGAAGCGGTGCCCGGCGAACTCGCCAGACTGGAATTTGGCCTTTGGAACCCGCGGATCACACCAGAATCGGTACGGGTCGATAGGAGTCCAACTGTTAAACTCGCGGACGGTTGCCCAACTGCGCGATCTGGGAGATATTCCGAACAGGTCAGAAACCATTTGGGCGTTTTGCGCTGGTTTACGCGACACCCACCCTTCCTCAGTCTCCCATACGTCGTAGATAATCCCGATTCCGTACTTCTCGGCATCCTGCATCTGTGTAAAGAGGGTCAGTATCGACATACACTGCTGCATATCGTACTCTATGGCCGTCTCCACGAGCCGGGCAGTCTGCATATCCTCCGGTCCTCGACCGTCGATCTCCCATAGGGGGTTACGGTTGAGCAGGATACTCATCAGTTGGGAAAGACGCACGGTGAGGACGGCGTAGGAGACCGGCACCACGATACCGCGCTCGAATGGGAACTCGGTAGTGTCAGTCATGGTGGTGCCGTCAGGACGCTCGGCCCCGCGGCTGGTATTGACGTAGAGGCGGACCTGCTCGTCAACCTTATCCCAGGAATCGTAGCGTTGCTGGACGGAATCCTTCGCCATCTTCAGTCTAGCCAGAACCCGGTCTAGAACATCTCCGTGCTGCTTGCCGCCGTACTTCAGTTTGGCTTCCACGCCAGGATCGGGACCCACCTCTATGTCGGGTCCGGCCTTATTCATTCCAAGGATGTCCTCGATCCCGGTTACAGGGAGTTTATTAGTGTCCGGCATTGACGTAAGCCACCCGTTTTGCTTCGCATTTATCGCACCACATGGGGCGCGATCCATCCAGGGAGATAACCAACGGGTCCCCGCAGACTAGGCAGACGGGTTGATGAGGCTTACCCAGATACCATTCCACTAGAAGGCGATCCGCCTCTGCGGCTAGTTCCTTAGACCCATGCTTGAAAACGCACGGATGACAAGCCCGCAGGTTGCCCATGTGGGCAGGCAGCTTTACTTCGGCCTCTTCTCTTCCGCAGCAGATACAACCCATATTAGATACCTTTCAATTCGGCGATCTTCGCTTCGACCTTCTCCAGGCGGTATTCGGCGGCTTCTGCTTTGACTTCTAGACCGGCGATATAGTCGCTTATTTCCCCAGCCGTGGCAGAGAAAGAGTTCTCCATCTCGGCGGTTCTGACACGCAGACCTTCCAGGCGAGCTTCGGCAACCTTGACCTCATCCCACTTAGCGGTCTCAAGATTACGCATCCTGGCAATGGTAGCAACGTGCGCGCCCTTGGCAACCTTCTTCGCTTCGGCGATCTCTAGTTCCAGATCGACCTTTGACGCCTTGAGTTCGTCAACGCCTTTCTGCAATACACCGGCCTGAATCCCAAGTTCTGCTATCCTGACCTCCGCTTGCATAATCGGCTCAAGTATCTCGGCCAATCTCTTGATTCCGCTGTACTCGTTGAGTACACTTTCAACTACCCGTAAGGCTTCTTCGGTGGTCATTTATATACCCCTTTAATTACTCTTTATCAGAAGCAAGACCACCACTTCAACATCATCAGCAGGCGTGGTGAAGTTTGGTCTTATCTGCATAGGATTCTCTAATACTTCCTCAATACGTTTTGTAGACGTGGTGAAGGCGAGTTCATTGCCATTAGGATCATTAAGGGAAACCCAACTTGTCGGGGCCACCGCAACCTCATTAGACCCCTCCAGTTTCACAGTCCCGGCTCCGAGAGTGCCATACATCTGAACGGATTTATCGGGATAGCGACCCGAGAAACTGTAGGGTGCTCCACAACGCTCGTCGAAGGAGGGAGTAGTGGTGTGTTTGAGGGTCCACTTAATGACCTTGGTTTTGGCACTCTCGTATACTACTGAATATGCTGCGTTGGCCATGATAGATTACCCTTTCAAACAGAGGATGACGGTAAGCGCTGTACCAGTACCAGCACTAAGATAGGGCCGAAACTGATACACGTTTTCGAGGATTTCCTTGATCTTGGCGGCATTGATACTGATCTCAGCACCTTGAGGATCGTTGAGGTTGTACCAGTTGGCCGGAGATAACACCTCGTTGGTTCCCTGCGCCTTAACCACACCCCCAGTTCCGAAAGTACCGAACACATGAATACTCTTGTCTGGATACCGTCCACTAAAGATGTACGGGGCACCGTCGGTATCAGTAGATGTAATTATCCACTGTATTACCTTTAATTTAACCGAATCGTGCAATATGGTCTTAACCGCTGTTGCCATTTCCTTACCTCTTTATAATGATATTATCTTCCTCTCCGACGACGGTACAGCCAGATAAGACTTTCGAGAACTGCTCCAAGATCGAGGTCAACACCATCCGGTGTTGATGAAATAAGGGAAGCCAACCCCGATAGATTACGAGCAACAGTCAGTAACGTGTCCGGCGTACTACTCTGCAAAGCAGCAATCCCAGCCAGGATGATCAGACCAGAGATGACTAATTCGATATTATCTGGAGTCGTAGACGATAGGGTCGCTACTCCTCCTATAATCCTGAGAATCTGCAAAATTGCGTCGGGAGTAAAAGTCTGCATACTAGCCGCCCCGGCCATAGAACGAATCACAACCGAAGAAATAGATGGGGTAGCGGAGGCTAATTCGGCAATTCCCGCCAATACGCGTGTGATCGTTATGATCGCATCCGGGGTCAGGGAGATAATCCCCGCGGCTCCGGCCAAACTACGGATCGTGGTCAATACTGCATCTGGGGTAGTGGTCTGTAAAGCGGCAGTCCCGGCGAATATCTTCGCTATCGCCCCTAGAGTTAATTCGACATCATCCGGGGTTAGCGATACTAGTTCGGCGATCCCAGCCAACACCCGGAGTACGGTTAAGACAGAGTTTGGGGTGGAGGATGTTAGGTCAGCACTTCCCGCCAAGATTCGGGCCACTTGCAGGATTGTATCGGGAGTGGCCGACACTAGTTGCGCCGCGCCGGCCAATCCTATTAGGCGCAGTAGATTAGCGTCTGAGGTAGTGGACAATAACGATGCCGCACCGGATAGAAGTCTGGTAATAGTTAATAGGGAACTAGGAGTAGAGGACGTAAGAGTGGAAACCCCGGACAAGGCGCGGATGATTCCAATAATCGCACTCGGGGTCAGCGATACTAGTTGAGCCGTCCCCGCGAATATTTTAATCGGTAAGCCGGGGGAGTAATCAACCATCGCCCAGACTGACGATACCCAGACATAAGCAACCTGATCAGTTGTCTCGACCACGCCTATTTGCATAGTATCTAGAGTAGCTTGAGTCCAGGCCGATCCGTCGGGGTCAAGATATTGTATAAGAGGACTAGTCCACGGCGATGCAAGGGCATTGGATCGCCATGTTGCAGAATTTGGAGTTATTGCCGCACTTAACGCCTGAGTGCCGCTTCCAGTCTTGATACATCTGAATTTGAAAGATGGAGAGGTTGCAGCCGAGCGACAAAATCTACCACCCACTTCCACTACGTTTACCGTATCCCCCGCCCCAATACCGGAATCGGTGCAACCATACATATCCAAATAATTAACGGTTGAAGTTCGGACATAGGAAGTCACATCGTTGGGAGGGATATTATTACACTGCGACCAATTAGCTCCCGAATCAGTACCAGCACGAAGCCATTGGGCAGAGTCTCCAGCCGCATTAGGTCGAAGACAGATAACCCTCCCCACCCCAGGCCAGGAGTTTTGATAACTGCCCACGGTGTTGTTGACGGCTAAATCGTCAATGTACCATTGACCCGCGGTTGGCATAGTAGCACCATAAGTGCAGCCAACGCTATACCGGACTATAGCTACGGCGCTAGTGCCTGTTCCGTTTGCTTCCTGTGAGCCGTTTATTCTTAGGACAAGCGCCCCGCTGGTATAGGTGTAGGAAAGCTCGACCGTGTAAAGGGTATCGAGGCTCAGGGTTGTGATGCTGTCAGAACCTATTTGCGTGGAGCCGTAATACTCATAAATTCGAAGTTTTCCACCGGGAGTTAGGCCGACACAGAACGTATTACCAGCAGCGGAGTCCTGAATCGTGGCTATATAAACAAAGCCGTCGGCTGTGGTTGGGAAGGCGTGGACTTTTAGATTGAAGCGAAAGTAATAAGTTCCTCCCGACGCCAGAGCAGGAAGCATCCGCTGGGCCATTCCGTAAGTTCCTGCTGAACCAGGATCATTGAACATTCCGTAATAAGCGCCCGACATGACCGCGCCGCTTTGAATGGAGAAGCCGGGATTACCTATTGTTCCGACAGTAGAATCAAACTCCACATTCGCCGTAAGGGAGTTGAGTTCAAAACCTGATGTGAATAGACGCGCCATACTTTGTTTAACTCAGGGTTACGTCAAATCCGCCGTCTTCCACCCGGCATATATCGCCGCTGGCTACAGCCTGGTCCGTTGGATCGTTAGTATAAATCATAGGCTCGGCGTCATCGTAGGCAGACATCGCCACGACCGTACCCCAGGCCGCCGTCGCTGTAGGAAAGTCCTGTGCTCCGGTATTCTCCGAGGCACCACTAGCCGCAGTATCCCAGGTATTGCACGTCTTTCGGGCGTAACTGCCGCCAGTAACTTCAGTACCGGGGCCAGTGTCGGCGCATACTGCGGTGTGTAGAGACAGGTCCACGTTGGTCGGCTGGGCAAGAGCTTGTGCTCTGAGCAACCAGTCGAGAATTAGGTTGGCATAGGCAGTGTAAACCCCTTTTCCAGACACGGCACTGAACTCGACATATACCTGTCCACTTAATACTTTTGGAGTATTACCCACCACAATAGTTTTCGGTGTGCCGAAGGCCCCGTATGCCAACAGTACCCCACTGGTGATTGCTGACCACAGTCCCCAATGTGTGACGGTACTGGACCCAGCACTGCATTGGTCGAAGGTAACATCGGCGTTCTGTGTTATCCTCCGGGAAGCCGCCGCACCGAAGGCGATAGCCTTTCTAGCATACCCGGTGTAAGTTGGGTCGGCCCACCCGGACCCGGTATCTGTGGGGTCAGCCGTAGACAGACCGAGGTAGACCGTACCAGCGGGAGAATAGGCCCCCACTTTGAGTATATGGTCTAGGATTTCATTTTCTAAGGCATCTGTTAGACTTCCCATTATCTCATCGCTCCTAGGACTCGCTGATACCTTCTATCGGCGGCTTGTCTCTTTGGGGTTGCTGCCATCAGCGCCCTAACCACCGGCCATTCTCTGAAGACGAGATAGCTCGCAGAATCAGACGCGTGTGTGCGGTAAAAGTAGGGGTCTTCCCGCTTCTTGACTTTGATGATCTTCCCTCCCCTGATCACGACCTCCTTCAAGTCGCGGGTCAGCTCGGGGCACTTATCGGGGTCAATGAGGATACCAACCTGACCATCGACTCCGCGCATCTTCAGGTTGAAGGCATTGATCCGGTCGATAACCTGGGGGTTGACCACTGGGACCTTCCATACCTGAGAGGCGGGGTAGCCCCGGAGGTACAGGCGCACGAGATCGTAGCAGGACTTGCCCGTTTGCGGATTACGTCCGTTCCCGGTAGCATCGCCGTAAATCCATAGTTCGCCCTGGTGCGCCGGGAACTTATTGCGGAACTCGCGGACCATTTCCTCGATAGAGGCTGGGGACAGTCTGATCTCGTCGATGAAGCAGACCAGGCCGCGTACAATCTGGGCCACCTCCCACACGCAAGGTTCCACGTTGAAGTCCATCGTGAGACAGAGTGGAAGGGATACACTGTACTCCAGACCTCGTAGGAAGTTCGCAGCACTAAAACGGTAGGCTGCGGCTCCGGAGACAGAGGAAAAGTCCATCTCCATCTCCCGGTTCCACGAACCCTGCCAGTCGTCGTTTTCGGTCCGGTACTTCTCGATTGCGCCCGACTTCCACTGGTCGTTCTTCTCCGGGTCGTGGGAGTAGTGTACCGGGACCATGACGAACCCGCGGGGCGTGCGTACTGGTTGTAGAATGTCCGTCGTCACTGTCTAGAGGTGCGTGAAGAACTTTTTCAATAGGAGGTATCCACCCACCAACACACCTACCGAAAGTATTACTCCGACTAGGACACCCGACAGTAAACCCGCTGTAAACATTGGGACACCCCTATATGAATTTAGTAAACCCTACTTCGTGACAGATTCCGGCCAGGATGCCCTGGGGTCCGTTAGACGTAGACAGAATGATGAGCTGCGCCCCCTTCTCCCAAATCGGTAGGGCACTGATGAGTGCCCTATCTGCTTCGGGCTGGAACTCCGACTCGTCCATGATCAGGATCGAAAAGGTAAAGGACCGGACAGCGTCATCGCCCTGTGGTATTGCCCAAATATAGGAACCAGTGTCGGTGTAGGTAATACGACCAACAAGGCCCTGGTGTGTCTTGATCGCCTTGAACTTGCGACGAAGTAATGGCTCGCGCAAGTTGTTCTCGATAAAGCAGCAGCGTTGGTCAGTAATGAACGCCGCTTTCTCCTCAGTCTCGGACTGGTAGAAGATCGCATGGTAGGGTTGGAAGCGCGCCCGATATACTGCCCAGGCAGCGCATACCCAACTGACCATCATGCGCCTGGACTTGGGGATCACGATACCCTTATGGTTGTCGAGCAGCCACACCAAGTCCTTTAGGTACGCCTTATCGGGCCAGGGACGCATAGCCTGCGTCGCCTCATCCTGCGTGTTCACCTCGTTCAGAAACCACGCCCACGGATTGCGGGCGTACTCCTGGTCGAGTCCACTTAGCACCGCCCGGACCTCGCCAGAACTCAAACCCTTGAGGGTGGCGGCGCGGTCGTCCTCGTCCAGAGAAGACAGAAATTCGATGACGCTGCCACTACTCGTCACTATTCTTCTCGGCGGGCTTTCTTTCGGCTGCCAGGCGCTCCAGCAAACCGCCCAGGCGTTCCTTGGCGTCCTTGATCTCAGTACCAGCCGTCAGGTTCACTTCCGTCTTGGCGGCGGGCTTCATCTCCCGCATAGTGATCGCTAGGTTGAGGGCGGGAAAGCTCCCCTCCCTAATGTGCTCGGAGAGGATGCGGATCAGCTCTTCCTCATTAAGATCGTACCGACCCATGATCTCGTACACGCGCTCTTCGATCCCGGACTTTTTGCAGTGGATGCAGAAATGGAGATACAGCGACCCACATTCATCGCATACCCTGTATCCGTCGGTAGCCTGTCCCATTACCTCTTACCTTTCTTCTTCTTGGGCAAACTATATTTGCGACTCTCCTTAGTGGAGATCGCATCGGAAGTCCTAGTCTGCGCCCTCTTACTCTTTGCCTTCTTGTTCTTTCCCATCCCGATCATCCTCCCCTCTGTCCCTGGGTCTGCCGTACCGATTTCCCCAGTATTTCACCAGCTCGCTCTCGGGGACGTACCAGATGCACTTCTTATGTGCTTGGACTCCATTGAGTCTTCCATCCCGTAGCGATGCTCGGATCGTTTCTTCCTGGCGCTTAACCAGGACAGCAAACTCAGGAACAGTGAAGAGGACTTCACTAGTCTCGTCAAACATCAAGAATCTACTTCCTATCTCTAGTATACACTATATTTAGTTGTTTATGTACCCCCCTACCACAAGATATTGTGTTTTGCCCCAAATAAAAAGGGCCACCTGGGGGTAGCCCTACAATATCTAGTGGTGGTGGGCGGCGAGTCGTACCATCCCGCCCGCCCTATCTTGATTATATCATAATCGAAGTTGTTTATGTACCCCCCGACCCACCTTGCGCCCTTGTTATTTGTGTTTATTTTGGTCCCGGATGCAAAGCGGCCCGTAGACCGAGCACTCCGCCCGCCCGCGGCCCCCACCCCCCCCCTCCCCCCTCTCCCTGTGTACTGGGGGCAGGGGCAACGGCTTACTAAGCCGTAGGTCATGGCTGAAAGAATAGTAATATCAATGTGTTATGCTTATGCTATGAGCCAAGGTGAGCCACTAGATAAGTAGTAGTATAGTAGTAAACATAGCAACGGGAGGCGCGTTGCTTGAGCGTTAGTGGCGCACCCGCCATGCGTCATGTCCGCGGGTCTATCGCTCTAGACTGCAAAATACGTAAGATAATTGCATTAGCGCAAGGGGCTTGACAATTTGCCAAGGTTAAAAGGTAATAGAATCAGCAGGTTGACCCTCGAAGCGCGAAAGGGACTTGACAAATTGATCAGGCTATGAGATAACAAAATCACCGAGCCGATCACTCGGCGCACGAAAAGGCAAAAGCCTGGCGGACAAGGCCGAGTATAGGTATTAAGTCCTATGAGACGCCGCGCGAACCCATTGGCCTAGCTACTTTGACAACTGAATATAGAGAGCCGCTGAAAGCACTAGACAACCTAGTGTAATCCCGTAGAGTAGCGGGCCTAGCAATCCCGACTCTGGGGACGCGATTAGCGTAAAGGCGAGCTATCAACCCTGTATATTTAACTATTTACAGGGACCAGTGTAAGCGTCAGCACTGGTC
>Ga0315295_10001934_pt1 | contig 17655 bp, 13 predicted proteins | sample YL17G14_0_MG_FD_204453 | JGI IMG/M metagenome (GOLD analysis project Ga0315295, IMG submission 204453) | Sediment microbial communities from Yellowstone Lake, YNP, Wyoming, USA - YL17G14_0 | ecosystem: Environmental > Aquatic > Freshwater > Lake > Sediment | place: USA: Wyoming | collected... | reverse complement strand
GGAGGCGCCCGTTGTTGCGGCGGTCTCGACGCCGATGCCTGCCCCGCCGTGGCCGGTCGTCGAGGCGCCACCACCACCTGTCGTCGCAGAGTCGCCGCCCATCGTCGAGGCGCCACCACCACCTGTCGTCGCAGAGGCGCCACGTGTCGTCGAGGAGGCTACGCCGCCTGAGGCTGAATCAGGCGCGCCGCGAGAGGGTGCCCAGATCGCTGAGCCTCACACGCGTGAGGGCGGCGCCATCGACCAGGCGGAGATGCGGCGGCGGATCGAGGAGACGCGCGCTCGGCTCAAGGCGAAGGCGTTCGATGCCATGATGAGCGGCGAGGCCGCCCTGCTGTCGCGGGACAGCGGCGCGAAGCCCGTCCCAACCGGCGAGGACGTCAAGCTCGAGCCTGAGATCGACAGCACGATCGACGAGTCGCTCTCCCAAGAAGACTACTGAGAGTATCGTCAGCAGCGCCGGCGGGTGCCGTAGTGGCGCCCGCCGGCGCTGTGCTATCTCTGGCGCTCCCGTCGGCGCCGGCTGGACCAGATCACGAGCCGTCTCCGTTGTGGGCGCTCCGGGCGCTCCGGGCGCGGTGGACGCGGCGGGCGTCCGTGTCGTGTCGCCCACTCGTCGTCACTGGGCCGACTCGCACTGCGCCGCTCGATGGCGGGCCAGGTCAACGCTCCCGGAGCCAATCCGCGCTCATGGAGGGTGTGCGCCAGCACGCCAGCGGTGGAGAAGAACAGCGCCGCCAGCAATACGACCGCTGCCGGCACGGTGCGATTCTCAAAGAGCAGGAAGAAGTACCACCACACCTTCCATCCGACGCCGAGCTTCAGCGCGTAGTAGAGCAGCGGCACCACAATCATGGACAGCCCGACGTAGACGGGAACGATAGAGCGCGCCCAGCCGCCCGGTCGAGCCAGCGGCCAGAGCACGGCGGCGGGGAGCACGAGCAGCGTGGAGTAAGGGTTGATGAGCAGGGTCAGCACGGCGATGAGCGCGAGACACAGGTGGGAGACGAAGATGGTCGCTCGGGGATCGGTGGGCACCCTTCGCTTCAGCCGCCGCTCCACCGCCACGGCATATGCATAGGCGAGGATCATGACCGCGACCAGGACGACGACGCGGAGATAGCGAGGGTTGGCGGCGAGTCGCGACTCCGGCGGAATCACCGCGTCGGGACTCCGTGGAAGCTGACCGATGAGATTGGCGAAGTACACGATGGCGATGAGGAGAAGCCACGGTGCGAGGTGAAGACCGGCACGGAGTAGGGCCGGGCGCAGCGGAAGCCGAGTACGACGGCAGCGCGCGTACAGATCGACTGTGACCGCGAACAGCGGCAGCAGAAGCGCGGTCAGGATCGCTGCCAGCACACCACCCGGCAGTGTCGCTTGGCGAGTCAGGAAGATCGTTCCGCCGCTGCGCGGACCGGGGCTCGTTGTGCCATCCATGGCCATGACCATGTTCTGCACCGTCGCGCCGACCCTCGTCAGCGTCTCCGCTGTGACGTTGTCGACGGTGTCGTTTGCCGCTGTCGAGCGGGGTCCCGCCGCGGACACGGTCACTGCCGGCACGTCGGCGGCGACGAAGGGCCCTTGGCTCCCGGGCCCCGCGGGGACCGCGAGACGGAGTACCTGGGCAGGGACGGTGGGCAGTAGCGCCTCGAGGTTGGCGTCTCGGCGTGCGGCCGGCGCGCTGAGGAGCCAAAGCCATGGGGGCGCAGTCTTGGCGTCGGGGCACCAGCCGTCGATGGCGACGCCTTCGGGATTGCGCTTGCCGACATCGCGAAGCGCGATCGCGGCGAAAAGGTCGTCCGTGCCATGGTCATCCACCCAGCGGCGGGTGCCGAGAGCGCCGTAGGTGTCGCCGGTCGAGCACAGGTAGACGATGCTGTGATCGTGGGCGGTGATCGTGAACGCACGCGCCAGCTCGAGCAGCGCCGCCACACCGGAGGCGTTGTCGCCCGCGCCTTGGGTGGCAAGAGGGGGGATGTCGCGACCGGCGACCAGCACGATCGTGCCCTGAGTGCGACCCCTATCGACGGCCCAGACGTTCTGCAAGGCTACCTGCTTGCCGTTTACGGTGGCCGGGAACCCATCGACATGCGTCTCGAGGCCGAGCTGCCTGAACTGCTCCTGGACCCATATGCCGGAGCGGTTGTCGGGATCGCTGCCCGCGACGCGCTGGGGGAACTGCTCGACGATCGCCTGCACGTCGGCGAGCGCCGCCTCGCCGTCGAACGACGGCGGGTCCTGGCTGAGCTTCGGCGTGCCGGGATCCCCGAGCGTGAACAGAGAGACCACTACGACGACGGCCGCGACGATCCATGCGGCGCGATACACCTTCAGGTTGGGCAGAGGGAGACCTCCTCGGGCGTGCCGATCATCTTACCAGATGGTGTTGGCCACGCTCTTGCCGGTGTCTCGCGCGCACCGGGGTAAGATGGTGGGGTGACTGGCGTCTCGCGCATCCTGGTGGTTGAAGACGAGGCTCGCATCGCCGAGGTGGTCGCCAGCTACCTCGAGGGCCAGGGTTATGCGGTTGATGTGGTCGCGACCGGCGAAGAGGCATTGGCGACCGCCGCGCAGCGCCGTCCGGATCTCGTCGTTCTCGATCTTGGATTGCCCGGCATCCAAGGCGACGAAGTGTGCCGCAGACTGCGCGCCGAGTCCGATGTCCCTATTGTGATGCTGACGGCGCGCGACGCGGAGGACGACCTGGTGCGCGGACTCCAGCTCGGCGCTGACGACTACATCACTAAGCCGTTCAGCCCGCGCGAGCTGACGGCGCGCGCTCGCGCCTTGCTTCGCCGTGCGCATCGGGATGCGGAGCCGCAGGCGGACGTGCTCGAACGCGCCGGCGGCGCGCTGGTGATCGACGCCACGCGCCGTCGGGTCACGCTCGAGGGGCGCCAGCTTCATCTCACGGAATCGGAGTTTCGTCTGTTGCAGACGCTGGCGCGGTTCCCCGGACGCGTGTACACGCGCGGCGAGCTCGTGGAGCGGCTGCAAGGCTGCGACTTCGAGCCGTACGAGCGCACGATTGATGCACACGTGAAGAACCTGCGGCGCAAGCTCGGCGAGAATGCTCGCGCGCCGCGGCTCATCGTCACCGTGTACGGTCGCGGCTACACGTTTGCGGAGGAAGCAGCGTGAAGAGGGGTCTTCGTCTCCGCCTGGCGTTCACGCATCTCGCCGTCGCTGTCCTCGCGGTCGTCGTGGTTGCCCTGATTGCCAACTACGCGGGCTCGCGACGCTTCGATAGCTACCTGGCCGACGTCCGGCGCGGCCGCAATGAGGCGGTGGTGAGAGCGTTGGCCGAGACCTACCGCGCCCCCGATGGGTGGGATGCGTCGGCGGTGTACGCCTTGAGCCAGGTAGCGGCGCTGAACAACGTGGACGTGGCGGTCTACTCTCGCGCCGGGCAGCTGCTGTTCACCGTGCAAGGCAGGCACAGCGCCGGGATGATGGGTGGCGGACGCGGTCAGGGCATGATGGGCGGCGGCGCCTCGGCGCGGCACGCGGTCGAGTACCGGCTTGACAGCTACCCGGTCGTCGTCGGCGGCGAGAAAGTTGCGAGCGCGGCGGTGTTCTCCCCACTCGGGGCGCGCGTCGCGGCCGAGTCGGCCTACCAGGACGCGCTGGCGCGGAACCTGTGGATTGCGGCGCTCGTCGCCAGTGCGCTGGCGCTGCTCGTCAGCTTGCTGGTCAGCCGACGCATCACCCGTCCCCTCGAGGAGCTGACCGACGCCGCGGCCGACGTCGCCGAGGGCAACCTCGAGGTGCATGTGGCGCCGCGAGGGGACGACGAGGTCGCGGCGCTGGCGACGGCCTTCAATGCGATGGCCGAGCGCCTCGCTCGCGACGAGCAGTGGCGCCGCGAGATGACGAGCGATCTCTCGCACGAACTGCGTACCCCGCTGGCGACCATCCAGTCGCGAGTGGAGGCGCTCGAGGACGGCGTCCTTCCCGCCACGGCTGCGAACCTACGCGTGATCGGCGAGGAGGTTGAGCGCCTCGGCAGGCTCCTCGGTGCGCTCCGCAGCCTCAACGACCTTGAGAGCGAGGACAGCGAGATCGTACACGAGTGCCTCGACCTGTCGGACGTGGCTCGCGACGCGGTCGCCCGTGCCGAGACTGCCTTCGCGGCCAAGCCGGTCGCGCTCCAGGCCGAGTTGGAGCCGCTGGTCGTCGAGGGTGACCGTGACCGTTTGCTCCAAGTGGTGGGCAACCTCCTCGACAACGCCCTCAAATTCACACCCGTGGGGGGTTGTGTGCGGCTGGCGGTGGTTGCCAGTGACGGTCCAAGCGACGCCGTCCTCGGCAAGGGCCGTTGGGCGCGCCTCACGGTGACCGACAACGGTCCAGGGATCGATCCTGTCGATCTGCCGTTCATCTTCGACCGCTTCTACCGTGCACAGGCCTCTCGGGGTACGCAGGGGATTGGACTTGGCCTCGCGATCGTGCGCGGTCTGGTGGAGGCGCACGACGGTAGCGTGGCGGCCGCGAACGCGGCCACTGGGGGGGCGGTGTTCACGGTCTATCTGCCGGTCGGCGGCTGACGGTCCGTCACGTGGAAGAGGGCGGGAGCGGCGACGCCGCTCCCGCCCTCTTCGCCCTCACGGCGTCCGCCGCCGATGGTCCGTCGGCGGAGCGCGCTCAGTTCACCTTCGGAAGCCTGGCGATCGATGCCGCTATGGCCTCGTCGGGGTGGTCGTAGTCCTCGAGGTTGCCCTCGAAGTACGCATCGTAAGCGCCAAGATCCAGGTAGCCGTGGCCGGTGAGGTTGAAGAGGATGGTCTTGCTCTCCCCGGCTTCCTTGGCAACCAGCGCCTCGTCGATGGCGGTTCGAATCGCGTGGGCGCTCTCCGGCGCCGGCACGATGCCCTCCGTCCTGGCGAAGAGCTGTGCCGCCTCGAAGACTTTCGTCTGCCGCACAGCCACCGCCTCGATCAAGCCCAGGTGGTAGACGTGGCTGATGAGCGGCGCCATCGCGTGGTAGCGCAGACCGCCGGCGTGGATGCCGGCCGGCACGAAGTCGTGGCCCAGGGAGTACATCTTGAACAGGGGTGTGGTCCTGGCTTCGTCGCCGAAGTCGTACACGAACTCGCCCTTGGTGAGCGTGGGGCATGCGGTGGGCTCGACTGCGACCAGGCGCGTGTGGGTCTTGCCGGCGAGGTTCTCGCGCAAGAAGGGGAAGGCGATCCCGCCGAAGCTCGATCCGCCGCCGACGCAGCCGATGACGATGTCGGGGTACGCGTCCGCCTCCTGGCACTGCAGAACAGCTTCTTCTCCGATCACGGTCTGATGCAGCAGGACGTGGTTCGTAACGCTGCCCAAGGCGTACTTCGAGCCCGGGTGGGTCACCGCGTCTTCAACCGCTTCGCTGATGGCAATGCCGAGGCTGCCGAGGGAGTCGGGGTCTTCAGCCAGTACGGCGCGCCCGGCGTTCGTCTGGTCGCTGGGGCTGGCGATGACGTTGGCGCCCCAGAGGTGCATCATGCTGCGCCGGTACGGCTTCTGCTCGTAGCTCACCTTGACCATGTAGACCATGCATTCGAGACCGAACATGTGGCAGGCCATGCTCATTGCGCTGCCCCACTGTCCAGCGCCCGTCTCGGTGGCGAGCCGCGTCGTGCCGTCGCGCTTGTTGTAGTACGCCTGAGCCACGGCGGTATTGCACTTGTGCGAGCCCGCGGGGCTGACGCCCTCGTACTTGAAGAAGATCTTCGCCGGCGTGTCGAGCGCCTTCTCGAGGCCGGTGGCGCGGATCATCGGCGATGGTCTCCAGAGGCGGTAGATCTGGTGGACCTCTTCGGGGATCTCGATGTAGCGCTCGGCCGAGACCTCCTGGGCGATGATGCTCGGCGGGAAGATAGGCTCCAGGTCGGATGGGCCGGCCGGCTGCAGGGTCGCTGGGTTGAGGGGCGGCGCCGGCATGGTGGGAAGGTCGGGCACGATGTTGTACCAGGCCTTGGGGATCCTCTCCTCGTCAAGGACGAACTTCTTTTTGTACTCGCTCATGACTGACCTCCTCTCGCAAACGCGCTGAATAGCGATGCACTGGTGCTCAGCACCGTGTCGGGGAGCTGGGCGACCACACTAGGTGGTCCGGGGGTGCGGGCAGGGCCCGCGCGGGTGTCAGAGAAGGGCGCGCTAGGCGCGCCAGAGCCAGCGACGCCACGAGGCGCAAGCAAGGGTGCTGCGGTTGGCGTCCTGAAGCGTCATAGTGACCGGCAGTGTATCACAGAACCGGTCCGACGCAGGATTGGCAGCCCTCGCGACTGCCTCGCAAGGCACTAAACGGGCAGTGGCTCGCCCTCGGGCGGACAGGTCTTGCAGAGTGGGTAGGGTGACCCGGGGTGGGCGAAGAGGAAGCCCTGACCGTGCGACACGCCTATGTCCAGCAGGACGTCGAGCTGGGGACGCGTCTCGATGCCCTCGGCGATGAGCGTGATGTCGGACTCGGCGCAGAAGTCGCGCAGCTTGCGCACGAGCTTCTGCTTGACGATCGAGACGTCGAGCTTGCGGATGAGACTCATGTCCAGCTTGATGAAGTCGGGCTCGACTTCGACGATCATCTGCAGCCCGGCGTAGCCAGCGCCGGCGTCGTCGATGGCGACGCGGAACCCTTCCGAGCGCAGCCGCCGCACCACATCACGCATATGGGCGAAGTCGTCGATCACGCTGTTCTCGGTGATCTCGATCACGGTCTGGTCGCGGAGGTCGGGTGGTGTGGCGTTGACGAGCTCAGTGACGAACTGATCACTGCGCGTGTGAAGGAAGAGGTTGACGGGCTCCGTGTTGATGAAGCGAAGATACGGAGCCGGCAGCGTCGCGCTGCCACGTGCGGCGGTCATCATGCACAATCTGTCGAGCTCCGGGACGCGGCCTTCGCCGCGGGCCACCTCGAAGAGCGCGTCGGGACGGTGCAGCTCGCTCGCCACGGGGCCGCGAGCGAGCAGCTCGTACCCCAGCACCGTGTAGTCACCGAGATCCACGATCGGCTGAAACGCACACGTCAGCTGTTCGTTGGAGATGACGCGCTCGAACTCCTCGCGGCGGCGTTGCCGGATCTCGTCACGTTCGGTCTCGATCGTTCTGGTGGCGCGCTCGATCGCGTCCAGTAGGGCGCGCCTGAAGCGGACCTTGGGCGATTGCGTGAGTCGTGCGTAGCCTACGAAGAGGCTCACTTTTGCCAGCAAGCGCGATTCGAGCTCCTCCTGAAGGTGCTCGAAGAGCTCCCGCTCGATGCGTAGCTTCACGGCCTGCATGTCCTCGTCGGTGATGTAGCCGCGCTGTCGTGCCGGCGACAGCACGACGAGGAACGCATTGCCGAGGCTCGAGACGGAGACGAAGTCCTCGTTGCGGATCAGTTGTCCGCGGGCCCGTTCGAGCCGTCGGCCGACGATCTGGAACACGTCGTCGACGACCTCGAAGCCCTGCACCTGTTCGAGCGCATGCATCCCGTCGAGGGTGATGTAGACGAGGCCGAGTTGCGCGTAGTCAGAAAGCCTGCGTTGGATCTCGATCTGGACGTTCGCCAGCGTCGGCAACCCGGTGATCTCGTCGAAGTACACGCTGGCGTCGCGGAGGACGTCCTGGATGGTATGCAGCAGGTGCTCGGTGCGGAACGGTTTGGTGATGTAGGCGGAGGCGCCGGAGCGGTTGGCCTTCATCATGTTCTCGAGCTCTGACTTGGCGGTCAGGAACACCACCGGGATGTCCTTGGTGTAGCCGAACTGGAGCTCGCGGCAGGTCTGGTAGCCGTCCATCCCCGGCATCATGACGTCGAGCAGAATGAGATGCGGGTGCTCGCGATAGGCGACTTCGAGCCCCTGCTCGCCGTTGGCGGCCGTGCTGACGTCGTAGCTGTGCGCCCTCAGGGCGCCGGCGACCGTGGTTACGAAATCGTCGTCATCGTCGACGACAAGAATACGGATCCTCTCACCCGACACGGTTCTCCCGCCTCCCACCTGCGCAGATTGCCCCGGCGCCCGGGGCTGCCCCATCCCCCGCACCAGGAGTATCGGCGGCGCGACCGAGAACATTAACACAGTAGACTAGCTCTGCTACGAGGGTACCAGGCGAAGGAGAGGGCGATGAAGGGATACGGTCCGGCCGACGCGATGCGGTCACCCCGCGTGGCAGGTGTGACCACGTTCCTGCGGCTGCCGCACGTGACCCAGCTCGAGGGCGTGGACGTCGCCGTCGTCGGTCTTCCGTTTGACACCGGGCTTGCCGTGCGCGCGGGGGCGCGGTTCGGGCCTCGTGCTGTGCGCGAGGCCTCCCTGACGATCAGGCCGACCTATCACCCGGCACAGCGCGTCGCCGTGTTCGACCGTGTCTCGGCGATCGACATTGGCGACGCCCGTGTGATGGCCGGCTTCACCGATCGCAGCTTGGCGAGCATCGAGGAGATGCTGCGCCCGATGCATGAGGCAGGCGTCGTGCCGCTCGGCATTGGCGGCGATCACACGGTGACACTGGCGGAGCTGAGGGCCGCGGCGCAGCGCCACGGACCGCTTGCGCTCCTGCACTTCGGCGCGCACACGGACGCGCTCGATGTGAGCGCCGGCGAGCAGGTCATTCACAGCACGGCGATTCGCCGCGCCGCTGAGGAGGGGGTCGTCGACGCCTCGCGCTCGGCTCTCCTCGGCATGCGCGGCGGGGTCGATTCAGCGGATGAATACGACCAGGCGCGCGCGCTCGGCTTCACCGTGATCGCCTGGGACGAGCTGGCTCAGCTTGGCACGGGCGTGGTCGCGGCTGCCGTGGAACGAGCTGGCGGCAAGGCCTTCATCACGGTGGACGCCGACTTCGTCGACCCCGCCTTCGCACCGGCGGTAGGGACGCCCGAGGCGGGCGGGCCAACGTCGATGCAGGCCCTGGCGCTCTTGCGCGCCTGCCGCGGCCTGGATCTGGCTGGCGCCGACGTGGTCGAGGTGGTGCCCGATCTGGACACCAGCAAGATCACGGCGGTCTTCGCCGCCGCGGTGGCCTACGAGCTGCTGACGCTCATCGCCTGTGCGCAGCCGGCCGGCGGCGGGTGAACGGGTTGGCGAGGCGGGGCGGGTCTGACGCCGGCGCTCGCGCCGGCGTGCTCCGCGCCGCCTGCCTGCAGATGAACACCCGCGACGATCTCGCCGAGAACTTACACTCGGCGGTGCGGCTCGTCGAGGCCGCCGCCGCCGAAGGCGCCCAGCTCGTTGCGCTTCCCGAGACCTGGGCGTTCAAGGGCGGCGGCGAGGGCATCCGCGCCAGCGCCGAGCCGGTGGTCGGCGCCAGCAACGGGGCGCTGGCGCGTCTGGCGGCTCGGCTCGGTGTCTGGCTGCTCGCGGGCTCCCTGTACGAGCAGCCGGCGACCGGCGACCGGGGGTCGGCGGCCGGAGAGCGGGTCTTCAACAGCTCGGCCCTCTTTGGCCCGGATGGTGCACTACGCGCCGTCTACCGTAAGATCCATCTCTTCGACACGGTCGCCGGCGGCACGGCGTACAGGGAGTCCGGCGACGTGCGCCCTGGGGACCGCCTCGTGACCGCCGAGGTCCCTGTGGGCCCGGCCGCGCCGGGTGACCCGGCGTCTCACGCGACGCTCGGCTTGACGATCTGCTACGACCTGCGCTTCCCGGAGCTGTACCGCAGCCTTGCACTGCTGGGCGCCGACGTACTCTGCGTACCGTCAGCGTTCACCGCGACCACGGGTGCGGCGCACTGGCACGCGCTGCTCCGTGCGCGGGCGATCGAGAACGGCTGCTTCGTGCTCGCCCCCAACCAGGTCGGCGAGCACCTTCCCGGTCGCGCCTGCTACGGCCACAGCCTCATCGTCGACCCCTGGGGCGCCGTCATCGCCGAGGTGGACGAAGGTGTCGGCATCTGTGTGGCCGATCTCGACCTCGCGCGCGTCGCCGAGGTGCGAGCGCAACTACCGGCGCTTCAGAACCGGCGTCCTGACGCCTACCGGCTGTAGCGCCCGGCGCCGTCAGGGCTCGGCGGAGGCGGGCTCACCGCTCGCCGCCGCCTTGAGCTTGCGCAGCGCCGACACGCCGGCGCCGAAGTCGGCCGTCGTCGCGAAGCGCCAGGTGCTGCCTCCGTCCTCGGAGATCAGCACCATACGATGGTGGAACCGCCGGTTCTGCCTCGTCGCCGGCGGATCGCGCTGTGAGAAATAACTGCACGACACGAACAACCGCCCGAGGCGGTCCATCGTCAGCTTGTGGTAGTAGAGCGAGTACCCCGTCGCCGGCGGCACGACGATGAGGTCCGGTGTGCTCCAGCCTTGACCCGGGCGAAACGCCTGGTGGACGAGCGCGGCGTACGCCACGCCGCCGAAATGCGAATCGGTTGCTCTGCGCGCCTGACGGCTCACGACGTGCAGCACGCCGTCGGGTCCACAGACGAGCGAGACGTAGGTCTGGCTGCCGCGACCGCCTGGGTCCGTCGCGGAGGTGCGATAGCCGGAGGACAGGACGGGCGTCGAGAAGGTCCAAGCGGTGGTCGAGCGTGGGACGAGCGACCTGGCGTAGTAAAACGACCAGTTGTGAGACCCGGACACGACGTGCAGGATCCCGGCGCCGTCCATACAGATGCCAGGCGAGTTGTGAGAGTCGTTCCCGGGCCGCGACGTGCACACGAGAATGCTAGGCCCCACTGTGTTGGTGAGGTGATCGTAGGTAGCTGACCAGGTGGGGCTCGTGTTCTGACTGAGCGGCACCGTCGTGCTGTAGACGAAGAAGGACTGATCGCCGTCCGTGACCGCGAACGAGGCGCCGCCGGCACACTGCAGCACCCCCAGGTAGTCGCGGCGCACGAGCACCGGAGGCTGGAGGGTGAGGGTGCTGCCCTGCCACCGCGGCTGGACGACGTAGAGCTCGTTGCGCGACGCCCACTCACCCTTCCACGGGCCGGTCTGGCGCCAGATGGCCAGGAGCGGTGGCCCCTGCAGCAGGCGGCCGGTGTCGTGCTCGGCGGCCACGTTGCCCCAGTCGATCTCGTCGATCTGCGGCGTGTCGTCGCCAAAGGGCAGCTCCACGACCGTCCACGTCGCGCAGCCGTCGGTCGAAGCCAGGAGGACGTTGCGGTAGGCGCCCTCCTCAAGCCTGATGGTCAGCACGGTGTAGGCCCGGCCCTGCGCATCGAAGTCAACGCGGTCGCTGCTCCAGCCGCCGGAGCTGACGGTACCGGCGAAGTCGGGATAGGCGGCGCGCAACGCGGCGAGGAAGTCGTGGCGCACCCATGTGCCGTGCTCGAGGCGATGGACGAAGGCGGTCTCGTGCTGGTTCGCACTGCGGCTGCGGATCGCCGGCACGTTGTCGGGGTCGAACGTCGGTACGTGCTGCGTGTAGTCGGGTGTGTAGCCAAACTGCTGCGCGAGCGGCAGCTCGGAGGTCATGTCGATGTGGCCGGCGGACCCAGTGGCGGATGCGACGACCGGTAACGTCAACGCGAGGCAGGCGACGAGAACACTCGCGGCGGCGAAGAGATGCGCTCTGCGGGCCATGTCGAACCTCCCGTTCCCGCCTCCGCTGGTGCGGGTCAGTCTAGGATCCGCCGGCGTCGGAGCCGGCGCACGGCGGCAGCCACGCCGGCGTGCGCACCTCAGCTCGCAGCCGACCGACGCTCCGCCAGTCGGCGGCGGACGAACGCGGCGATGACGCCGACGACGAGCCCCACCAATGCTCCGGCAACGACGTTCAGCGAGAGCTTGGGACCGCTCGGTGCGTCGGGGACGTTGGCCTTGTGGAGGATCCGCGGCTGCTCGACCTGTGTCGCCGTGAGGAGCATGAGCTCGGTCTTCTGATTGGTCACGATGAGCGCCTGCTGCTCGGTTGCCGCTGCCTGCACGAGCGCCGCGTAGGGTGCCGCGCCCACCGCCTTCTCGGCGGCGGAGCCGCTGCCGTTGGCGATCGCTGCCAGCGCCTTCTGCGCGCTCACGCTGCGTGCGACTGAGGCGGCGTAGGCTTTCTTGCCGACGGCGAGCTGCGCCGTCAGACGGGCGATCTTCTCGTTGGTGCCAGCGGAGAGGCGCTCGAGCAAGGCGTCGGCGAGGCTGTTGGCCGCGGCAGTCGCGCGCAGCTTCTTGGTGTCGGTCACGGTGATGACCACGATGTTGACGACCGAGGTCGTGGTCTTGACGGTCGACGAGGGCGTCTCGACCGATGTTTCGCGCCGCAGCTTGCCGACGGTCATGCCCATCCCGGTCTTCTCGGCAGCTTGGTCGAGGAGCGCCTGGCTGGAGAGGAGCTGGACAGCCGCCTTGGAGTTGGAATTGAGGCCGGCCATCGCATTGCCGTTGGCATCGGTGGTCTGGCCGATGTAGACGGCGGCGGTGGCGCTGTATTCCTTCGGCTGCGCGAGGGTGATCACGGCGCCGACGACCATGCCGAGCACGACCAGCCCGAGGATAAGCCACCAGCTGCGAGCGAGCGTCGTCAGCCAGGAGGCCACGTCGATGGCGGTGCTTTCCTCGCTGCTCATTCGTTCCTCCACAAGGGGTTCACGACGCATCCTATCGCAGGCGGCGGGCCGCCGCAGGCGGGCCCGCCTTCAGCGCGTCCTGCCACGGCGAGCACGAACCTGCTCCAGGATGCCGAGATAGTCGCCCGCGAGTCGGGCGCGGTCAAAGCGCTCGAGCACGTAGCGGCGGCCGTTGGCGCCGAGGCGCCGCCGCTCGTCGGCGGAGGCGGCGGCGAGCCTCACGGCGGCCACAGCCAGTGCCTCGTCGTTCGAGGGCTCGAAAGCGATCCCGCAATCGGCTTCCTCCAGCATCGCGCGCGCCTCGCCCTCGAAGCCGAGCAGGATCGGCCGCTCCATGGCCGCGTCCTCGAAGAACTTGCTCGGGAGGATGGTGCCGAAGAGGTCCTGCTTGCGGAAGTGGACGAGGCAGGCGTCGCTGCTCGCGAGGTACCTCGGCAGCTCGGTGCGCGGCACCAGGCCGGTGAAGACGACGTTGTCGAGGCGCTCGGCGCGAGCCGCCTGCTCGAGCGCTGCGCGCACGGCGCCATCGCCCACCAGGAGGAAGGCGATATCGGCGCGGCCCTGCGCCTTGAGGCGCCGCGCCGCGCCGAGAGCGACATCGAGACCGCTGGCCATGCCGATGGTGCCGGCGAAGGTGACCACGAACGTTGCGGGCGAGAAGCCGAGCCGCGCGCGGAGGGCCTGATCGGGCTCGCGCGGCTCGAAGAGCCCGACGTCGACGCCGTTGGTCACGATGTCGATCTTGGCCGGCGGCACGCCCTTGCGGATCATGTTCTGGCGGTAGCCCTCGCCGACGGCGACGATGTGGTCGGCACCGTCGTAGAGCGCGCGCTCGAGCTTCTCGAGCGCGCGCGTGATCCGACCTTCGCGGAGCGCGCCGACGGCGGTGATCGAGTCCGGCCAGATGTCGCGGATCTCGAGCACGAACGGCGCGCCGTGGGCGCGCGCTACCGGCCATCCGGCCCACCCGGCGAAGAACTGAGGGCTGGTGGCGATGACAACGTCGGCGCGCGGCCTGAGCACCGTGCCGGCCGTGCCGGCCGCGGCCAGGTACGAGAGGAAGTTGAGGCCGCGGCGCACGCGGCCGCGATTGGCAGCGAGGTACGTCCACACGCGCACGGTGCGAATGCCGTCGATCCACTCCTCCTGATACGGCCGGTTGCGGTAGCCGTCGAAAACGACGCCGGCGGGAACGTTGGGGGCGCAGGTCAGTACCGTGACGCGGTGGCCGCGACGCACCCATTCCTTCGCCAGCCCGTGCACGCGCGCCGCCGGAGCGTTGTTCTCCGGCGTGAAGTAGTGGCTCAGGAAGAGAATGTGCATCACTCGTCCCAGAACACTTGGTCGTAGTAGCGGAGCGAACGCCGGCTGGTGCGCACGCGTGCTTGGATGCCCGGCGCGTCGGCCACCGCGACCTCGCCGAGCGCGTACTTGATGCCGAGGTACGGCAGGATGAAGTCCTCCTGGTACACGAACGTGCTCACGCGAGGGTTGATCTCAAGGAGCTTGCCACCGATCCACTGCACGCTCTGATAGTAGTCGAGACCGAGGTGCCGGACGACGTCGCGCGTGAGCTCCACCAGATCCGGTTGATCGACGGTCCTGAACGCCATCGCCAGTCCCGTCTCGAAGTCCTCCCGCGTGCGTGTCTGGTGGAAGATCACTTCGCCTTTGTCCGCGAACAGGTCCACGGTGATCTCGGGCGCGTCGACGTACTCCATCAGCATGAGCTCGGGAAAAGCTTCGCGGTCGCGGAACACCTCGACGAAGTCGTCGAGCGTCATGTAGCGGTTGATGGGCTTCTCGTGCAGCAAGGCGTGGGCGCGGTCGCTCTGCGCCGAGAGGACGCGGAAGCCGCGTGATCCCTTCGCGACGGGCGGCTTGAAGCACACGGGCACGTCCGGATAGCCGAGCTCCCGGGCACCGGCGACGAAGTCGTCGAGGGTCGCCGGCAGCATCATGCGCGGTTGAGGCACGGGGATTCCGCTGCAAGCGGCGTGCGTGAGGGCCTTGTTAGCGGCGATCTCGATACCGCGCAGCCCGTCGGCGAGCACCCGCGCACCGTGCTGTGCGAGGACGTCGCGGTGCCGGGCCACCGCCTCGATCTCGGAGGAAGATTGCACCAGAAGCACGTCGGGGCGCTCGCGCTCCACCACCTCGGTGAGCGCGGCGATGTAGTCGGGCGATGCGCCCGATGGCACGACGCAGAAACTGTCGCAAAGGAAGCGGCCGCTCGCGTCGGCGTACATGTCGACGCCGTGGATCGCGATCTCGCGCTCGCCGTTCTCCTTCAGCATGCGAATGAGTGTGCTGGCGCCGGGGCAGCCAGCGGCGGTGAGCACGCATTTCAGGGGCGGCAGGGGCACCTGGTCAGGACATGGTCGCGGCGCGGCGGAGTCGTAATGCCAAACGTCAGAGGATCCAGCGGTAGACCTCGAACACTTCCGCGAAGTCACAGCCGATGTTGATGCCGCGGGTCAGCGCGACGTTGCGGATGTAGTCCTCGCGCGTGTAGTTGCGGTGGCCCTGGCTCTCGTAGCAGGCCAACGCTGCGACCTTCTTCTCGACGTGACGCGCGTCCAGCCGCACGTAAGCCTGGTGCGAGAAGTTGAGGTTGTTCCAGGGAATCTCGTAAGCCATGACGGTCGTGCGCTTGAAGGCGCGCAGGCCCTCCTCGGCGATTGTCTTGTGATCCTGGTGGAGATCGACGAGTGCCGGCAGGAGCACGCAATCCGGAGCAAGCTCCTGCTGGAGGACGATCATCTCCTCGAGGATGTCCTGGCGCACGGTCGGGAAGGTGCGGACCTCGAAGTCGTAGATGCGCAGATCGGATTCGGGGATGCCGAGCACGCCGGTGGCGGCGCGCACCTCGTGCTTGAGCACGTCCCTGGGAAACCCTTCGGGGACGCTCTTGGCGGCGGTGCTGAAAGCAGCGTACGTGACTCTGACGCCGTTCTCGATGAGGCGTGCCATGGTGCCGCCGCAGCCGAATTCGCCGTCGTCGGTGTGGGGGGCGAGCACGAGGACGTTGCGGAACTGGACGATGCTCACGTTGCGACCACTCCTCGATGTCGGCGACCGCGGCCCTAGGACAGGCCGGCGCAGAGCGAACCGTAGAAGTCTACCAAATCGTCGGCAACAGCTTCCCAGCTGTACCGTCGTTCGACTGCTTCGCGCCCCCTGGCGCCCATGGCGGCGAGCTCGTTGCGCTGCGCCAGCAGCTGGCGCACGCCCGAGAAGTGGCCTTCGGCGCCCGGCGGGACCACCAGCCCGCAGCCTTCGCGGCGCACGAGCTCGCCGCGACCCGGCAGATCGCTGACCAGCGCGGCGAGCCCCATCGCCATCCCTTCGAGGAGCTTCGTCGGCAGCGAGGGGTGCGCGTACTGTGCGGTGGCCACCGACGGCACCCAGACCACATCCGCGGCGGCCAGGTAGCGCGGCAGCTCGGCTGGCGGCACGCGCCCGAGCAACTTGACGCGATCGTCGAGGCCCGCCGCGAGGCGGGCGCGGGCCTCCGATTCCATGTCGGGAGAGGCGAAGGTGCCGCCGAGGTACAGGACGGCGTCACCCGGCCGCAGGCGCTCCATGACGTCGAGCATCTCGCCGCAGCCGCGGCCGCGCGAGAGACTGCCGACGTAGATCAGCTTGAGACGCGGGTCGGCCGCCAGCTCGGGCAGCGGAGCCGCGTCGGCGAAGCGCTGCAGGCGGGGGTAGTTGGGTAGCACGAGACGCAGAGCCGGCGAGCGGCCCAGTGAGGGTAGCTGCTCCTCCGTGACCACGACAGCGCCATCGGACAGCGCGGCGAAGCCGCGCTGTCCGATGGCGGCCGCATGCGCGGCGAGCGGACGGATGGGCCGCGGGATGTAATGCTTGGCGGCTACAGCCTCCGGCAGGTACTCGTGCATGTCGTAGACAAGCCGCGGGACGCAGGCCTTGGCGGCCGGGAACAACGTGAGGAGCTCCGCGTCGTGTACGTGCAGCACGTGCGGCCGCAGGACGCGGAGCTCGCGGAAGATCTCGCGCGTGCTCAAGAACCGAGTGCTGCGACTACGCTCGGGCAGCGACGCGAGGTGCACGTTCTGGTCCGTGCGGCCGGGGGTTGCGCCAGGGACGAGGTAGGTCACGTCGTAGCCGGCGTCGGCGAGGGTCCGGCACTCGCGCTCGTGAATGCGGGGATCATCCGAACGATGGACGACCGAGAGGTGCACGACGCGGATCACGTCGGGCTACCTTCGTCGTCGGCGCCCGTTGTGTCCGCGCTGGCCGTCGCGACGCCCTCTGCGTGCTCGCGCCAGTGTCGCACGATCTCGCCGGCCGAGGCCACGAAGGCGCCCTCGGCCAGTGCCCGGTCGACGAGCCGCCAGTAGACTTCGTCGTAACCAGCCGACAGTCGCCGGTCGAAGCGCAGATTGTGCCAGAGGAGGGCGACGGTGCCGCCGGCTGCCCGCGCGCGCGCCAGGATCTCGCTCGCGGCGCGCTCCCCGGCGGCGGCGTCGAGCGCCCGGTACTGCGTCCCCTGAAGGCTCGTGTCCATCACCGCCAGGGGGAGCTCGAGCAGACGCAGCGGCCGTTCGGCCTTCAGGTTGAACGGGTGGAACGGGAAGCTGGTCCCGCAGCGAAAGCCCTCGTGCTCGGCGAACGCGAGGCTGGAGTCGTAGGCGATCCCGGCCTGCTCCAGATAGGCGAGCGTCTCGTGGTACAGGCAGCGCAGATAGTGATAGCGCATGCCATCGACGGGCGCGGCCGCGCGCCGCGCGAGGTCGTCGCGGTCGCGCTCGATGTTGGCGGGTCCCAGTCGGTCGGCGTCGTTACCGTGCAGCCCGATCTCGCGCTTGGCGGCGCGCAGCGCCGCGAGGGCGGCGGGGATGCGCCGCTGGTAGGTCTCAGGCTGATTCCCGTCCTGCTTGTGCGAGTGGCTGGCGATCACGAAGAACGTCGACGACACGCCGCGCGCGTCCTCACCCGCCAGCATCTGCGGGAAGGTCCAGAACGGATCGGTTCGCCGCGGCAGGTGCTTGGTCGCCCACTCTCCGAGGTCGCCCAGCTCGCGGCGTAGCGCGGCGCTGTTGCCGTGGCGCGCAGCGCGCGCGCTGCGATAGGCGGAGGCGACGAACCCGCGCGGCGTCCACCGCCAAAGGTTGTCGATGTCGTGCGTGAGAGCGACGGCGAAGCCGCCGGCGGAGGCTGCGCTGC